>Ga0164296_1001054_pt1 | contig 30681 bp, 2 predicted proteins | sample GEODES057metaG_FD_113533 | JGI IMG/M metagenome (GOLD analysis project Ga0164296, IMG submission 113533) | Dystrophic lake water microbial communities from Trout Bog Lake, Wisconsin, USA - GEODES057 metaG | ecosystem: Environmental > Aquatic > Freshwater > Lake | place: USA: Trout Bog Lake...
CTACCACTAGCATACATATTGTTCTGTGCTGTGGTTTGGCTCCCCGTGTTAATAATTAAATTGCCTGGATAGTATCCTGGCTCTAATTGTGATCCCCAAATATAAGCACCGTTACCGCCTGTACCAGTATAACTTGTGTTTGAACCTGTAATTGTTGAGTCAAATCCTAGTGCGTTGTAAATTCCAACTATGGTAGTTACGGCCGCTGGTGCACCCCAAACTGTAATAGAACAACGATACCAACCGCTTGCTGTAACCGGTTCCATTTTACCAGTAACCTGATATAATGGAGCAGGACCAACTTGTCCAGCACCTGTTGATAAGTTATAATAATAACCGTGTTGTTGTCCACCAATTGTCACGTACAATGCTATGTATGTGCGTGTGTTTGCCTTAGCAAAAATACTAAATGTAACCGGACCAGTTAATGAACCGCCAACTGTTTGTTGGAAATAGTGATTACCTGTAGCACCTGATTCAGTCAATAGTGTACCATCGCCTGTATTATCTGGGCTTGTTACTGCATTTAATGTAGCACTTGCATTTGGTTTCAACCAGTTTGAATTGCTTACTGACCAATCATTTGAATAAACTAGATAGTTGTTACCGCCTGCGGCATATAAGTTAGGACCTACATGGTTTCCTGTACTTTGAATATCTCCGCCAACTTGTAAATAAGCACCGCTTGTATCGTAAGGACGATTGATAATTGTCTTTTGTCCAACAAACAAGTTTTGCCAAATACCAGCACCGCCATATACTTCCATAGCGCCTGCAGTACCTGCTGTTACGGTAGCAGTGGTTCCTGTTGAATATGCTTGGTACGGGTTAGTTACAACAATGTATGGTGTAGAAGTTGAAGTACCTGATCCACCGCCACCTGATCCACCTGATCCAACTAGAGAACCGTTAGCGTAAATGTTACGTGCGTAGATATCACGTACACCCATATCCCCAGTGATTACTAGCGCACCAGTTAATGTGCTTGTTGCTGTTGTTGTACTTAATACGTTTACTTGTCCTGGGAAACTTACAGCTTGTGTCGTTCCGGAAGCACTCATAACAACGTTACCTGCACCGTCTGAAACAATAACGTTGTTATTAGATGTAGCAATAGATGAACCGTTGTTGCCACCAATGATAACGTTGTTGCCACCGCTTGTAACTGATTGTCCTGCTTGATAGCCTAAGAATAAGTTTTGTGTTCCACCAGCAAGTGTTAGACCAGTTTGATAACCTAATAATGTGTTATTAGCACCACTGGTGATTGCAATACCTGCATTGTAGCCAACTCCGACATTGTTAGATCCAGCCGCAATTTTTAATGCGCCTACGCCAATAGCAACACTTGAACCACCTTGTGCAGTTTGCATTGCTGTATAGCCAAGAACAGAATTGTTACTGCCCGGAGTGCTACCGCTTAGTGCCAATCCACCAACCGCAGAGTTGTATGCGGCAGTTGCGCCACTAGTTAATACGTTTGTACCAACAGCAACGTTGTAACCAGAACCACTGTTCGTACCAGCTAATGCTCCGCTACCAACTGCAATGTTACCTGTTAATGATCCGTTGCCTGCTCCAAATCTTATACCGCTATGATAAGAATCTTGTAATGTATAGATATAGTTTGCACCAATGCTACCTACTACAACTAAGGCTCCTGCGGAAGTTGATAGAGAAGTTGTTGTATTTGTTATACTAACAACACCACTTGCATTAACTGCCGCAAAGTTTGAAGTACCAACTACAGTTGCGTTACCGCCAACCCATAAATCTTTAGTACTTGCAATACCGCCTAGTGTGTAAATTGCACCAGTTGCTGTAGAAGTTGCATTAGCTGGGCTTGCTACATAGATTGGATTAGTAATGGTTCCACCGTTGAACGCACCAGTAAATGAACCAATATTATTTGATGTAACAATTTGATATCCATTGACCCAACCACCTAAGGGGTTAGTTAGATATAATGTTGCGGCCGCTATACCACCTTTAACTTGTAATGCATTACCGGCAACAGTCGATGTGCTGTATGCAACACTATTGATATAAGTTGTACCAGTAATATTAGCTGTAGCACCAACCCATAGGTCTGCTTGAGTACTAATACCACCAACGGACTGAATAGCACCGGTTGTTGGACTGCTTGCAATAGTAGCTGTAGCGATTGAAATTCCAATTGGACTCCAACGACCTACTTCGTAAGTTGCTTGATTAGCATAAATTACGTTTGTTGTGAATCCAATTGTCGCATCGCCTGCGGCCGCTGTCGGAACAAAGTTTCCTGACGAGCCGTTTATACCAATTCTATAATCTGAACTGTTACCAGTAGCTGTTCTAGTGATATCTAGTGCAACATACTGTGACGAATTGTTTGAAGTAATTACATGTTCAGTATTACCTGACTGGAAACGTATGCTACCTCGAACATCTAATTTGGCCAACGGAGTTGTTGGAGTTGTTACACCTAAAATCCAGTTACCTGAAACGTCAACCATACCGCGTAAGGTCATTGATGCCGCATTAGATGTGTAGAATCCTAATGTAGCAGAGTAACCGCTAACTGCACCGACTGCCGCGCCGCCGCCGCTAAATGTTTGGCTTTGATTTATAAAACCAATACCAGCTACACCAATGGTTAATAAATCTTTACCAATTTGCCAACGATATCCGCTTTCAGCTGAGTTAACTTCATAGATTGAAGCCGAGCCAAGTGCGTTACCTGCAATTTGAACTCTTGAACTATTATACGCGCCAAATACGCCAGCACCGTTAACTTCAAGTGCTTGTCCTGGACTACCTGTGCCAATACCTAAATTGTTATTGATGTAAGCACTTCCACCAATATTCAACGTGCCACTTAGACTGCCGCCACCTAATACTTGTAATGATCCAGTACCTGTTGTACCTAATGTTGCGGCGGTGTTTGCAGTTACACCGATTACATGTATACCACCGTTGTAAATGTTGCCACCTACACCCATACCGCCGTTAACAACTTGTAAAGCGCCAGTAACTGTACTTGTTGCCTGTGTTGAACTATTAATTACTAGAGAAGCATTAACTGTACCGCCCGAGAAGCTGTTTAATGTAGCCGCTGTAACAATTTGCGATCCGTTAATGTAACCGTTGTTTGCTAGATAGATGCTATAAGCACCAATACCGCCTGCAACGTATAATGCGTTACTTGTAGAATTTACAGCACTTGCTGTTGTTGCACTAATAACTGCGGCATTGCCAACCCACAAATTGTTTTGTGTTGATATTCCACCTAATGCTTGGATTGCACCAGTTGTGGTTGAGAATGCACTAGTTGTATTTGTACTTGTTAAAATACCTGTAATTGTACCACCGCTAAATTGATATCCTGCAATATTAGCCGCTGTAATAACTGGACTATTATTAACATACGCGGTGTTGGCAATGTTTAAGTATTGTGCGCCTATGCCGCCTGCAACATACAATGCGTTTTGTGTAATACCACTTGGAGTTACGTTGAACAAATTACTTGCGATTGTAGCACTAGTTCCAACATTCAACATTCCGCTAATACCGGCCCCGCCAGTTACTACCAGTGTACCGTTAGTTGCTGTTGTAGAAGCAAGCCCACCAGTCATGCGTGAATACAATACGTATTGTGTATTCCATGGAAGTGTATTTGATCCTAGATTAAATCCGCCACTGGTGCTTGGAGCTATGTTAGCATAAGATTGCCATGTGCTAATGCCATCAAATAATAATTGTGCATACGGGCTACCAGCAGGTCCTACACCAATACCAGATCCGGCGGCTAGTGCAGAAGTTGATGCACCTGTGCTTACATAAATTACCTTATCGCCAGTTTGAATCTGAGTAGAGTTAACGATAGTTTGTGTGCCATCTACGTACAAGTCGCCTAATAAATGTAGATCATTGCCTATCCATAAATTACCACCAATACCAACACCGCCAGCTACTGTTAAGGCACCGCTGTTTGTGCTGAGAGATTGTGTTAAATTTGTATACTGTATGGTGTTAGCTACAGATCCACCTGAGAAGCTATTGATAGTTCCAGTTGTAACAATTTGAGATCCGTTAATCCAACCATCAGTTGTTAGATATAGATGTGCGGCTCCAATTCCACCAGTAACTTGTAAAGCATTGCCTGCGATTGAGCTTGTGCTGAATATGCTACTTCCAACAGTTGCAGTATCTCCAATTATTACGTTCTTAACAACTCCTAATCCGCCTGCAACATATAATGCGGCAGAGTTAAGGCCTAGTGTACCAGCGGCTGTTGATGTTGTAACATTTATTAAACCGCCCATTGACAATGTTTGTCCTAGGTTGTTAATTGTTGTAAATGTATTGTTTACGCTTGTTAATCCTGAACCTAATGTTGTATAACCACCAACGTTCAAGTTTAAGTTAATACCTGCACCACCTTGTACACGTAACGCACCACTTGTTGCACTCAATGATTGTGTGGTTGTATTAATATACAACGGTGTAGTAATAGTTCCGCCGTTGAACGCGATTGAACTTGCGTTAGCAGTTGTAATAATTTTACCACTACCAATCCAGCCGTCAGTTGCTACGTATAGGTAGTTTGTACCGATACCGCCTGTAGCTACTTGTACTGCATTGCCTGCAATAGTGCTTGTACTGTGATTACCTGATGTGTGTGTTGCTGTTGGTGAACTAATATTGTATTGAGATACAAAATTACCTGCGTTAGTAAATCTAGCATATTCATTAATTGTAGAATTACCAGTATTATTAACAACACTACCACCTGCAAACACCAACGCTTGCGGAGTACCCGCTGATTGAGCACCAGTTGCGATGTAAGTATTAAATGTAATACCGCTATCTGGACTTGTTACATATAATTCCAACTGAGGATAATCTTGACCAAATGCTGTATTCCAGTTACTTGAAACAAAGTTTAAGTAATTACTAATTGTATTACCAGATCCTACAGGTCCTGTATTTGGAGTTAGTACATCAATAGCCCAAGTAGGTGCTGTTTGTCCTAAACCAAAGTTTCGTGATGTATCAAATCTTGCAATTTCAGAACCTTGTAATAAAACTGCAACTGGTTTGTTTGTTGTGTTAGAACCGATTTGTACTTTAGTTAATCCACCATCGTATCCAAATATACCATCAACAGTAAATGTCGGATCAATAAAGTCAAATGATCCACCGCTCCAGATATTTCCGCCGACACCTAAACCTCCATTTTGAACAATCAATGCGCCAGTTGTAGTGCTTACTGCTTGAGTAGCTGTGTTAATTGTTAGTTGGTTGTTAATTGTACCGCCAGAATAACTGTTAATTGTATTAGCAGTAATAATTGGAGATCCGTTGATCCAACCAGCTGTGTTTAATCTTAGATAATTTGCACCAATACCACCTTGAACCTGCAGGGCGTTGCCTGCAATAGTTGCGGTGTTAAAGATGTTACTAGTAATACTTGCTGTTGTTAATGTACCAGTCCCAATGCTTGCAAATTTGAATGTAGCTGTTGTTAAGAATGTTGCTGTTGTTTGGAATGTACTTGTGCCGGCGACGTTTAGAGTACCACCAATCCATACGTTACCACCTATGCCTGCACCGCCATTGGTAACCTGTAAGGCACCAGTTATTGTTGAGGTAGCTTGTGTGGCACTATTAATAATAACTGCTTTATTAATGGTTCCGCCGTTGAACGCAAAGTTAGCAATAGTAGCTGTGGTAATAATTACGCCACCGGCAACTGTACCAATAGTGTTAATGTTAATCATGTCGGCATTAATGCCGCCACTTACTACTAAAGCATTTGCCGCCGCTGAACTTGTGCTTTCTGTACTGTTAGCGATGTTTACTAAGCCAGTAATATTTAAATTACCGCCAATACCAACTCCACCTGCTACTTGTAATGCCCCAGATTGAGTATTAAAACTTTGTGTTACGCTTGTGAATACTACATCAAAAGGATTATTTGTTGTAACTGCTTGGGCTCCGTTGATCCATGCAGTATTTCCAATTACAGCATTGCCAGTAATCCATGCACCACCTGCGGCATATAATGAATTAGATGCGGCTGTGCTTGTATTGTTTGCAATACTACCGACATTAATCAATCCGCCCAACCATAAATCTTTTTGTACACCAACACCACCGGTAACTTGTAAAATACCAGTTAATGAACTTGTAGCATTTGTTGATCCAGAAATAATTTGTCCATTAGTGTATACATTGCTCCAAATATTTGTTGGACTACCTAAATTATAATTTAATGATGTTGTTGGAATTAAACTACCACCACTCTTCCAACTTGCTGTGCCATCAAACGTTAATGAGGCCCATGTGTATGTTCCTTCGCCAATAACAATGCCCGCGCCAGAAGCCGCGCCAGATGTGATTGTTGCCGATGCTAGATATATAACCTTATCGCCAGTCTGGATACTAGTTGAGTTGACAATAGTATTTGTACCATCTACATATAAGTCACCTAACACATGTAGGTCTTTGCCAATCCATGTGCTTCCACCAATACCCACACCCCCGTATACTTGGAATGCTCCAGTTTGTGTACTTGTGGCCGCTGTAGTATTACCAATAATCAACGCATTATTAACTGTTCCACCGCTAAAACTATTCAATGTTGAAGTTGTAACAATTTGTGCGCCGTTGATGTAACCATTATAGGCAACATATAGATATTGTGTTCCAATACCGCCTTGTACTGCTAGTGCATTGCCTGCTACAGAAGTACTTGTGTTTAAATTATTGTTAACTGTGATAGTTGAAGTAGTTACATTTCCACGCCACAACACAGTATCCAGCACACTGGTATTCCAAATGGTTACAGCGCCTGTTGCGGTAGATATTGCTGTATCAGTTCCTGCAATAATTGAAGTTACACCTGTGTTAGCAATAGTTACAGAACCTGTACTTGCTGTGATAGATAATCCAACTGGATTAACTGCAATACTTGTAACGCCAATATTTGTAATAGTTAATGTTGAGCTTGGTCCATATAAAGTAGATGTGCTTAAATTAACTCCAGTTCCTGCAACTAGGTTTAGTTGAGTAATAACTCTATTACCGCCGTCAAATACTTGATTACCAAATATAGTTCCAGTAGTCCAGAAGCTACCAAACACACTAGCGTTGCCGCCAACTGTTAAATTCTTACCAATGCCAACACCACCAGCTACTTGTATAGCACCTGTTAGTGTACTTACAGACTGTGTTGGGTCTGTTTCAATTAACGGAGTATTAATTGTACCGCCATTGAAAGCCTGTGTAAAGTTTGTAATATTAGCCGAAGTAACAACACGACCACCACCAACCCATGCATCTTTAGAGATATACAAATATGCTCCACCAATACCGCCAGTAGTTTGAATGGTATTTGTGGCTGTTGTACTTGTGCTGTACTGAGTTGCCGTTGTAGTTGCCGTTGTAAATTGAATTGTCTGTGCGTTAACAGCTAACCAGCGTAAATTTTGTTCGCCTAAATTATATGTACTATCAATCTTTGGATCAATGTTGTTTGAACTTTGCCATGCACTTACACCGTCAAATAAGAACTGTGCGTAAATTGCTGTACTTGAACTATAGCCAACTTGAATACCTGCCCCTGTTGCTACAATAGCTGTGCCTGCACCTGTTGACAACGTAATTGTCTTATCACCAGTTTGAATACTTTGTGTATTAACAACAGTATTGGTTCCGTCAACAAATAAATCTCCAAGGATGTATGTACTTCCGCCGACATACAAATCTTTGCCAATACCAACACCACCTACAACTTGTAATGCACCTGATTGAGTATTAATGGCATTTATATTTGATGTTATATCAATCGGATTGTTGAAAGTTCCACCGAATGAGCTACCGGCGTTTGCTGTTGTAAGGATTTGACTACCTTGTATATAACCTGCGGTATCTAAATACAATGTTTTTGCACCAATACCACCATTTGGAACTTGGATAGCATTGTTGATGATAGTTGTTGTGCTGATACTTGTATTTGTAACGTTTAATGCGTTGGTAGTTTGTGCGCCTCGGTTAGTTACACTTTGTAATGTACTTGAATCGCTTACTGTAACAGTACCTGTACTTGCTGATACACTTATATCGGTTCCTGCCGCAATAGCAGTTACGCCAATATTGTTTAATTCTATAGTAGCAGTTGTGCCATTATATAACACATCTCCAGCAATACCTGTTAGATTTAAATTAATAGTATTAAGAACTGGAGACCCATTTTCATATATGGTTCCACCAACCCAAACATCTTTACCGATACCAACACCACCAGCTACAGTAAATGCTCCAGTTTGTGTGCTTACAGCATTTGTAGTTGTTGTAATGTATAATGCATTAGGTACGTTGCCACCTAAAACCGTACCAATAGTTGCTGTAGTAACAATTTTAGCATTATTGATAAAACCCTGTGTAGCAATATAAAGTGTTTGCGCACCAACGCCACCATTTAAGACACTAACTGCATTGCCAGCAATGCCTGTAATGTTACTTAATGTGCCGCCAATAGTAACATCTGCGCCAATACCGACTCCGCCAACAACAGTCAACGCACCAGTAGTTGTTGAAACAGAATCAGTACCGCTAGGAATAGCAAGACTGTTGATGCTCAATTGACCGGCAACTGATAAGTTACTATTAATATTTGTTTGTGTTCCAGCTGGTGTAATATTAATATTACCTGTTAAGCTAGAGAAGTTATTCCCAGACAATGATAAGTTATTTGCTACAACGCCAGTTGGGCTAATGTTAACTGTATTTGTTCCATCAGTAACGGTTAAATTAGTTACGTTAGTTAAATTTAAACTTGCATTACCAAAACTAACTGCACCTGTTGCTTGATTAACCAAGAAGTGTGTTCCAACACGGAAATTACCGCTTTGGTCAACTGTCTGATAATAAATGATACCGCCGTTAGTTTGGATCATTTCATTAGCCTGAACCGCTAATGTATAATCATCTGTTAAATCTTTACCTGCTCCAATGTTACTTACGTTGTATGCAATTAATTTTAAATCAGTACCAGTACCGTTAGCAATAACACCTTGATTACCAAACACAGATGCACTACCAATAGCACGTAATTCAGCACCAAATTGATGTAAGTCTACAAGTGTACACTGAGTGGCTTGCGCAGGGAATGATCCAGTTGAACTAATATTTTGTATTAAGGTTGTATCGCAAGTAAATGATGTACTACCGTTAGCTCCATCAAAGTGTGTTAACATAACAGTATAACTGTCAAATGTATATGCTACACTTGCTGGACTGAACGATGAAGAATATCGTGCGTAATTGCTTACTCGTAATTCATCAATATATCCAGAGAAATAATATCTTTGATTAATAGAATCTGCCGCAATTTCTAAAGGATCAGTTGATGTAACAGAATAAATGTCGCCTGTTTGTTGTGCTTCAACATTACCATTTAAGAATAACGTTAAGGTATTTGTAGCACTCTTTCTTACCAATGCAATATGATACCATTGACCTGTAGATAATACCGTAGATCCTTGTGTGCCTACTCCATTTGGTCCTAAAATTCTTAGCGTATTGCTAACTGTCCCAAAACGTACTCCATATTCTGTTAAAGAACTATTTGTATTTCCTTTATTGAAAATAACTGCGCCGCCGCCGACTGCATTTGGATAAATCCAGCACTCAACTGTAAAATCGCTTGTACCAAATTGCAAACTGCTGTCGCTATCTACTTGTAGATAGTCAGTGGTACCATTGAATAATGCGCTAGCTGTACCAAATTTCTTTTGAGCTGTAGAAAGTTGTGCGGTGCCAAATGAGTTGATAGTCTTAGCTGTACCGTTTTGTGCTACTGCCCAACCCCAGCTAGGACCATTGATATAAAGATAAGTTCCATCATTTGATGCGATGGTTCCTGATGCAATAGTATTGCCGGCTGGATCTTTATATAATAAAGTATCGCCAGCAGTAAATGTTCCTGAAGTTGTAACTAATTTTAATCTTGTTTGTCCAACCCCTGCAAAACCAGTTGCCCCAGCTTCTGCATCAATAGATTTGTTAGCAAAATATGTAAAACTGTTTAACCATTCTGCACGAACACCGTTGGTCATGTATAGACCAGTTGCGTTTGGAACGATCAATGTAACTTCATTGAATAAACATGCAGGTTCTAAACTACTGAATAATAGTTTACTTGCATCAAGTTTAACACCATTACCTGCATCAGCTTGAGTAAATCCGTATGGATCGCCTGCGGGTGTTACTGAACCTTTTGTAATAACGCTTACTCGTTCAATGTATGGTGATTTAGTTGTAATTTTTGCACCAACAGCAAATTCAAATCCCCATCCTGGCTGATAAAATCCGCTAACTGTCAAATCACTAACTAATACTTCACCATTTAAATAAAATGCTGTATTAGTTTTTGTACCTGCGGTAGGAGTGATAACCGTTGATCGTAGGCCAGATCCTAAAACAGATACTCCGGCCGGAATAGTTAATGGGAATACTTCAGAATATGTACCTGCATCAACATAAATTGCTTGTCCTGCCGTTGCAACAGTTAATGCTTTTGCTAGAGTAGCAAACGCACTAGTTAATCTACGACCATCATTTGAATCACTACCATTATTAGTAGATACAAACCAAGTCGCTGAGTTATAGTTTAGTAGGTTAACACCGTTGGCATAAATTGTACCTCCACCTATTGTACTGGTGTTAAGGTATAAATTAGTTGCATTAGATGTTAGTCCTGGTGCATAAATTGTACCAGTTGAATATAAACTACCACCTAAGTTAATATTACCCATAACGGTTTCGCCACCACTGATATATAGTGCTGTGCTAGCCGTTGTGTAAATTGTTAAAGTATTTTGTAAATTTAGATTGTCACCAATACCAACACCACCGGCTACAACAAATGCACCAGATGATGTTCCTGTGCTGTGAGTAGACGTATTGATTACCAAATAATTATTGATAATACCACCGCCAAACGCATTAATTGTTGCAGATGTAACAATTTGTGCGCCGTTAATATAACCAGCTTGATTGATATCTAAATATTGTGCCCAGATTCCGCCTGCAACCGTTAACGCATTATTTGATGTTGTTGCAGGAGTTACACCGTACCCAGTATTTTGTAACTGCATCTGATATGTAGATGTGTTACCTCTGCTCATCACCGAGTTCAATGTTGCTAGGTTAGATAAAGTAATGTCGCCTGCCGGAGCACTAACTGACAAATCTCCACCTAAATTAAAAGTTAAAGGAACACTAACACTGGTTACCCCAATGTTAGTAATAGTCAAATAGCCTGTTTGAGATGATACGCCAGCCGCATTTTTAATTGATATACCAGTCCCAGCTGATATATTAACAACACCGGTATTAGTTAATGAAACAGTAACCCCAGTTGTTGTAGTAACAGCTGAAACGCCAATTCCAGACCCTGCGGTTGAAGTTATACTTTGATTTGTTAATACTCTATGGCTTAGATCATATATACCACCTGCATATAAGTTTCCGCCTACTCCTAGACCACCAACTACTTGTAAATCGCCTGATTGTGTGTTTAATGATTGAGTACCACCAACTAATTGTAAACTACCAAATTTAACATTACCGTAATTGCCACCGGCAATTGGATTAGTTAAAACTTCAGTTGTTCCTCCAGGTTGTACATCTGTTAAGAAAACTAATAACCCTGTTGAATGTTGGCGTCCTAAATATGCGTGTGTATCAAATGTTGCGTTTGATCCAGTATTGTAATGGAATACAATACCTCGATCTAAACCATCATCAATTCCTAATGCAGAATTATTTGGGCCGGTGCCTATATCTAGTAACGGGCTATCTAAATAAGTTTGTGTTGAATTGACAATGACTGTAGTATATGTTCCGACTACGTTTAAGCTACCATAAATTGTAGCGTTACCACCGACACTTAAATTTTGTCCAATGTTAACTGTTTGTCCAATACCTACGCCGCCACTAACAATTAAAGCACCTGTAACGGTGTTAACGGATGTTGTAGAATTTAAAATTTGTAAAGGATTTAAAATTGTACCACCAATAAACTGATTAATAGTTCCGGTTGTAACAATTTGTGCTCCACCTAAATAACTGGTGTTTGCAATATTAACGCTACCAAAGCTAGCGCCACCTACTACATTTAATGCGTTCGATAATGTATTGTATGTGTTACCTGTCTGTGCGGCCGAGTTAGTTAATGTAATTACATCGCTTGTAATTGCGCCTCTATCTGTAACAGATTGCAGGGTATCAATACTTGAAACTACAATAGAACCTGTGCTTGTAGAAATTGAGATACCACTACCAGACAATGCGTTAGTGACACCAATATTTGAAACTACAACGTTACCAGTAGCTGTGCTAATATTAATTGCTGTGCCAGCAGTTAAAGTTAATACACCTGCGTTGTTGATTGTAACTACGCTATTTGTAGCACTTAATACACCACCACCGGCTATTCCTATGCCTGCCGCAACGGTTAATAGTGTAGGTACTTGATATCCATTAGAATATATATTACCGTAGACATTTAACATGCCTCCGATGGTCATATCTTGAGCAATACCAATACCGCCTGGAGTTACCAAAGCGCCTGTATTGGTACTTGTTGAATTTGTTGTTGTGTTGATGATCAAAGGTTGGCTAATTACACCACCTTTAAAACCATCAGCTTGCGTTAAAACTTGAGAACCTTTAACAAAAGCTGTTCCAGAAATATTAATTGCCGCGGCAAAAATACCACCAGTAACTTGTAGAGCGTTTCCAGCCGCGCTAACTGTTGCTGTGTTTATTGCAGAGCTAAGGATTTTAGCAACGTCATTAACTTGTAATTCTGCGAGTGTTGCAGACGTTAATACGTTTAGGTTTCCGCCAATATAGGCATTTTCCCCAATACCCAGTCCACCTGGGGTAGTGATCGCACCTGTTTGTGTGCTATTTGAATTGTAGTTTGATAGGTTTGTGGCACGTACCACAAGACCATTCTTGACTATGAAATCGTCATTAAAGGCGGCCATTAGTTTCCCTCTCCACGTCTGGCAATAATTGCTGTATCAACTATTTACCACGAAAAGAGAAACTTGGGCAATAACGCTTATCTGCTTAGGCTTGTTCGGCTTAATTTAATAACCATACTATTTGGAGTATAGTTTGGAGTAAATTCTAGCAATACATTTCCACCGCTAATTGTGGCCGCAAAAGTTCCTAAATCACCGGTATTACTTGCCATGCCGTATTCTGACACGTACACGTTACTTAATCCGTCATGGAAAACAATAAGTTCTGTTACATACATTAAGTTTGGTTGTCCCGAACCAACATTATCCACAACTTGTACAAAATACTTGGCTGATTGATAAGCTGATAATGCAAAAGTATCTAAACTAACTTGCGCATTTGATGTAATAACATTGCTGGTATAGGTGTAAAGTTCACTGTTACCAACATTTAACGTGCTTCCGTTAAAATCACCGTTACCGTTGACGTTTAAATCTCCGCTAACTCCAACGCCACCTATCACCTGTAAAGCACCTGTTGTTGGGCTTACGCTAGCTGTTGAATCTCCAATATAAACTTTACCACTGTTTACATATAATGACCAAGGACGTAAAATAGTAGTATTTCCGTTACCTGCAACTGGAGCATTTTTAATATAAACGTTGGCTATATCGTTGTAGGTGGTTGCTTGTCCGCCTGTAGCAGAAACAGTTGGTTGTCCAAATACGTTTACGTGTGCAATTCCTACAATACCCGACGAATTAGTATCATTGTACGTTGCATCTAGCACAGATAAACCAATGCCGTTTTGTCCCCAAGCACCGTGATTAACTGTGCCAATTCTGCTGATCGTTCCAGTTGATACAATGTTTGGAGCATATAACGGAACGTTAATGGCTACACTATTATTGTAAAATACTGTTGAAGTAGTACCCGCAACACTTACATAAATTTCTTGTATTGGTGTACCAGTATCAACTACAGTTACGCTTGATGTATTTTGGAATATCTTGTTAGGATTTAATCCTAAGTATCCGCCTTGCGCTAAAATTGTGCCTTTAACATACAAGTTGTCGCCAACTCCGACACCACCTGTAACTACCAGAGCTCCAGTTTGTGTGCTTGTGCTAGTTGCTGTGTTAGTTAATGCTACAGTACCGTTAGCAGTTAATGTGCTTGATAATATTGTAACTGCATTTTGTTTTGCAACTACACTAGATGCGTTAGAAATAAGCCCAACTGAACCACTTGCTCCTGCAGAATTTAACGTAACATTATCATTAGCTAAACCAGTAATACTGTCTAAGTTAAAGGTTAAGTTACTAATTTGTCCTGAACCATAGACAGTTAAATTGTTTAGGGCGGTGATATTATTTCCAGCAAAAATGCTATCGCCAACTCCAATACCGCCAGCAATCTGAACAGCACCTGTTACAGCGTTTGTTGTTGTAGTTGTATTTGTAAAAAATACTTGATCAGATGTAGAATTACCGTGGTCAGTTACTGATTGTAATGTTGAATAATTCCAAATTGTTATATCACCAGTAGCCGCTGTTACGTATGTATCAGTACCACCTGTTAGACTAGTAACACCTGAGTTAATTAAGAATATTGATCCAGTGCTTGTACTAATAGTTAAGCCATTGCCAACTTTAGTTAGACTTGTAACACCAACGTTTGATACTACAATACTACCAGTTGACTGATTAATATTGATTCCGGTTCCGGCTGTTGCGCTAGTAACACCTAAGTTAACTAGATTTACAGTACCAGTTGATGTTGTCGCACCTGGAATATATCCGCCTGCTCCTAATCCTGTACCAACTGTAATACCTAATACACCAATGTTAGTAACTGTGGTTATTCCACTTGTGCCGGTATTACTAATTTGTATTCCGGGTCCTGCATTCAAGTTTAGCAAGCCAGTGTTGGTTAATGCGATTGTAACGCCACTTGCTGTAGTTGTTACTCCGCCTTCTAATCCTGGACCTAGTGCTAGACTGATATTTGTACTTAGAGGTTGGCCGTTTTGATAGATTGCACTTGCATTGATATATCCACCAATATTAACGTTCCCGCCAACTCCAATACCACCTGTACCTGTTACTAAAATTGCACCAGTTTGTGTGCTGGTACTTGGGGTATTGCTATTTTGTACTAAATCTTTATAGATTGTACCGCCATTAAAATTACTTGCTGTTGATAATAAGTATCCGTCAAGTATTAAATTACCAGCAATATAAACATCTTTAGCAACACCTAATCCACCTGCTAATTGTACTGCTCCAGTTAATGTACTAATTGTGTTTGCTGTACTGTTAAATCTAACTTGTCCGGCAAACGTTGAATTTCCACCGACTCCAATGCCGCCAGCAACTTGTAAATCGCCAGATGTTGGACCTGTAGAGGCTATGCCTCCTAACAGTTGTAAGTCACTGAAAATTGCACCGGCTACTGTACCAGTGCTCGAATATGGGTTAGGTACGTTCTCTGTACCGCCTGCCCAAATATTTGTACGGAACGTTAGTTTACGGCTAGCATGTTCCATACCTAGGAACGCATGGTTATCTGCCGCTGTGCTTGCTCCGGTGTTATAATGTATTAATAAACCTTTATCGTACCCGTCATCTCCAGTTAATGGAGTATTACCAACACCTGTGCCTAAATCAATTACAGGATCTATTAATGCAGTTTGTGTACTGTTAACAATCGTTTGAGTACCTTGAACTGTTAAATTACCTGTAACAATGGCGGCACCATTAATTACAGTACTACCTAAAGTCGAAGTTCCTGCAAATAGTGTGCCAACAGTTAATGTAGATGCAACGGTCATTGTACCGCTTACCTGTACATTGTTTATTACGTTTAATGCTGTACCGGTTGATGTTAATGTAATTGGAACGTTAGTTGTTGCACCACGGCTGGTTACATTTTGTAATGTATCTAATGAACTAATAATTACAGATCCTGTGCTAGTTGTTACACTAATAGATCCTGCGCCGGTTACACTAGTAACACCCAAGTTAGTAATTACAACATTACCAGTGGTGTTGTTAACGTTAATCCCAGTTCCTGCAGATGCACTTAATACTCCGGTGTTAGTAAATGTAACATTACCAGTTGATGTATTCACTGCTATACCTGCTCCAGCAGTATTGCTCAATACACCTGTATTTGTAATTGTAAAATATGCATTAGGACCAGTAGCGTTTAAATTGCTAATTCTTATGCCATTTCCTGAACTTGGAGTTACATTTGTAATAACTCTATTAAGGAAACTATCATAAATTTGTCCAGCAACAATAGCATTTCCAACCTGTAGATCTTGCCCGATGGCTACTCCACCTACAATTTGTACTGCACTTCCAACTTCTGAACTTGTTGAGGTAGCTGTTGTGCCTATCCAAACAGTTCCGCTGTTAATATATAAAGAATATGCATTTGTAAATCTTACATTTGGACCAGAAGTTTGTGGGGCTCCACCAATATATACGTTAGCTCCAACTTGATATTGGGTGGTTAGCGCACTTGAGAATGTAGGAACGTCGATGAAAGTTGATGAAATTAATGAATATGTGCCAACTCCGTTTACATCATAGTAAGTTGCGGCTGGTAAGTTTAGTGCTACACCCCCGCCGGCCCAGTTATTTGTAGTCCAATCACCTTCGCGGCTCAGTGTTCCACCTAGATGAATACTTTTACCAACTCCAAGTCCGCCGTATGAAATTAACGCACCACTTTGTGTGTTATATGATTCAACTATTGCATTTAATGTTAATGCTGTTGTATTCAGTACGTTTGTATAGTCGCCGATAATTAACGGATAGTGAATCAACCCGCCATCAAATCCTGTAGGCGTTGCTGTTGTTAATACTTGAGCCCCACCTGAATATAGTAACCCGGCGTTAATTTGTCCACCAACAATTAAGTTTTGTCCAATAGCAACTCCACCATAAACTACCAACGCGGCAGTTGCTGTATTTGTTGCTGTTGTACTATTTGCAACTATTAATGGATCACTAATTGTTCCGCCATTAAAGTTTGTTAATTGTGTCTGTCCAGCATCAGTGAATAATTTGTGGCAATATAAATCGCCGTTAAATCCGCCACCACCACCAACAATTAACGCACCGGTGCCTGTTGAAGTAGCACTGGTGCTCGCATAGACTCTTAATGGACCTCCAATACTTGCATTTGCTAATACTCCAAGTCCACCAGTAATTTGTACTGCGCCTGTTGAAGGACCGCTACTTGCTGTTGCATTGCCAAAACCAACAATACCACCAAAATAACTATCACTAGCAACACCAATACCGCCTGCAGATACAATTATAGCATGGTTTGTAGTTTGTGTTGAATTTGCAAGAGCACTTGCAAAAGTGATTTTTCCTGCTAGATATGAATTACCAGTAACTCCAATACCACCTAATACTTGTAGATCGCCGGTGTTAGTACTAATTGAGATAGAACCACCGCTTAAATGTAAGCCACCAAATTGTGCTGTACCAAAACTACCAGTATTAGTAAATGTTGCTGGGAATGATTCGTATCCGCCTGGATAAATGTTTGTTTTATATGTTAGATAACCTGTGCTTGCATCTCGACCTAAAAATGCGTGATTGTCTGTCGCAGAACTGGCACCAGTATTGTAATGTAATAACAAGCCACGATCAAATCCGTCGTTGCTAGGTAATGGCGTATTTCCTATTCCAGTACCAATGTCCATTACTGGATCAATGATGTAGGTATTTTGTGAATCGACGATAGTCTGGGTACCTAATACTGTTAAGTTTCCACTAATAACTGTATTACCGTAAACGCTTAAATCTTTCTTAGTCGATATGCCGCCTTCTACGTAAACTGCGTTATTATAAAAATTACCTGTATCACTTGCAGTACTTGTAACATGTAAGCTAACAAAAGTTGCAGTGAATGATTGTCCAAATTGTAGTGTGCCACCTAAGTTTAAATTGCCGCCGATGAATACATCTGAACCAATGCCAACACCGCCAATAACTGTTAGTGCGCCAGTGGTTGTTGATGTTGAATTTGTAGCAGAAGTAACTTCTAGAGTTTGTAATGACAAATTGCTACCAGTACCTTGGAATATTAATTGTCCTCCAACTACTAAATTTTCTCCAACTGCTACTCCACCTTTTACTATAACAGCACCAGTTGTAGTGCTTGTCGAATTTGTTGTAGAATTTACTACAAGAGTTGATAGGCTTAAATCGCCGCCATTACCTGTAAAGTGTAGTTGACCACCAATCCATACATCTTCCCCAATACCAACACCACCGGTTACTATAACACCACCGGTTGTTGTACTAGTTGAATTTGTAGATGTTGTAACTTTTAATGATTGAACAACTAGAGCATTACCTTGTCCACTGAATACTAGATTCCCGCCTAAAACTAAGTCTTGAGCGATGCCAACACCACCGGCAATTATAAGTGCGCCAGTTGTTGTACTAGTTGAATTTGTTGAGGTTGTGAATATTGATTCACCAGATACAGTTAAGTTTGTAGCACTAATGTTACCAGCCGCAATATTACCAGTTGCCTGTCCACCTGCACCACTTAATGATAAGTTACCGCCGACTGTTAAATTCTTACCAATGCCAACACCACCGGTCACAACTAATGCACCAGTTGTTGTTGATGTAGAATCAGTAGATGAAGTGATAAATTCTTGATTTAAAACTTCTAAGTTTGTAAACACACCAGTACGCGGCGTATTTGCACCAATTGTAACATTATCCATGTTACCTACGTTGCCTGGGTTGATAACAACCGTGCCTGTTCCGCTTGGCTGAATAGTTACATTAGCGTTTGATGGATTAATTAACGTATTGCCGTTTAAAGTAATTGCGCCTGTCGCAGTTAGTACTGAATTAATAACAGCAATACTAGCTGTTAAATTTGTAAACACACCAATACCAGGTGTAATTAGACCAATATTGGTATTTTCAATATCCTTATTAAAAATTTGTTGTGTTGACAAATCATCGATAATTTCATACCATATAACGTTGTCGGTACCTAAATTTTCTGTTGTTGTAAAACTGGTAAAGAATAATTGTCCGCCATATGTATTACCACTAGTAACCGGTACTGCGGCATGCGCCATTTGTTGAGTTGTATTTGCATCACTGCTTCGAACTAGTTCAATAGAATTTGTAACGGTACTTCCAAAGGCATAAGTTGCTGTGATAACATAATAGATACCATTGTCTGATTCTAGAGGTTCAGCACGAACTAAAACGCGATCTAAATAATTTAAATGATATCCGTCGATAACAACTGTTGATGTACTAGTATTAAGAGTAACAGGTGCAACTGTTGCTACTTGACATTCTTTCTTAAAACCATTACCGATAATACCTTGAGGAATATTAACAGGACCGTTAAGAGTAATACTACCTGTGCCTGATGGAGTAATAACAATATTTCCGCCAGGGGCTTGAGATGTGATAGTACCTGTGCTAAATGCCAATTGCCCTAATGTATTTGTAAATGTTGCTTGGCCATTTGCGCCAACAACTAAGGTATAACCTGTATTGCCAGTAGGCGTAGCACCCAGCGCGGCCTGCGCTTGACTAAGCGTAATATATTGGAATCGAGTTGGGCTTAACTGACTCGCTGGGGTCGATGGTGTTGCGCCGCTTAATAATGATGGCATTTTTATTTCCTAAAAAATTACTGTTATGCGTTAGCTGTCTCTAAGATACTCATAGTTAGTTTTAACACTCCCTCTGCATCTGCGTAACACACAATGCTGTCTAAACTCTCGATAATCATTTTTCCAGAAATCATGTTTCCAGAATCATTTGGTGGAATAAAAAATCCAGAAACAATTTCTGTTGTAACGTTTCCTAACTGTCCACCATTACCTTGTGCATCTGGTAATACCGGCAAGTTTCGATGATGAGCGAATGTTACTGCATGATAACCTTGATTTATTGTTGCCGTAGTGTATGTGTCAATATTAGCAACGTTAGCTAATAACACAATTGACGTAACTCCAACTGGAGCAGTATACACAAAAGCGTTTGTATTTGTTGTTAAGACACTTGTTTTTGTCTTAAACGTGTTTAATGGAATTAGTGCCATTTTATTTTATCCTTATATTCCTTCAATTGCTAATATGAACGGTGTCAAGTTAGCAAACAACGACTTAGTAAATGTACGTCCTGATAACACACCAGTCGCCTGGCTAATTACCAATCCTGGACCAATACGGAAGTCACCGTTTTGGTCAGTTGATGTAAAGAACACCTTACCATTATTTAACTGTACGGTTTCGCGTGCCTGAATAGGATCTGCTCGTCCAACTTGAGGTAATGCACCATAGTTAGAACCAGCACCTACGTACTCAAACAAGTAACCAGAAGCCGACATATACGAACGTTGATAGAAATTAATTCTATTTTTATCTGGGAACAATGTAGCATCTGCAACGTTGTCTTCTAATGTTACATAATGATGGGTTCCTGCAACAGACCAATAGCCTTGTCCTGCTAAAATTGTTTGATAGTTTGCACCGTTTACTAGGTCCAACGCAATAGCATCAACTACTAAACCAACGTCACGTTTACATAACGCTTGATTATATTCAAAACCATTATATTTTGTATCAATATAAGATAAAGTTTGACTAATCAACGTTGATGTGTTATTATTAATAATAGTTTGAGCATTTCCTAAATCAGTACTCAACGGACTTGCAGTTGGATATATGTATGCAGGTGCACCGCTCGATCCTGATTTAATAATCTTAACAATTATGTTTGTTAGATTGTTAAGTGTAGGTACTGCGTTAGCACCTCCAACTAATAGGCCATTTAGATACTGCGGTACCGCAGTTTGATAATAGCTAGGTGGTTGAGTACTTGTTGTAATGTATGGGAACAAGCTGTTAATAAACTCGACGGCAGAAGCAGTTTGTGTAATTTCATTTGGAATATTACTGTTATTACCTTTCCAATACTGTAAACCGGCGTCAATAGTTTGCCAATTTCCGCCATAACTCAAATCGTACAACATGCTTTCAACAATAAATCCGATATCACGTGCGCATGTGCTTGTGCTATATGTGAATATATTAAAGTTTTCATTGATCCAACTAATTGCCTGACTTGAAATCGATAATTTATTATTGTCAATTGCTTGTGCGGCAGTACTTGCATACACTGGAGATGTAATGGTAATATCGTTAATTAATGGTACTGCTCCTAATCCATTTGAAACAATGTTACTCATGTCTGTTGTTAACGTTGCTATAGTTGTTGCCGCATTAATACCTAATGTTAAATTGGTATTAATATATTGAGTAGCAGTAGTATATGCAGTTGTTGGCGCTTGGTTACGAATAACTTTTTGTGCCAATGTATTGATATAGTTAATTGCCGCGGCTGTTTCAACTTGTTCATTTGGTATAACACTAACATTGTTGTTAGCACTATTATAGTATTGAGATGCCGCATCTATACTCATAGCGTTACCGCCATAAGTTATATCATAAATCAATGCTTGTGTTAAGAATCCAACATCACGTTTACATTTTGTTCTGTCGTATGTAAATCCAGCAGGATATTGTGAATTAATATACGCAATAACTTCAGCTTGAATAAACGTACGGTTCGCTTCAAGTATTGTAGCCGCATTGATTACATTTGCATCTGTACTGCGTATTAAACTAATAGGCTGTTTTGTAGAAACAACACTTGGCCCATTGGTAATAATATTTGTCATTACATCAATATCTGCTTGAGCTATTGAGGCTTGTGCTGATGTTCCTACTCCAATATTAGTAACTTGAGTTACTGTGTTTTGGTAAGTTGTTGGAACATTATTACCTTCGATAATGTAAGGAAGTATTGATCTTAGATATCCATAGGCATTTGCTACTTGCGTTGATTCATTTGGAATAGCAGTAGTACCATCAAATGAATAATAATAGATTCCACTTTGAACAGCTTGTTTGTTTCCGCCGTATAATAGATCAAAACTTACAGAATCAATCATATAACCAATATCACGGTAGCATGTAACTTGGTTGTAGTTAAATCCAGCTGTTTTAGTAGATTCAATATATGCTATTGCTTCAGCTTGTAAGTATGCTTTATTTGCTTTTAGTATTGCATAGGCATTTTGTACAGCAGTAGTCGCGCTAGGAGTTAATCCATTTGGCACAATAGTATCAGTGTATCCTGAAATAGCTCCGCCTAGTATGTTTGTAATTACTGCAAAATCTGTTGCAATAGTAGATACCTGAGCACTTGTAGCCGCCGGTAAGTTTACAACTTGAGTTACCGTTGATTGATAACGAACTCCAGTTGTATTATTTAATATAACTTTTTGTGCTAGTCCACTAATATAGTTAATTGTGTTTGTAGTAGTAGTTAGTTCTGTTGCAATAGTACCAACGTAGTCACCTTGGTTCCAATATGATAGGCCGGCAAATGTTGCTTGGCTATTTGCAGAAGTTGCAAACAATAAATCTAACGCAACAGAATCAACAATTAATCCCACATCACGATAGCATTTGGCTTGATTATAAGTAAATCCGCCAAACGTATTAAACACATATCCTTCTGTTTCTGCTTTAATAAATTCTAAGTTATTAACTAGCAATTGGCTTGCACTTGCAACACCTGCGTCAATTCCAGCCGGTAATGGGTATACCGCTGTTGGGCTAGCCGCAACTCCATTGGTTAAAATATTATTAATTGTTGCAATATCATTTATAACTTGAGTTGTTGCAGTTGAGCTTGCTGAAACTTCGGTGATTGTTTCGACTAATCCAGCAACATAATTAAATGCCGCTATGGTTTCTGTTAACTCACTTGTAAGAACTTTATTGGCATTGCCTCGATAATATGCTTGCCCTGCCTTAATAGCTCTGTAATTTGAACCTGTAATGATATCTGCAGATAACGCATCTAAAATATATCCAACATCTCGACGGCATAATGTTTGGTCGTATGTAAACACTGGATATGTTGAATTAATCCAAGCAATAGTTTCTGCTTTTATAAAGTTTAAGTTATCTAAGATTAATGTTTTTGCAGAACTTACACCTGCATCTGTATTTGGTGCATCTGGAATTACTAGTGCAGGTTGTGCAGATGTTCCGTTTGCAAGAATATTTTGAATAATGTTAGCACCATTTGTAATATTACTGATAGCAAGACCGTCAGTACTAACACCTGACAAGTTTGCTGTAATACTTGCGATGTGTGCAATAGCATCCGAAGTTTCTGTTGCTTCATTATCTAATACGTAAGAACTTACAGCACGTTGATAAGCGTTACCTACTTTACGTGCTTGATAATTTGATTGATAGATTGCATCGTAACCAAATCCAAGCAATACATAACCTAAATCTCTTGCGCAAGTTTTGTGATCGTAAACAAAATATTGGCTATCTATGTAGGCTAAAATCTCAGCTTGAACAAATTCTTTATTTTGTAAAATCAACGAACTAGCAGATGCCCAACCAGATTGAACATTACCAGCTTTAACAATCGTTGGATGATTAGTTACACCACCTGTAATAACTCCTGTTAGGTCGTTGAACAATGTATTGATTTGATCTCCAGCATTTGCTCCGCCACCTAATGCAAGGTTGATAACTTGAGTTGCTGTATTTTGAAGAGCGGCAACTCTTGTGTTGCCTGCAATTTTTGTTAGTAGTTCAGATAGGTAAGTTAATGCCTGTAATTCTTGTGGAGCTTGATTGTTGCCTGGAGCACTTAAATTAGGACCAATGAACAACTGTCCAGGAGCCACAGGATCAGGAGCAACTGTACTGCTCAATACAGTATAGTAAGCATTACCAGATACATAAATTGTAAAATATGTAGAGTTGTTAGGATCTCCACCGCCACTAGTTAATGGTTTGCTCAATGTTACACTTTGGAATCCAACATCAGAAACTACGGTACCAGTTGCAACATAATATGTCCCATCAATGTCGGTATAGCTACCATATTGATCTCTAATGAATACTTGTTGTCCAATAACAATTCCAGTATTATCAATTCCGTTGATAGTTACTGTACCGGTAGTAATTGTACTAGTGTTAGGTACAGCGGCTAAGAAACCAGGCAATCCTTGACTATTTGTGTATCCTTCGGGGGCGACCACTTCCATAATCAAACCAATGTGTGGACGATTTGCGGGGTCTGGGCAGTAAACTTCAACAATTTGACTATTTGGGAATGTACCATTTGGATAATACGGCAACACTGGCGGATTGTAAATCTCTCCAAAAAACTCTAGTTTACCATATCCTTTAGCGATTAGACAGTAATCACCAAAGTTGGCGTTAGAGTTAGTGATAGAACAAATACCACCATTCTCTACAATAACACTTGTTCCGCAGAAAATCGTAAACACAGAAACTAACTGTGCGTATCCGTTGTTGGTAATGTGTATACCAATACCACCTTGATTGACTTGCGTATATGCGTCATAAACAAAAGACTGAACTGGAGAACGACTGCTAATTACTGCGCCGTCTACCAAACTACCGCCCATCGATCCTAACGGATCAAGTCTACGTTGTGCCCATTCATCTGGAACACCCGAATCTAATGTCGGGTAAACTGATGTTTGTCCAAAATATAATTGTACTCCGGTCCCTGCACCGTATGTATTTTGACTTAATCCAATAGTATATGAACCATCTGTGTTTGTGGTTAGGCTTGCAATAGTTGGAGCAAAGTTTGTATTGTCAACAATTGGTTCAAAACTCTTTACAAATAAACTTGAACCGCTGTATGCTTCTGGGGCGGCATTTGGACCATTTGATACAATGGTTAAAATAATATCGCATGAACGATCAATTGCGGCAAGTGCAGATGCACCTCCTTGATAGAACGGATTGATAATTTGATTTGCTGTTGAGAACTGATTTTGTAACGGAGTATTAGTTACAACTGCCTGAGCTACAGTTTTTAAATAATTTAAGGCCGCAGTAAATTGAGGGATTTCATTGTAAACTACATTTTGATTTCCAACGTTAATTCCGTCAGTGCCACCAGTCCAGTATGTTACACCGGCCTCAATAGATTTTTTGTTACCTCCTAACAATACATCTTGACTAATTGCATCAACAATGTATCCAGTGTCTCGACGACATAGATCTTGGTTGTATGTAAATCCGCCGCTGTTGTAAGTATAGTCAACCCACGCAATCATTTCAGCTTGTAAGAACGCACGGTTTGCTTCTAATATAGCAAACGCACGTTGAATATTGATGTTTTGACTTTCTGTTAAACTAATAGGAGTTGCTTCAGGGGCAACACTTGATCCATTAGTAATAATGTTTGTTAAGTTTGCAAAAATACTTTGTAATAGTGTAACTTCTGCAGAACTTGCCGCAGTCAATCCTGTTACAGGTAATAATTGATTTCCTGTTGTTGGAGTAACTGTTTGTCCTTGTAATAATAGACTTGCTACATCACGAATATGGTTGAATGCCGCAACGGATTGTGTTTGCTGATTTGGAATATTTGTTACGCCAGCAGGACTATGGTAATAAACTCCAGACTGGACAGCCTGACGGTTACCGCCATGGACTAGGTCGAAACAAATACTATCAATCATGTAGCCCGCATCTCTAAAACATGTTGCTACATTGTATGTAAATCCTGGAGTCATTATAGAATTTACGTATGCTACAGTTTCTGCCTGTAAGTATTGACGATTTGCCTGTAACAATGCGTAGGCATTATTTGGAGTAATAGCAGTTGTAGCTACACCGTTAGGAACAATACCGTCTGTTACTGCTAGACCACTAATTGTGTTATAATTGATAATTTCTATAATAGTAGCAAATTCATTTCCAATTGTTGCTACTTCTGTGTTAGATGCAGGTGCTCCTGCTAATGTAACTTGACTAATGTTACTTTGATAGCGAACTCCTGTTGTATCGTTTAGAATAACTTTCTGTGCCAGGCTAGACAAATAGTTAAGCGCATTAGTTGTAGTTGTTAACTCAGTTGCTAAAGCACCTCTATAACCAGATTGTGCCCAATATTGTATACCAGCAAATGTTGTCTGACTGTAAGTTGCAGTCGGATATAACATATCAAACGCAACAGCATCAACAATCAATCCTGTGTCACGTTCGCACTTAGGTGCGTTATATGGAAAATCTAAGAATGATTGATTAACATATGAAATTACTTCTTCTTGAATAAATGTTCTATTCAATTGTAGCAATACTTCAGCACTCATATAATTTGGACTTACTGCTGAACCGATGTATGATGTTGGAGCAACACTAGGACCATTTTGAATGATATAGGTGATTGTGTTGATTGCATTTGTTATTGCTGTGGCTGCAATACTACCGCCTGTTAGTGTTGGATTAAACACTTGGCTCTGTGTAGCAGTTGAACCAATTAAATTTGGAGCAACTTCATTATTGATAATATAATTTGCTAAAGTGTTAATGTAATTAATTGCTCCAACGGTCTGTGTTGTTTCTCCTTGAATGTACGATGTAACTCCATCATAATATCCTAGACCAGTTTCAACTGCTTTTGCATTTCCGCCAAATGTTGCGTCAAAGGCAATGTTTTCAACAATAATACCAACGTCACGTGAGCATTTTGCATGGTCGTATATGAAATTTGGCAATGTGTTTGTAAATGCAATCATTTCTGCTTGGATAAATGCACGGTTAGCATTTAACAATGCGTATGCGTTTGCACGATTTGTATCGCTAGATTTTGTTAAGCTAATTGGAATCAGTGCAGGTGCTACGCTAGGACCATCTTGAATAATACGTGTCATCAACTGAATATCTGATACCAATTCAGCGGCTACTGCGGCACTTGCTGGTGCATTTTCATTAAGTACCTGAGGTACATCTGACTGATAAAAACTAGTCAATGTTTGGCTTTGTACTACTGCACTAACAATAGTCTGTAGATAGTTGTATGCTTGAATTGTTTGTGATAGTTCGTTAATTAATTGAGTATTGTTACTGTTATATCCAAAATACAATGTACCTGCTTGGATGGCTTGACGGTTACCGCCACGCAATAAATCAAAACTTACACAATCGATCATGTAACCGATATCACGATAGCACTTGGCTTGATCGTATTCAAATCCTGTACCATATGTTGCATTTGCATAAGCAATAACCTCATTGGCAATAAATGAACGATTTGCTAGTAATAAATTAAAGGCTTTTTGTGCATTAGCACTTGAGCTTTGAGTTAGGCTAATTGGATTTGCTTCTGCCGCGGCTGATGGTCCAATGTTAATAATATTGGTTATCTTATCAACTTTAGATTGTAATTGTGTTACTTCTAACTGTGTTGCCGTTGGTAAATTTGTTACCTGGGTACTTGGGTTTCCTGGAGTTTTAGAAATAGCCTGTCCAGTTATAATGCTAGGAATAATAGATTTAATTCTATCATAAGCCGCTATTGTTTGTGTTTGTTCTCCGGGTATCGCACTTTGTGTATTTGAGAACCCGTAGTAGTAAACCCCAGATTGTACTGCTTGACGGTTACCGCCGTGTAACAAGTCAAATGCTACGCTATCGACAATATATCCGACATCGCGGTAGCATGTACCTTCGTTGTAGGTAAAGATGTTATATGTTTTGTTAATGTATGCTACTAGTTCAGCTTGAATAAATGAACGGTTAGCTTCTAATAATGCAACACCTGCTTTTGTTGTAGCAACAGAGCTTGGTGTTAAAGGAATTGATGTTGGGGCACTTGCTGTCACTGCACCATTACGAATAATTCCAGTAATAATATCAACACTTGCTTGTATAGCGGTTATTTCTGATGCTCCTGCAGGACTTAAATTTGATACTTGTGTTACCGCTGTTTGATACGGAGTTACTGGGGTTGCTGTAACAATATTAGCAATTAATGTTTTTAGATATGCGTATGCCGCAAGAACTTCAACGCTCTCGTTTGGTATGCGAGTAGTGCCACCGCTGTAACTAAAATAGTAAACACCGCTTTGAATTGCTTGTCTGTTTCCGCCCCATAATAAATCAAATGCCACAGAGTCAACCATATAGCCGACGTCTCTAGCACACTTGGTTGCATTATAAACAAACCCTGCTGTTTTTGTAGCATTAACAAATGCCACTGCTTCATTTTCTAAATATGTTTTATTAGCTTCTAACAATGCATAAGCATTTTGCACGTTTGCATTTGAACTAGAAATAAATCCGTTAGGAATAATTTTATCCGTTATTCCTGTTGTACCAGTTGTAATAATGTTTACAATCGTTGCAAATTCATTAGCAATAGTTGCGGCTTCAGTGGTTGTACCTGGCGCACTTAGATTTGTAATTTGCGTTGCTGTAGTGTAACGCTGGCCAGTTGTATCATTCAATACAATTTTTTGTGCTAACGATGCAACATAATTAATTGCATTAGTTGTTGTATTGATTTCATTTCCAACTAAACCAACATACCCTGTTTGATTCCAGTATTGGATACCGGCAAATGTTGACTGACTATTACCACCAAAATATAAATCTTGTGCGATTGCGTCAACAATTAATCCTGTATCACGTTTGCAAACTTCTTCATTGTAGGTAAATGTAACTGTGTTGTAAGATGCATTAATAAATGCTGTTAGTTCTGCTTGTATGAACGCACGGTTAGCATGTAAAATTGTTGCCGCACTTTGAACATTAGGATTAGTATCTTTAGTTAATCCAATTGAAGTTAAAGAAGGTGCTTGGCTAGGACCATTTTGAATAATATTCTTTAGTGTGCTGATTGCAGATTGAACTGTTGCAACTTCTGAAATAGTACCAGGGCTACCAGATGTAGTTTGACTTACCCATGTTTGATATGGACTAGATATTGCAACACCTTCAATGATGTTATTCATAATATCAGACAAGTGCTGATACGCGGCTAATACCTGTGGCATTTCTCCAGGAATATAAGTTGAGCCAGAGAAATTATAATAACAAACACCGCTTTGAATAGCTTGTTTATTTCCACCATACAATAAATCAAAACATACGCTATCGACCATGAAGCCAACATCACGTGAACATTTTGAAGCATCGAATGTAAATCCAGAAGTCTTAGTTGCATTCACATAAGCAACTGCTTCTGCCTCTATATATCCTTTGTTAGCCTGTAATAATGCATAGGCATTTTGTACAGAAGTTACACCGCTCGAAACAATTCCGTTTGGAACAATTAAATCGGTAACACCTTCTTTGCCATTTGTTAGAATATTTGTAATTAAAGCAAACTCTGTAGATACTGTTGAAGCCTCGGCAGATGTTCCTGCTGGTAGTCCAGTAGTTTGAGTAACATATGATTGATAACGAGCGCCAGTTGTATCATTCAATATAATCTTTTGTGCCAAACTACTTACATAATTGATAGCATTAGTAGTTGTTGTTAATTCGCCGGCAATTGAACCAGTGTATCCATTTTGATCCCAGTATTGTAAAGCCGCAAATACAGTTTGCGATAGGCCATCAAATAATAAATCCTGCACCAATGCATCAACAATTAAACCTGTATCTCTTTCGCATTTAGGTTGGTTGTACGCAAATGTACCTCTAATAGAATCAACATACGCAACAGCTTCTGCTTGCATGTATGTACGGTTTGCATTTAATACATTGTATGCGTGAACTATACTTGCTGTTGAACTTGCTGTAGTGTTAGGAACAATCTTATCAGTAACGTTTGCAGTACCGTTGTTTAAAATATTAATAATTTCATTAAAATCAGATGCAACTAGCACGGCTTCGGCAGATGTTCCTGCTGTTAGGCTCGTATTTTGTGTAACTGTAGATTGATAACGAGGACCAGTTGTATCGTTGGTAATGATTTTTTGTGCAAGTTTACTTAAGAAGTAAATTGTGTTAGTTGTAGTAGTTAGTTCTCTTCCAATTTGTCCTGTATACCCACTTTGATTCCAATATTGTAAACCAGCAAAGGTTGATTGACTATCAGTTGCAGTTGGATATAATAAATCAAATGCTAACGCATCAACGATTAATCCTGTGTCACGCAAACATTTTGCTTGATCATAAATGAAGTATTGAGCATTAGTGTACGCGATAGTTTCTGCTTGAATAAACGTACGATTAGCTTCTAACAATGCCGCGGCGTTGTTTACATTTGTGCTAGATGAACGAACTTGTCCAATTGGAGTTTTTGCTGTAACAACACTAGGACCATTAGTAATAATATTTGTGATTGTATTAATTTCTGTTAGAAGTATTGCAACTTCATTCGCAGAACCTGCAGGTAAGCTAGTTACCTGAGTTACAGTATATTGATAAGTTTGTGAAACTGGTTGTGCCAATACAATGCTTTGAACAAGACTAGCAATATGGTTATAGGCATTTAATGTTGCGGCCTGTTCTCCTGGTATTGCGCTCGAAGTAGCCGAGTATCCGTAGTAGTACACTCCAGATTGTATAGCCTGACGATTGCCGCCATATAACAAATCAAATGCAACAGAGTTAGTAATATACCCAACGTCTCTCTTACAGGTTGTTGCGGTGTAATTGAATCCGGGAGCAGTAGAAGTAATAAATGCAATTGCCTCTGCTTGCAAGTATGGAATATTTGCAATCAATAAATTATAAGCATTAACAACATTAGCGTTTGTGCTAGATGTTAA
>Ga0164296_1001055_pt1 | contig 30671 bp, 24 predicted proteins | sample GEODES057metaG_FD_113533 | JGI IMG/M metagenome (GOLD analysis project Ga0164296, IMG submission 113533) | Dystrophic lake water microbial communities from Trout Bog Lake, Wisconsin, USA - GEODES057 metaG | ecosystem: Environmental > Aquatic > Freshwater > Lake | place: USA: Trout Bog Lake...
AGCTACTACCGCTATTATGTAGATAGTTGGGGGATCAAGTCAAATACGGCAAGTATTGAAATTCCGGTAAAGCTTACACCATTTTTCTCTATTTCGCCGTTTTACAGGTATTATGATCAAACGGCGTCAAAATACTTTGCACCCTATGAGGGGCATAGCGTTAACGACCAGTACTATACCAGCAATTACGAATACGCCAAATTTCAGAGCAATTTTATTGGTGTTGGCTTTAGGTTAGCACCACCAAAAGGTGTTTTTGGCTGGCAAAACCTGCACGATCTGGAATTGCGCTATGGTCATTATACCCAAACCACAGACCTGGTATCAAGCGTTGTTTCGCTGAGCCTGGGTTTTAAATAGACATTTGTTGAATACCATACTTTAAATAAATTACCATTATGAAAATTATAGCTATCTATTTGATGCTGCTGCTGATGCCAAAAACGGAATGGTCGGGCGATTTTGATTCCGCCAAAGCTCAGGCAACCAAAGAACACAAACTGATACTGATCAATTTTTCAGGCTCCGACTGGTGTGGCCCATGTATACGCCTGCGTTCAGAGATCCTGGAGTCGGCAAAATTTGAAAACTATGCAGCAGATCACCTGGTACTGGTACGTGCTGATTTTCCGCGTCAAAAGAAAAATCAGTTACCAAAAGATCAGGTTAAAAGAAATGAAGCACTTGCTGATAAATATAACGCTGAGGGCAAATTCCCTTTTACCTTACTGGTTGATGAAACTGGCAGAGTATTAAAAACCTGGGATGGTTTTCCGAATGAAACCCCCGACCAGTTTGTTTGGGATATCAGTAATATGATAGACTCTAAGTAGATTTGTTTAAGAAAGAGGTAATTTACACGGTATCAATTAAACCTTTTTCTAAAACAACTATCTTAAGAGGATATGAAAAAAATTTCCCTTGCTATAATTGCCTTATTTAGCTATACCCTGAGCATGGCGCAAAACCCGGTGGTGGATAATCATCCTTCATCGCAGCTGTATGCTATCGACTACCAAAGCGGACAGGAAATACAAGTTGGTGGCGATCAGGCGATCTTGTTCAAAGACGCATTGATTGATCTGGTTTCGGCAACACCGCAGTCGAGGGAAACTTTAAGGGAAACACCTGGGCGTAAGATCGCTGTAATAAAACAGATCGATCCACGCAAAAATATCAACGGGTACCAGCTTACCTGGCAGCGTATAAGATTCGACAGGACAGAGCCTATAAGTACATTTTATTATAATATCGACGAGAATAGCCTGTATTTCTTTGATCCGGCCAGAAACGACTGGCGCATCATTCCGATAGAAGGCAACAATATCAATAACCTTAATAACTGCCATAATTACGGCAATTTTAATACCAGGCCGGTTGCTGCTGTGCCCGATCTTTCGTTAAATGGCGGTCAGCAATCTTACCCTGACCTTGCTTCAGGTAATAATGGGCAGGATGATGCAACTGCCGAAATGCAGGCCGGACTCGATTCGTTATCGGATGAAGATCTGCAGGCCAGCGTTGCACCTCCTCCCTTGCCCCAATACGAACAGCCGGCTTGTCCGTCTGACGGCTATTTATGGCAGCCCGGTTACTGGACATGGAACATAGCTCAACGAGACTATTTTTGGGTGCCCGGTGTATGGGTAGCGCCACCTCGTTACGGACTGCTTTGGACACCAGGTTACTGGGCCTTTACGGGTGGTTTTTATCGTTTCCACCATGGTTACTGGGGTCCGACAGTTGGTTTTTATGGAGGTATAAACTATGGTTACGGCTATATAGGTGTTGGTTTTGTGGGTGGCGGCTGGCATGGTAATGTATTCCGCTATAATACGGCTGTCGTACGCGTAAATACTACAGTGATCCACAATACATATATTGATAATACGGTCATCAGAAATACCACCGTAATAAACAGAACAAGCTTTAATGGCGGCAACGGTGGTGTTATAGCCCGGCCAACTGCTGTAGAAGTTTCAGCTTCCCGCCAACCGCACTTTGCGCCTACCCCACTTCAGATTGCACACCGTCAGGCTGCAATTTCTGATAGAAGCCAGGCAGCTACTGTCAATGCCGGACGCCCCGCTATTGTGTCGGTCCCACATATTACGGCTACGCCTGTTGTTAGCAACAATCGCAATTTTAATGTTCAGCCGGGTAATAACCGCAATTTCAATGCACAGCCGAATAACACTCCTAATGTTCAGCCAGGCAATAACCGTAGCTCAAATCCACAGCCGAATAACAACCCTAACTTTCAGCCGAATAATAATCGTAGCTCAAATCCACAGCCGAATAATATCCCTAACGTGCAGCCGAATAATAACCGTAGTGCTAACGCCCAGCCAAATAATGGCCGCCCGGTTATTATAAAGCCGGCAAATGGTGGCAATCTGCAAAATACGCCGGGAGGCAGGGTAGCTCAACCTGTTCGCGCATCCAGGCAACAACCCAAACAGCAGGGTAACAACCGGAAAGAAAAAGACCGTTAATGATATTTTTGATCTGCCGAAAATGAGTTTTCCGCCTAATAACGGGAGACTCTTTTTTTTGGATATCTAATTGTAAATTAGATTAAAATTTAGCTATGACCCTTGCAGAGATCATGTCCTTTTTGGAGGCCAATGGGAGCGAAAGTATCAAAAAGGTACTCCTAAAGCACGGCATCAAAGAACCGTTTTTTGGGGTAAAGATCGAATACCTTAAAGAGGTACAGAAAAAAGTTAAAATCGACTATCAGCTGGCAAAAGAACTTTATGCAACAGGTAATGCAGACGCAATGTATTTAGCAGGCTTAATTGCCGATGACGCTAAAATGTCTGTTGATGATCTGCAGTTATGGGCCAGGCAGGCGGTGTCCAATAATATCAGCGAATACACTGTTCCCTGGGTTGCTACCGGAAGTAGGTATGGTTACCAACTGGCGCTGGAATGGATAGATTCGGCCGAGGAGCAGATTGCAGTTATAGGCTGGGCAACCTTGCTCAACCTGGTATCGCAAAAGCCGGATAACGAACTTGATCTGCCTGAACTTAGAACACTTTTAGCCAGGGTTGTAAATACGATCCATACTTCTCCTAACCGGGTTCGAAGTTTAATGAATAACTTTTTAATTTCTCTGGGTACCTATGTGTCGGATTTGACAGATGAGGTGATAGCTGCCGCAAAAATTATTGGCGATGTTATGGTTGACAAAGGTGATACTGCCTGCAAAGTGCCGCGGGCCGAAGACTATATCCTCAAAGCAAAAGCCAAGGGCAACTTAGGGAAAAAGAAAAAAATGGTAAAGTGCTGAGCGAATCACAGGCTGAAACAAGAGGATTTGTAGTTAGATAGTATTCGAAATGGAAAAACAAGAATCATTCAAATTTACCGGTAAAGATGCGGAGTACTACGAGGATCTACTTGGCCCGATTTTATTTGAGCCCTATGGTCGTTACCTTGCTTCCAGGATCGATATAGATAGCTTAGCTGATGTTCTTGAGATCGCGGCCGGAACAGGGCGGGTAACAAGGCATATCCGCAGGGTGCTTCCTTCAACAATAAAACTTACCGCAACAGATATCAGCAACGATATGCTTTCAATTGCCATTCGGGAGCTGAAAGACGAGGCGATCAGTTTTAAAATAGAAGATGCGCAAAATCTTTCCTTCGATGACAATTCGTTTGACCTGGTGATTTGCCAGTTTGGCATGATGTTTTTACCCGACCGGAACAAGGGCTTTCAGGAGATTTTTCGGGTGCTGAGGCCCGGTGGAAAATTTATGTGCTTTACCTGGGACGACACTTTGAACATGCCGCTATTTAAAACGATAATCAATGATTTAATAGTTCCAACTTTTAACGAGCAAGACAAAAGTCGCTTTTTTGTCCCATTCTCCATGCATGAGCCAGCCGTACTTGAAAAACACCTGGCAGGTGCAGGGTTTAAACACATAACCGTTGAAAACGTAAAGCTTGATTCTACAACGCCAAAAGCAGAAAATGTAGTAAACGCCTTATTTAGAAAACATATGTTAGGAAAGGAAGTTGCAGCCAGAAATCCCGATATGTTTGAACCTCTGGCAAGCCGGATCGAACATGCAATTATTCAGAAGCTGGGCGATTCAGCGCTTCAGATTTCGCTTTCGGCCTTTCTTTCTATTGGGGTCAAATAAGCTATTTTCCCCCTTTTGCAGGAACTTTAAAAACCTTTTTTACGTAAAATGGTTAGCCTTGCGTGAATAAAAAAATCGCCCGGTCAAACAACCTTCGCTGATGAAACGTATTGCTGAAAAATATTATCGTTTAAAAGAGGAGGATAAACTGCTGAATCCCCTTATCGACGTTAAAGATGTCAGCAAGAGAACCTACCAGCTGGGCTTACTGGCTTTGATTGCCGGGGTTGCGCTTTCGGTGTATAGTTCGTATCTGGGCCTTTATGCTTCTTCTATTGTAACGGCATCCTTTTGTTTTTCGATACTGATGGTGATGTTGCTCAAATACAATGGGCATATCGGCAACCTTACAATTTTTATTATTTCCATTGCATGCAGCTGGTTGATCGCTACTACCTTCGTAGAGGGGCTGCAAACCGAGATATATCTTTACTTTTTCCCCATATTAATTGGCGTCCCAATCATCGTCGACCTGAAGAGAACACAGTATTTTGAGTCGGTGATCTATATTTCCGTCATCGTTTTTTCATTCATTATCTGTGTGGTAGTTGGTCGTAATATCCACCCTTTTGAAGATATTTCGGTACAGCAATTACGGCATATTTCCTTTATTAACCGCATAACGGCTATTGCATCCACCATTGGCTTTGCGGTTGCTTATTTGTTTTTTGAGAAGAAATATATCAATGAACTGGTAGAGCAAAGTAATAAGGTAATTGAAGCACGTACCCGTTTCCTTGCTACTATGGGGCACGAGTTGCGTACACCACTTAATGGTATCATAGGGGTAGTTAATTTGCTTAAAACTGAAAAAGACCCGGCTGTACAGGAAGAGTACTTCAGGATATTGAAATATTGTGCTGATCACATGCTGCATCAGGTAAATAATATCCTCGATTTTAATAAAATAGAAGCCGATAAACTCGAGATACACCCCGTAGAGCTAAACCTCCGCCAATTACTTTTTAATGTAGGAACGCCATTTACTGCTCTTTTTCATGAGAAAGGGGTATCTACCAAAATTAGGGTAGGTAACGAATTGGATTGTACCGTAATGGCCGACGACCTGCGCCTAATTCAGGTCTTTAATAATTTGCTTTCAAATGCACTCAAATTCACAGAAAGCGGGTATGTAAAGCTTTCGGCACTATGTAAAAGCAAAACGGATGAATTCCTTACCGTTGGTTTTATTGTAGAAGATACCGGAATGGGAATTGATAAAGCCGACCAGCAAAGGATTTTTGAAAGCTTTGGACAGATCTACAGCGAAGATACCAGAAACGCCGGCGGTACCGGTTTGGGCTTAACCATCAGTGCCCGTTTGCTGAAGCTGATGGATAGCGAATTGAAACTTGAGAGTGAAACGGGCAAAGGCAGTAAATTTAGCTTTGATGTTACATTTCCATTGGTAGCAGGTAACACGCTTTCAGCCAAAAATAAGGCTCAGGTAGCTGATGACCTTAACGGCGTAAGGGTATTGCTGGTTGAAGACAATAAGTTGAATACCATGGTGGCTCATAAAATATTAAAGGGCTTCAAGGCAGAAGTGCTTACCGCCGAAAATGGCCGCCTGGCAATTGACCTGCTGCAACAGGATGCCGCCTTTGATGTTATTCTGATGGATCTGGAAATGCCGGTTTTGAGTGGTTATGAAGCCATATTTGAAGTTAAGAAAAACTGGCCAGCTATTCCTGTAATTGCATTTACCGCATCTCTCGTTGATGAGCAAATGTTAACTGACCTGCTAGCCAGCGGCTTTGTTGATTGCATGCTTAAGCCATTTCAACCCCAAAAATTGTTAGCAGATATTCAGCGCCAACTGGCACGACCGATAGCAACTTCTGTTTAGCGCTTTAACTTTTCCAAATATGGCTCCGACAATAAATAAAGCAGGAAATTGTCGGGGTCGGCTATGATATTATCGTGTTCATGCAGGCTATGAATAAATACCAGACGGTTGTTTTTGATTAATTGCGGCGTCATAGCACTTTCTTCCGAAAAAACATAGGCTTGCTTTCCCGTATCGAGCAATTTCATCATACGGCGGGTTTCATCATCGGTGCCGCCATGGTCCGTATATATATCAATAAACCGGTGTTTTTGATCGGCCCCTATCCAGGTCAGGTAATTTTCAGTTTCGGAATACAATGCGTCAAACAGAACAACTTCATCAACCGGTAAACCTCCGTTTTTAACAATACGTGCCATTACCCGGTATGCTCCGCTATGACCTGCCAGCAGAATATGACCGGATTTGCTTTTTTCCGGCACTAACTGTTTTGATCGTAAACCCGCCAGCACATCGGCTACGAGGGCCTTAAACTCTCCCGTATTTTCCAGCTTGCCACCATAGCTATCAGGCGAATCTTTAGCAGTTTCGGCCAAAACTAAAACCGCATTGAGCTTTGCGGCAAGAAATTGCCGGGTCAGTTGGTATTTTACTACTGCGCTGTCAATGTGGTTGCGCCAGCCATGGAACCAGAATACCAGGTCGACCGACTTTTTTGCATCAAAGCCTTTCGGCACAACGATCATTACCGAATTATCGCTGTAATGTTGTGCGGCATCATACAATACGTTTTCATAAAGATGTCCTTTATCGCGCGCGGTATCGGGGAAGGAGGTATGCCCTGAGCGGATATGAAAAATGGTGGCCCCGGAAATTTGCTGAGCAAAAAGCTGAACCGGCAGTATTATGGCTATAAGTATAAATCCAGTTTTTCTGATCATATGGGATATGCTTCTATAAAGTTAACAAAATTGCAAATAGTAGTATCGCTTTGGCAGCCCGCAGGCATATCTTAAAAAATTAATTACTTTTAAGAACTGATAAAACTTTCGGCAATGAAAAACCTAAAGACTATTTTAGTGCTAACTATAGTTTTTTCCTTGTTAGCCTCAATTAAACCGCTTACAGTTATTACATCTATCGAAGAATATCCCGTTTACGAAGGGAAAGATCTGGGCGTAAGCTGGTCGCCCGAAAAGACGGTGTTTAAAATATGGGCGCCAACAGCTTCCGCAGTAAAACTTAGACTTTACGCAGCCGGCGATGGGGGCAAACCACTGCAAAGTTTTAACCTTGGCAAGGGTATAAAGGGCACCTGGGAGTTGACCGTAAAACACGACCTGAAAAACCAATACTATACGTTTCAGACCTATATCAATGGTAAATGGCTGAAGGAGCGTCCGGATATTTATGCGAAAGCGGTTGGCGTAAACGGCAAACGCGGCATGGTAGTGGATCTGAGTTCAACCGACCCAAAGAAATGGGCGCTGGATAAAAAGCCTCTGCAAAAAAACTTTACCGATATCATTATCTATGAATTGCATGTGCGCGATCTGTCGTCCAGTACGAATTCAGGTATCGAACATAAGGGTAAGTTCCTTGGCGTGGCCGAAACCAAAACAAAGTCTCCTGACGGGACAGTAACCGGGCTTGACCATATCAAGTCATTGGGCGTTACCCATATCCATTTGTTGCCGTCTTTTGATTTCAACTCTGTTGACGAAACCAAACCCGCAACCGATCAATATAACTGGGGCTATGATCCAATAAACTATAATGTACCTGAAGGGAGCTATGCAACCGATGCCTATGACGGCAATGTGCGCATAAGGGAATTTAAAAAAATGGTGCAAACCCTGCATGCCAATGGCCTTCGTGTTATTTTAGATGTGGTTTATAACCATACCAGCGATACCTCTGTCAGTTTCAATCAGTTTGTGCCCGGCTATTTTTATCGGCGTAATGCCAACGGCTCTTATGCCAATGGCACCGGATGCGGTAACGAAACAGCATCAGAAAAAGCAATGATGCGCAAATACATGGTCGAATCTGTAGTTTATTGGGCAAAAGAGTATCACCTGGATGGTTTTCGTTTCGACCTGATGGGTATACATGATATCGAAACCATGAATAACATCAGTGCGGCTTTGCATCAGCTGGACCCAAGCATATTTATTTATGGCGAGGGTTGGACAGCCGGTGATAGTCCGCTTCCTGAGGATAAACGTGCTATAAAAAAGAACACCTATAAGCTTGATAAAATTGCCGCATTCAGTGATGATATCCGCGACGGTTTGCGCGGTGGTTGGAGTGATGCCAAATCAAAAGGCTTTGTTAGCGGCGCACCCGGATTGGCTGAAAGTGTAAAATTTGGCATTGTTGCTTCGGTACAGCATCCGCAGATTGACTATACACAGGTAAATTATGATAAGGCACCCTGGGCAGCCGAACCTTACCAGACCATCACCTATGTATCCTGCCATGATGATAATACACTTTGGGATCGCCTTAAACTTGCAAATCCGGAAGCATCAGATTCGCAATTGATCTGGATGGATAAACTGGCCAATACTATTGTTTTTACTTCCCAGGGGGTGGCATTTTTACATGCCGGCGAAGAAATGCTGCGGACCAAAAACGGTATTGCCAATTCGTTTAAGAGTCCGGATGCCATCAACCAGCTCGATTGGGGCAGAAAGGCAAAGTATAAAGAAGTGTTTAACTACTACAGATCATTGATCGCTTTGCGAAAACATCACCCGGCTTTCCGGATGCCTTCAGCGCAGATGATTCGCGAACACCTGAAGTTTTTAGAGACCGGTGATAAAAATACCATTGCCTACCAGATAAGCGGCAATGCAAACGGAGATATATGGCGCAATATTTTACTGGTTTTTAACGGCAATACCGGTCCTGTAAACATGAACATACCCAAGGGTAAATGGCGCCTGGTGGCAGACGGCAATGAAATTAATGAAAAAAGTTTGAAGGCTGTAAATGGTGGCCAGTTGATCATACCGGGTACCAGCGCCTATATTTTTTACGAACTATAAGCCGGCACGCTTAAATTATAATTTCATCAACCCCAGCTTTTATTACCTTTGAAAGACATTACAGATCAGCAGGAAATAATGGATAACATTAATATCAAGGTGCTGGCCAAAAAATTGAATTTGTCCACATCAACTATCTCCAGGGCTTTTAGCGGGAGTACGGATATCAATAAGGATACCAGGGAACGAATTCTGGCTTTAGCTAAAGAACACAATTTTTTGCCCAATCATTATGCGAGTAACCTGCGCGATAAAAAAACCAAAACGCTCGCCGTAATTGTACCTGAAATTGCGAACGACTTTTTTGCCCAGGCCATCAATGGCATTGAAGAGGTGGCCCGGAAAAAAGGCTTTTACATATTGCTCTACCGTACCGACGATGTTTTCGAAAAAGAAGTATCCTTTGTAAACTACCTCAATAATGGTAAGGCCGATGGTATCATCATGTCGGTATCAGGGGAAGCCAACGATCACCATTACTTAAAGGCGCTTTCAAAAAAGCACGTTCCTGTTGTGTTTTTCGACCGTGTTTACGAGGATATTGATGTATCAAAAGTAACCACTAACGACTATGACAGTAGCTTTGAAGCAACCGAGCATTTGTTGCAAACCGGCTGTAAAAGGATCGCCTATCTGGTAGTTAATAAGAGTATCTCCATTGGAAAAGTGCGTATGCAGGGCTACCTTGATGCCCTCGAAAAACATGGTGTTCCCTTTAATGATGAACTGATCATTGATTGCAGCCAGGACGAGAAAATCAATTATTCTATCATTAAAAGTGTACTCGAAGATCTGAAGCCTGATGGCATATTCAGTTCGGTTGAACGTTTGGCTTTTGCTACCTATTATGTTTGCAACGATATGAAAATATCGATCCCTAAAGATCTGAAAGTAGTGAGCTTTTCCAGCCTTCAAATAGCGCCATTGCTTTGCCCGGCATTATCAACCATTACGCAACCTGCCTATGAGATGGGCATCAAGGCCGCAACATTGCTTTTTGACGAATTGGAAAAGAAAGACCAGTATTTCCCTAAAAAGACCCACGTAATGCGGTCGAAATTGCTGGTACGTAAATCGTCTCAGCCTGAGTAATAAAAGATAAACTAATTCAGATAGGTGTTGAAATAAAAGGGTTTATTGGAGCCCTTTGTCATGCAACTCTTTATCGCGCTGTTTTTCAAGTTTTTTGAGCGCTCGTTTTTCCTGACGGATCTCTTTTTTGGTTTTACCGACGGTATCTACAACCGGTTCCTCTTTTTTTGTTGAGTCTTTTTTAGTAAAAAGTCGCTGGATCAAACCGGGTTTCTTTTCGGGTTCTGTTAGCTTTTTTGGGATTATAGGCGTAAAGTCGTCATCGTCATCGCCAATATTTTGGTGGATCAAACTGTCGGCAACCGAACCGGCAATAGGAGCTATCTCTTGCCTTAAGCTTTCTTTAAGCCTTACATCGCTGTATCCATAGCCAGTGCTATCAGCTTCTGTCCAGCCCCTGCCTGCCATCATATTGCCTATCAGGTTATAATAGTTTTGCAAACTTGGCCTTAATGATCCATCGGGTTGAAATGCATATAAGCCTGTTTTTGGGTGCGGCAATATACTGGCAAGGAAAATACCTTCACCCAAGGTTAATTCTGATGGTGTTTTACCGAAATAATAGCGCGATGCTTCGCCAATACCGTACACATTATTGCCCCACTCTACAATGTTAAAATATACCTCAAGCATTCTGTCCTTGGTCATGATCTTGTTGTTCTCGATCAGCCAAACGATCAGGATCTCCTCTATTTTTCGTGTCAGGGTTTTTTCCCTGCTCAGGAAGGTATTTTTGATGAGCTGCATCGATATGGTGCTGCCGCCCCGTTTAAATTTCTTTTGCTTAAAATCAGTTGCTATTGATTTTCTGATCGATTCCAGTACAAAGCCCCGATTCGTATAAAACGAAGGGTCTTCAGAGGTCATACAGGCATAACGCAGGTTGGGTGATATATCATTCAGCGGTGTAAAATATGGGTTCTCGGGCCCTATGATCCGCGAAGGCATGGGTTTCCCCTTTTCATAAGGCGTATAAACAAAAACGTCATTTAGCTTACCCAGATTGGTTTTACCAGATTTGATGATCTGAAAATTATCTTTATCTAAAGCCGACTCAAACTGCAGCTGGTCGGGATTGCTGCTATCCAGGAATAAATGCAAATGGTATTTAAGCTTGCCACTCACTTTGATGCCGGTAAGCGAATCAAAAAGTCCGTCTGGTGCAGCATCAAATACATCCTGGGCATTGAACCAGTCTGTATTGATCTTCGCAGTATATATTTTAACAGGGTTCAGTTCATATTTAAAGTAGGGCGATATGACGATCTTTTTGAGATGTATCTGCGAGGAGCTATCCAATGAAACATAGTTTTTTCCTACGAACACATTTGCGTCAATGGCCCCGTTTGGTATCACAATATCATTTGCTGATAATGCCGGATGGTTCAGCATCAGATTACGAACAGACCAGGAGCCGTAGATCCTGGTGATCCCGCCGCTATTTTCTACTTTTTGCAGCTGGGTAGTTACGGTATCGAAATTTAATCGCAGGTGAAACCGCTTCTCAATAAAAGGGAGTTCAACTTTTTTGCCCTCGGCGTAAAGACTTAATGCAAATTCTTTATCCGATGGTAACATTTTACCGCCAAAATGCCAGGTTGCTTCGCCATTATCTACTTTAATGGTCGAACTTAGGCGGCCATTGCTGATGCGGGCAGTTTGGGTTAACAGCCGGGTACTTGCGCTGTCATCTGCAAAACTCACCAGAAAATTACTAACCTCCAGGTCATCAGGTATTTTATATAATACCTGGTTCATCAGGTTGTATACAACATCAGAGAGATCAGCTTTTGAAGTGGTTTGTGTGCTGTCTTTCTTTTTTCTAAAAATAAAATCGAAATTCTTTACCGCCTTAATACTGCTCAAATTGAGGTGGGCATTTTCCAGCAGCACTTTGCCAAGTTTTATATTGCCAAAAATAAGCGGCAAAAGTTTAACACCTATTTCAAATTTTTGAATGCGAAGAAGACTGTCGCGTTGTTCGGGGACGATTGTGATAGCGGAAAACGAAACCGTAGAAAGTCCGGTAAAATGCGCTGAACCGATTTTTACATCTAAATGGTAATCTTTTTTTGCTTTTGCAACCGCCTTACCGATCTCGAGTTGTAATAAAGCCTCACGTTTGGCATAGGCAATATAAGCCCCTATCATCAATAGCAACACAAATACGATAGCAACGATACCGGTTACCCGGAGGTATTTAGGCAGGGGGCGCTTCATCAGGCAATTTTGTCCAAAACTAAACTAAATCTTATCCGATACAAACGCCATACTATGTAAAATGTTTACCGGAATGCAAATTGTTGGCCTGATTCAATTTATCATTTGCGTGACACTGTTATAAATCTGCTTTTAGTATTTTTGTAAGGCTATGACCATAACCCGCGAACAAGTACTACAAGCCTTAAGCAATGTAGAGGAACCTGATCTGAAAAAAGACCTGGTGACCCTGAATATGATACAGGATATCAGCATTGAAGGCAATAAGCTGAGCTTTTCGGTTATTTTGACCACGCCTGCCTGCCCGCTTAAAGCGATGATCGAGAACGCCTGTCGAAACGCTATCGCCTATTTCATCAGTAAAGAGATTGAAGTGAGCATTAATATGACTTCGCACGTTACCACCCAAAAAAATACTGGTGTTCCGGGCGTTAAAAATATTATCGCCGTTGCTTCGGGTAAGGGTGGAGTAGGTAAATCAACCGTTGCAGCTAACCTTGCCATTGGCTTATCATTAACAGGCGCTAAAGTAGGTTTGATAGATGCCGATATCTATGGCCCGTCGGTGCCTATTATGTTTGGATTGGAAGGAGCAAAACCTAAAGCAACCGACATCGACGGTAAAACCCGGATAGCTCCGATAGAAAAATATGGCATCAAATTACTTTCTATCGGCTTTTTTACCGATCCTGATCAGCCGGTGCCATGGCGCGGACCGATGGTATCAACCGCAGTAAAACAGTTGTTTAATGATGCCGACTGGGGCGAGCTGGATTATTTGGTAGTTGACCTGCCACCGGGTACGGGTGATATACATATTACCGTTACACAGTCTTTCCCGGTTACCGGCGCAGTAATTGTTACTACGCCACAAAATGTTGCGTTAGCTGATGCCAAAAAAGGTATAGGTATGTTCATGATGGCGGCCATCAACGTTCCTTTGCTGGGTATTATTGAGAATATGAGCTATTTTACACCGGCCGAATTGCCGGATAACCGATATTATATATTTGGTCAGGGTGGCGGGCAAAAACTGGCTGCGCAGCTTGATGTACCATTTTTAGGCGAAGTACCACTGGTTAAAAGTATTAGCGATTCAGGTGATGTCGGGATGCCGGTGATCCTGCAGAATGGCAACCCCATGAGTAAAGCTTTTGCTGACCTGGCCAAGCGTGTTGCACAGCAGGTTGCTATATGCAATGCCCGGGCAAATAGTAACACTTTAGTAAATAATTAGTAATTTTACTTCATAAATAATTATAAATGAGTTTGATAGACGAGGTAGAAGCAGCTTTGGACACCATTCGTCCATATCTGGAGACCGACGGCGGAAATGTTTCAGTAGAGGAAATAACGCCAGAAGGTGTTGTGAAATTGAAATTACTCGGCGCTTGTGGCTCCTGCCCAATGAGTATCATGACTTTGAAAGCAGGTATTGAAGAAGCTATAAAAAAAGCCGTTCCGGAGGTTACAGGCGTAGAAGCCGTCAATCTTACCAGTATGGACGACCCGAATGCGGTTCTTCCTGAAGCTATGCGTTAATGTTAAGTATTGTTAAATTCTGATCAGGTTTGAACCGATAAGTTATTTTTGTTTATTATTTTCGGAACTATTTTATCATAAACAAGTATAAATTAAGCAGAAAAGCCTTTATATCGTGAAGTATCTTGTTGGCATATTTTTTCTCTTTTTCGTTGCTGGCGCCTTTGCCCAACAAAAGGAAAAGCCATTGGTGCAGTTCAGCGGTATCATTTATAATGCCGATAGTACCAAAGTAATTGTTCCTTACGTAACCATCACCAATACAACCGCACACAACCAGGTTTTTATTTCAAACTATAATGGTTATTTTTCATTTGTAGTACATGAGCAGGATACGCTGGCATTTACCAGTATCGGTTTCGCTCCTGTTAAAATAGTTATACCGGCTAACCTGCCAGGCAAAAGCTATACGATGCAGGTGCACATGAAACCACAGATCATCAACCTGCCTACCTTCCGCGTGTTTCCCTGGGCAACTACTGACGAATTTAAAAGAGAGTTCCTGACGATGAAACTGGCTGATGACGATCTGGAAATAGCAAGAAAAAATATCGAACGGATAACCAACCCCGGTTTAGCCAGTTCGGTATCTCGCGATGGTCCCGAGATACAATCAGCCTGGGCACAAAATGCACATTACGATATCGTAAATTCGCATTCTACGGTAAATCCATTGCTTAATCCTATTGCATGGGGAACATTGATCAACCAGATCGCTGCCGGTGATAAGAGCCGGGCAGATGGTAACTAAGGCAATCCTAAGCAGCTGTTATCGCCCTTTTTTCTGAGCCGGAAATTTCATCTTGTAATCAACGTCGACAATACCTTTTGATATATCGTTCAGTTTCTTTTCTATCAGACGTTTGCGGAGAAGGCTTAATTTATCGGTAAACAATTTCCCTTCTATATGGTCATATTCGTGTTGGATGATACGTGCAGCCATGCCTTTATAGGTTTCCTCATGGTGCTTCCAGTGTTCATCGTAATAAGAAATTTTAACGGTTGATTTTCGGTATACATCTTCCCTTATATCTGGGATACTCAGGCAGCCTTCGTTGAAGGCCCATTCTTCACCGCTTTCCTCCAGTATTTGTGCATTGATAAAAACCTTTTTTAAGTCTTTCAGCGCTGGTTCGTCATCATCAAAAGGCGTTGCATCAATCACAAAAAGACGCATCGATAGCCCCACCTGAGGTGCCGCCAGACCTACACCACGGGCTGCGTACATGGTTTCGAACATGTCATCCACCAGGGCCTGGATGTGAGGATATTCAGCCGCTTCAATGGCTGTTGCTTTTTTTCGTAATACCGGGTCCCCGTAGGCAATGATGGATAACTTCATTTTGCAAAAATAAGGCTTTATTGTTTAGGCTCAAAAACCAATGTAGTCAGTCTATTATCAAATATTTCGTTGCTTATTTCCAGTAGATCTTCGGCACTAACGGCTTCAATTTTAGCGAATACCTGCTCCAATGTGTCAACATGCCCGAAATCGAGCAGACTTTTCGCCATCGAAATGATCAGGCCTATCCTGTTTTCTTCAGCCAATGCTATCTGCCCGATAAATTTTTGCTTGGCCTGGTGCAATTGCAGCGTACCCAGCTTTTGCTCGCGCAGCTTCTTTAATTCGCGGTGAACCAGTTTATCAGCTTTAGCCGCTTTTTCAGGATCGGTACCAAAATAGATAGAGAATATACCCGTATCCGAAAAGGGTGCATAGTTGGATTCAATAGTATAGGCGATACCGTATTTTTCGCGTATCTCCAGGTTCAGCCGGTTGCTCATGCCAACACCGCCCAGCAGGTTATTCAATAACAATAAGCCGGTTTTATGGTGATGACCTGCCGGGTAGGCCCGGTTACCAATGATACAATGCACCTGGCTGATCGGCCTTTCAACTCTGATTGTTACACTGAAAAGTTCGGCCGGTTTTTGGCGGTGTTTCACTGCTGTATTCGTTGAAACATTTCCGAAGTATTTTTCGGCCAGCTTAACCAGGGTTTTCAGACCATGGTCGCCAATTACAGCAAACACCATTTCCGAGGTATTGTAATTGGCAGCAATAAACTCGCGGATATCAGCCTGACTTAATTTTGATACCGATTCGGTTGTTCCCAAAATATTTTTACCCAGCGGATGCCCTTTGAAAAGTAACTCCTCAAAATCGTCCTGCACCGCTTCCTCGGGTTGGTCAAGGTAGGAAGCTATTTCATCAAGTATCACCCCACGTTCTTTTTCCAGTTCTTCCTGCGGAAAAGTGGAATGGAACAAAATATCCTCAAAAAGATCGATCGTGCGTTCAAGATGCGGCTTTAAAAAGGAAGCATGGATACAAGTATATTCCTTGGTGGTATAGGCATTCAGATCGGCACCTACAAGCTCCAGCCGGTTTAAGATCTGGTTGGTATTGCGCCTTTCAGTTTCCTTGAAAAGCAGGTGCTCAATAAAATGTGCCAGCCCCTCTTTCGCCTCAGGCTCATCGCGCGAACCGGCATTAACTATAAAGCAGCAATGCGTAATTGGCGATGCAAAAGGTTTATGTAATATCCGGATACCGTTAGACAAGGTATGGACCTGATAATCGATCATAAGTGCTCAAAGATAGGGGTTTAAGTCGGAATGTCCGCGAAAGTCCATAAGTCCGAAATATACAACGGAACCTAAAGAAATACGAAGTTTCTAAAACTTCGTATTTCTAACCGGATCAAAATCTGTGAAATCATCAAAATCAGTATAAATCTGTGATTAAAAACACCTCACACTCCTTCTACCACCGCTTTCATTTTCGCCAGCGCAGTCTTCGCTACCGTCAAAGCATCTTGTTGATAATATTCGGCATTGAATAATTCGGCTGATAAAATAAGGGGTTGGTCATGCCCTTTCAGTATTTTTAATATCCTTTTGATGGGCGCTACACCGTCGCCGGGGTAAATGCGGTCGGCATCGGTGATCACAGCCCTGGAGAGCTTAGCAGGATAATCATTCATATGCAATATGGGGTTGATCTGCGGGTTAATGAACGAAAGGGTTTCAAGCGGTGTATTGCCTTTATAAAGGTGAAAAACGTCCAGCAGGATACTGGCTTTTGCGTTTCCGCTTTGCATAGCGCAATAAACCACTTCGCTTACCGTACTGAATTGCTTTTGAAATCCCCACATTTCCAATAGGGGTATCACGTGATGGGATAAACACAAATCCAAAACGGTACGGTAACGTTCTGCGATCGTATCCAGGTTTATCGTGGTATCATCGGTTAAACCCATGCCCGTAGCGGCAATGCGTTTGCAGCCGATCGCGGCCAATTGGTCCAGCTCTTTTTTCATCTGCTCCAGGGCACTGGTTCGGATGGCTTCGTTATCAACCACCCATTGGTGGAAGCTGATGCAATTTTCAACCTGTAAACCCAGATCGCTGAGCCGGGTCCTGGCCTCGCGCAGGGTTCCGCCGCCAGCCAGGTAAGCATTAAAAGAATCGATCCATATTTCAACCGAATGGTAACCTGCATTTGCTGCTACTTCAAGCTCTTTAATGAAACCGAGTTTATGGCCACGTATAGTTGCCATATTTAAACTAAAAATAAATGGCAATGAAGCTTTTCTTATTTCGGAAGATGCTGTTTTGGGCAAAACTGCTGCACTTGCTGAAATGCCCATCAATTGAATTGCCTTACGTCTGTTTAACATGATAAGAAGTATCAGATCAGTAAAACTAATTAATATTCAGAAGGCCTGCACTAAAAAGTATTCCTGTTTGGAGTAAAATATTTTCGACTAGTTTAGCTATCAGTAGTTATATTGTTCTTAAATTAGTATTCATTGTGGCTTCTTTAACCGGCCATTTATTCGGGATATGGCAATTATAGCAAACAAGTGATAATGATATGAAAAAGTATCTGCTATCTGCGTTTTTAGTTACAGCGGCGCTAACATCATGTAATAAGAATTATAATACACCAACGCCAACATCCGGTAAAATTGGAACAGATACCACAGTTACCATTGGAGGCGAAGTTTACCCAATTATACAGATTGGCAGCCAAAGCTGGACAGCGGTCAACTATCGCGGTCCTGGTGGTAGATTTAATACGGGTACAGGCCAGCAAAATCTAATGCAAGGCAAGCTATATACGCCACTGGAGGCTACTCAGATCAGTATTCCTACCGGGTGGCGCATACCAACTTATGGTGATATACTTACCCTTTTGATCACCCGGGGAGCAACTAAAAACAGTGATGGCACCTATTCGTCTGGATTGCCCGTTGCCCATTCGCTTATGTCAACTTCCGGATGGTCGGAAGGCGGTGGCAATAATTATTCAAAATTTAATGCGCTTTCTACAGGTTTCTATCACCTTGGCGTGTTTTACGGTAGCGGAAACGGGGCTTCTTTCCTGCATTCGTTGGTTGCGGGTTCAGCGCCGGATCAGGGCTTTATGATAGGCCCGGGTCCGAATGGCCAGCCTCTGATATTTTTCGGTCTTGGGCTTGATGATAGTGATGCTTGCTCGATACGTTTTGTTAAAGACAACTAAAGCGTCATAGAAATATTCAGGCTGGTTTTCAATATTAATATTTCCGCTATATTTATCGGATGAAGACTCGTGTAGCCGACCTGGATTTTGAATTGCTGATACCCTATGGGCAGTTGGAAAAACGCACTAAAGAAATTGCCAAACAAATTGGCGAAGATTTTGAAGGTCGATCGCCTATCATTGCTGGTATACTTACCGGAAGCTTTTTATTTGTAGCCGACCTGGTAAAAAACATAGAAATTCCGGTTGAAGTTACCTTCACTAAGCTTGCTTCCTACTTTGGCGGTACTACCAGTACCCGCAAAATAAGGGACGATTTTGACCTGACCATTGATATTAAAGGCCGGCACCTGATCTTGGTAGAAGATATTGTTGATACCGGTAATACGCTGCATTATCTGGTAGACAAACTCCGCGTGCGCGAACCCGCTTCCATAACCGTTTGCACCCTCTTGCTAAAACCCAAGGCCATTGAAGTATCTATAGAAGAACTGAAATACGTAGGCTTCGAGATTGAAAATGAATTTGTGGTTGGATACGGCCTCGATTACCGCGAACAGGGGCGTAGTTTGATGGGGATCTATCGGCGGGTGGGTTAATACTGGTTGTATTGGTTGTACTGGTTGTACTGGTTGTATTGGTTGTATTGGTTGTACTGGTTGTATTGGTTGTACTGGTTGTACTGGTTGTACTATTTTGGGATAGTAAAGATATAGAACCAAAGATACTATGCTATTTGCCGGGATAAACTAATACAACCAGTACAACCAGTACAACATCTTCAACCAAACTAATGTAACGTCTTCAACAGCTCATTCGACGAATCCAAACCGAGCTGGCATTTTTCCAATAAATCGCTGGCGTTGATCTGGCTGTCGGCATAGCTGCTGATCTTGCCCAATAGTTTTATTGCCTTACGATAATTGTCGATCGCATTATTGATAACGGTTTTATTGTAATCGTCCTGCGGCAGGGGGTTTCCGCCGTTATCGGAGATTGACTTATTGTAGGAACTTACAGCTGAATTATAAAAATCAGTAGCATTATTTGAAAAATCAACCGCCCGGTTATAGTAGTGGTAGGCATAATCAGCCAATACGGGATAAAAATTATAGGCATTGTCGGCAGATTTCAGCTCCTGACTATTTTTGTCCAATTGCTCGTATTGGCGGATGCTTTCAGCAAAGTTTAAAACCCCGGTCGAATTATTAAGCATATCCCTGGAACTATAATAATTCATAAATGCATTCATCGAGACCGGATGCCCCAGCAATTGCCATTGCGGATCGGCGGGCAGGTGTTTTTCTACAAACACTTCGGGTGCTGTAAACAGCTGCGAAGCATCGGGTTTTATATAATAATGCCACGAATCGTTTGCATACTGTACATAACCACTGCTCCAGGTAAGGTCCAGCAAATAATAAATGCCATCTACCTTTACAATATTCCAGGCATGATTCGTTTTATCGAACTTTTTTCCGGCTTGATAGTCAAAGGCTTTGGCATAACCAGCAATTACATAACAAGGTATACCTGCACGATCGCACATAGCTTTGAACAGTTCGGAATAATCCTGGCAAATTCCCTTTTTGGTGGCCAGCGTGCCGTTTACCCCTTCGGTATTAACAGTACCCGTTAGAAAACCTTCAATATCATAACTGATATTTTGCATGATCCAGTAGGAGAAGGTTTTCACGATATCTTTTTTACCCGAGGCCGCTTGTTGAAGGTAAGTTACCAGTTTGTCTATATCCTGGGCAACATCGTAAGGGGAATTCAGGGCATAGTTGTAAAGCCTTTGATCGATTGTATCCGCTTTTTTTCCGGGCATATTTTGTGAAAAAGCCCGGAAACTCAGACTCAGCGCTAACAACATCAACAGGTATACCTTATAGCTCATCCTTGGTGGTTTTTGGGCTTACCTAAATTAATAAAAAGTTTTTTGATAACTTGTTGATCATTCACCGAGCTGTATGCACATCCTCATTGCCCCAAATGCCTTTAAAAATAGCCTCGACGCGGCCGGAGTTGCTGATGCGATTGCTGAAGGGCTGCATGCCAGCAAGCTGGTTTGTACAACGGAATTATTCCCCATTGCAGATGGAGGTGATGGCACAGGTAACCTGATTCTTGAACATTGCCGGGGAGTCCGGGTACCACAGCAAGTATCCGACCCGATGGGGCGTAAGATCAATGCTTCTTTTGGTTTGATAGAAAATGAAAGATCGGCCGTAATTGAAATGGCAGATGCTTCAGGTTTACGACTATTGGCACCTGATGAACGTAACCCATTGATAACATCCAGTTTCGGTACTGGCGAGTTGATCCGGACTGCACTTGATAAAGGTGCACGGAAGATCATCCTGGCTATGGGTGGCTCGGCCACGGTAGATGGAGGATGCGGGATGCTGAGTGCTTTAGGTATGCGGTTTTTCGCGGCTTCCGGCAAAGAGCTCAAACCTATTCCGGCCCAATTGGGTGATCTGTTTAAAGTAGACACTTCCGGGCTTGATGAACGCTTGTTTGATACAGAGATCATTATACTGTGTGATGTTGCCAATCATTTACTTGGCCCGCAGGGAGCCGCCGCGATTTTTGGTCCCCAAAAAGGAGCTACACCCGAGGCTGTTAAATCCCTGGATCAATTTTTAGAGCTTTTTGTCAATGTCACTCGTGTACATACCGGCCGAAATATGGATCATATCAAATATGGCGGAGCTGCAGGCGGGGCATCGGCTGGGCTCTATGCCTGGCTGGGTGCTAAACTGGTGAACGGGATCGACTATTTTTTGACACTCACCAATTTTGATGAAGCGTTGAACAGGGCCGATCTGGTGATCACCGGCGAAGGCGCAATCGACCATCAAACCTTGCAAGGCAAAGGGCCCTTTGGGGTGGCTCTTAGGGCAAAGGAAAAGGGGATACCGGTAATTGGCATGGCCGGAAAAGTTGAACAGGTAGAAGAACTGGCGAAATATTTTAAAGAACTGAAATGTATTAACAATGCTTCAGCCGATCTGGAGGATATGTTAAATAACACAGGAAATAATTTAGTAGTAGCAGCAAGAGTTTTAGGTGATGAACTGCAAGGCGTTTGAGAATTTTTAGTATCCAAATCATTAATAAAGAAATACATCAGAAAGTAAACCATATTTACTGACGCCATACTTCGCAGTCCCTGCGCACCATCCTTCGACGGGCTCAGGATGACACCCACCTAAGACACGATTTTGGGATTCTTGGGATGGACAAGATACCAGCTTAAAGGCATACCTTGCGATTGCCACGTCGCTGCCAACCCTCAATTCCCCGGTGGCTCCTCGCAAGGACAATTTTTTTAAAAGGCAAGTAAAAAAGCGTTGGGCCTGTGGGTGTCATCGCAGCAGCCTCGGGTGAAAATAAAACAGAACAGGGCTGGGCGGTGCGACAAAGGCATCAAAGATTTGTCCATTGCAGGGTAATAAAGTGACAGGGTAACCCGGGACAAAGATTTGCAGCCTGGGGTTCTGTTTTATTTTGCAGGGTAGGCCTGCGGGCAAAGAGGCATTTGCGATGACGGGTGCGCCTTTGGTTACTTTGGCGCAGCAAATTGCGATAGCAATCATGAGCACCTTAAAAAACAAACAACTGCGAATAACTAACTAGGCCTCCGCGGCCATGAGCGGTGAATGTTTGTCCTTTGAAGAAAGCATCAACGAACCACAAAAACCTCTATACCCCACCGCTCTAACCTTTCGGCATTTCACACATGCGCCGGCTCAGCCAGCTCAGACAGTAGCTCAACCGCTTCATTGATAGAGTTTACCTGGTCTATACTGATGCGCAAAGTATTTTTCACTTCTTTGATATTGGTCCGGCGGGGGTTAGATTGTACAAAGTATAATACCTGCCTGAACATGTCTGTCTCGAAATAAGGCGATTGCTGACTGGCGATGAAATAGCCACGCAATACATTTTTTTTGAGCGTAATCTTTTCAAAACCAATGGCCTTGCCCAGCCATTGCAGGCGCACAGTATTCAGCATGTCACGCACCGCCGGTGGAACTGGTCCGAAACGGTCATGCAGCTGTTGTTCAAAGCCCCGCAACTCGGTTTCATTCTCTATTTTGGATAGTTCGGTATACAGGTTGTAACGTTCGGCAATACTGGTCACATACTCATCCGGAATGAGTAATTCCATATCTGTATCTATTTGGGTAAATGAGATGAACGGACGAGGTTTTTCATCGGTGAATAAACCCTTAAATTCATCATCTTTCAGCTCCTGTATCGCTTCGTCCAAAATCTTATGGTACATCTCAAAGCCGATCTCGGCAATAAAGCCACTTTGTTCAGCACCCAAAAGGTTACCACTACCACGAATATCAAGGTCGCGCATGGCCACATTGAAGCCGCTGCCCAGATCCGAAAACTCTTCAATAGCACTCAGGCGTTTACGAGCCTCGGGTGTTAAGGTAGAAAGCGGTGGGCTTAACAGGTAACAATAGGCTTTCTTATTGCTCCGGCCCACACGCCCACGCATTTGGTGCAGGTCGCTCAGGCCAAACATATGCGCATGGTTAATGATGATGGTATTGGCATTAGGGATATCAAGCCCAGCTTCTATAATTGTGGTTGCAACCAGCACATCATATTCGGCGCTAACGAATTTCAGCATCACATCTTCCAGGTCATCACCCTCAAGCTGTCCATGGGCTATGCCTATGCGGGCCTTTGGTACCAGCTTATGAATAAGCGCACCGAGTTGCATCAGATCGGCTACGCGATTGTGTATGAAAAAAACCTGCCCATTACGGGCAATTTCGTGTTCCACCGCTTCTTTAATCAGCGTATCGTTAAACACATGCAGCTCGGTTACAACTGGCTGCCGGTTTGGCGGTGGTGTAGATATGATGGATAAGTCGCGGGCACCCATCAGCGAGAAATGCAGGGTACGCGGAATAGGCGTCGCTGTCAGCGTCAGGGTATCCACGTTGGCGCGCATACTTTTCAGTTTTTCTTTGGTCGCAACGCCGAATTTTTGTTCTTCGTCAATGATCATCAGGCCAAGGTCCTTAAACTTTACATCCTTGCTCACCAGGCGGTGGGTGCCAATAATGATATCTATCTTACCGTTTGCCAGTTTTTCAAGCGAATCTTTGATCTGCCTCGCCGATTTAAAGCGGTTAACGTAATCAATATTTACAGGGAAACCTTTTAATCGCTCCGAGAACGTTTTGTAATGCTGGGCCGCAAGGATGGTAGTTGGTACTAATATGGCCACCTGTTTGCTATCGGCAACCGCTTTAAAAGCTGCACGAATAGCTACTTCGGTTTTACCGAAGCCCACATCACCGCAAATGAGGCGGTCCATCGGGTGCGGCGATTCCATGTCGCGTTTAAAATCGGCGGTCGCTTTTTCCTGGTCGGGGGTGTCTTCGTAGATAAACGAAGCTTCTAATTCTGTTTGCAGGTAACTATCCGGACTAAAAGCCTTACCCTCCTTTGCCTTACGCAGTGCGTAAAGTTTGATCAGGTCGCGGGCTATGTCTTTAACTTTTTTTTTTGTGGTTTTTTTCAGCCGCTCCCAGGTATCTGTACCCAGTTTGTTCAATTTAGGGACCGTGCCTTCTTTGCCGCTGAATTTCGAAATACGGTTCAGGGAGTTGATATTCACATAAAGCAGATCGTTGTCGGCGTATATCAGGCGTATCATTTCCTGCAATTTACCGTTTACCTCTACTTTTTCCAGGCCGGCATATTTACCGATGCCATGGTCAATATGGGTTACGAAATCGCCGGGTTTCAGCTCGCGCAACTCTTTCAATGTAATAGCCTGCGAACGTTGATATCCTTTCTTCAGCTTGTATTTATAATAGCGGTCGAATATCTGATGATCGGTATAACAGGCAATTTTTTGCTGGCGGTCAACAAAACCTTCCCTCAGGGCAATGCTGATGGGCGTAAATTTTACGGTTTTATCCAGGTCCTCGAGTATGGCATACAAGCGTTCGACCTGTTTGGCCGAATCGGTAACAATAAAGTTTTCGATCTTATCGGCTTCGTTATTTTTGAAATTATGGATCAGCAGCGTAAAATCCTTGTTGAAGGATGGCTGCGGTCGCATGTCAAAATCAAGCGACTGGCTATCACTGTAAAAAAATTGCTTACCAAACTCTACTACCGGGAAATCATGTAACTGGTCGGCGATCAGTTTGTCATCAGTAAAGCCAAATTTAGGGTCGATCCAATCCGGATTTTTCTGCTTTTCGTCAGTTGATAGCGCTTTCCAAAGTTCTGCAGCTTTTTTGTATCCGCTTTTAATGATATCCAGGGTAAACTGCACATCTTTTACCCAAATCTGCGATCCCCTGTCTACATATTCAAGCAGGGAAATATTATTTTCTGTTAGAAACTTTGATTGTACATTCGGCACAATGGTGATACTTTTCACCTGTTCAACAGACAGTTGGCTTTCGATCTCGAATGTGCGTATAGACTCAATAAAATCGCCAAAAAACTCAATACGGTAAGGAAGTTCGTGCGAGAAGGAAAAGATATCTACGATACCACCACGAATGGAAAATTGGCCCGGCTCATAAACAAAGTCTACCCGTTCAAAATCATATTCGATCAAAAATTCATTGATAAAATCGATGCTGAGCTTATTGCTAACGGCTATTTCGAGCGTATTTTTTTCGAGCGATGCCCGGTCGATCACTTTTTCTGCCAACGCCTCTGGATAGGTTACAATAAGGCGGCCAAATTCAGACGAATGGTTTAACTCATTCAAAACCTCGGCACGGGCCAGCACATTGCTGCTATCGGGTTGCGTAAATTCAAATGCTTTGCGGTAAGAAGATGGAAAAAGCAGGATCTCTTTGCCGGTAAGATTTTCCAGATCGGCCTGAAAATAGGAGGCTTCTTCCCGGTCGGGTAAAACAAAGATCATGTGAGGATGCTGTAAAAAATACAATGCTACCGCCACCGCCGCATCTCCCGACCCGACCAAACCTTTCAACTGAACCCTGGGGCTTTTGCCTGCATTTAGCGCCTGTGCTAAAGCAGTTACCCGTTCATCAGCTTTATAACGCTCTAAGATATCCCGGATATTCAAATCGCTTCAAATATAGCAAAAAAGGTGCTTTGGCGGGAAAGGATCTGCTTTTACAAAAAAAGGAATTAAAAAAACAAGAGATGGGCAAATAGGGTTTTACAGGTATTGCAAAATTCTTTAAATATTCATGTATATTTAATTAACCAATTATAGCTGGCAACCAGCGGCACCCCTCCGTCTGCAGCAAAACCTTAAAAAAATTAGCTTATGAAAAACGCAATTATTCCCGGGCTTATCATCGGTTTATTAAGCGGCATCTGGCTTTTTGTGATGCGACTGCTTGGCCTTTCGTTTTCTAATGAAACCTTTCATCCTATAGAGTTTGTTTCAGTGCTGATCCCGGTAGTGGGCTTGTATTTCGGCGTGAAATATTATTGCGATATAGAGCTAGAGGGAAAAATGAATTTTCCTGAAGGACTCATCCAAAGTTTCAAAATCCTGATCGTAGCGGGTATTTTGGTTGTGTTTGTTGGAATCGTTTTTATCAATTATTTCGAGTTCAAGGATACCACCTGGTCCGACTTTTCGGGACGTATTTTTGCAGCTTTACTTATCGGTATTCTTGCCGCACTTGCTGTATCTTTGTTATTGACGTCAAAAGGCAGGAAGGTTGAAAATTAAGTCGCTTTTTAAATATTTTGAAATCGTTTTTTGGGCGTCAGCGCTTATAGCTCTGGCATTTACTGACCCAGGGAGCGCCAGTCATTTCAGTTTATGCCCACTGAAGGCATCCGGTATCACCTGGTGTCCGGGATGTGGTCTGGGCCATGCTATTTCGTGGCTATTTCATGGCGATATTGTTCGGTCATGGCATGCCCATTGGCTTGGAATTCCGGCTGTTTTCATCATTCTGTATCGTATATATGCCTTATTGAGGCTTGCTTTCCATGGAAATAAGCTATTCCGGGGCGATCAAAATATTTCACCGTCATTTTCAAGGCGCTTACCGGATGTTTAAGCCGGCTCGCCAGTTTTGTTTAGGCAAAAAAGCTTCACTATCTTAGCTTTACACTACAATTTAAAACCAATCACCATGGATATGTATCAAAACAACAACCCTTACCTGATGCTGCCCGGCATGACACCAGACGAGTGGGGTTATATTCAGCAGGCGCTATCACAGTTGAGCGAAAACCAGCAAAAGTATTTTTATATGGCCTATTCTACCAAAAGAAAGAGTCCGCAGGACTTGTTAATTTTTTGCGTAGTTGGCTTTTTTGTTCCGGGTATTCAAAGATTTATCATCGGACAGATCGGCCTTGGAATTTTGTACCTGTTCACCGCCGGTATTTGCGTTATTGGCACGATAGTCGACCTGGTCAATCACCGCACACTGGCTAATGAGTTCAATCAAAAAATGGCTTATGAAAGTTTTCAATTGGCCAAACTGAATAACTAAAAATCGATATCCTTTTCCGAAATAGCTGAACCCGGCACCGAAAGTCCCGGGTTTTGTGTATTTCAGGTTCCAAAGAAAAAAATTTGGAACCTTTTTTGCCGGGATCACGGTATTTATAGCCACTGATTTTTTCGACTTTCCCCCTAAGTGAGGCAGATCAAATGCGCAAAAACAGTGTACATTTATACCATGAAAAGCATCAGGATCGCAACAGCACAGTTCGAAAACAGGAGCGGCGACAAGGAGTATAACCTTTCGGTTATCCGCCGTTTAACTGCTAAGGCAGCCTCGCAGGGTGCACAGGTGATTGCTTTTCACGAATGCTCTATAACCGGTTACAGCTTCGCGCGCAGGCTTAGCAAAGCGCAGCTGCTGGATGTGGCCGAATTTGTTCCCCATGGCCCTAGTGTGCAAAAGTTGATCAAAATAGCTTTTGAACACGATATCGTTATCCTCGCTGGATTGTTCGAAAAAGATGAAGAGGGCAATATTTTCAAATGCCAGGTTTGTGTTGGCAAGAATGGCCTGATCGCTAAATATCATAAACTGCACCCATTTATTAACCCGCATATTACCCCAGGTAACGAATTTGTGGTGTTTGACCTTTTTGGCTGGAAGTGCAGTATCCTTATTTGTTACGATAATAACATTATTGAAAATGTGCGTGCCGTAAAATTACTTGGTGCCGATATCATATTTATGCCGCATGTTACCATGTGTACACCATCAACCCGACCCGGTGCCGGTTTTGTTGATCCCGAACTATGGAGAAACCGGGAGGTGGACCCAACCACGCTTCGATATGAATTTGATGGCTTAAAGGGCAGGGCCTGGCTGATGAAATGGCTGCCGGCAAGGGCGTATGATAATGCCATTTATGCCATTTTTTCTAATGCTATCGGTATGGAAGATGAGCAGGTAAAGAATGGGTGCTCCATGATCCTGGATCCATTTGGTGATATCATGGCCGAGTGCCGGAGTTTTGATAATGAGATCGTAACAGCACTGATCACACCTGAAAAATTGACCCAGGCAGGAGGATACAGGTATATCAACGCCCGCCGACCCGACTTATACGGCGATATTATTGCCAAACCGCATCAATCGGAACAGAAGGTGGTGTGGATGGACCCTGAAAAAGGAAATTAAAGAATTGGTATTATTGCTGTAGAAATTTGCTATCGCCTGGTATTTTTGAAGCACGACCGGGGATTAGGAAAGCCAACAAACCAGTAGTTTTTGTCGCAATATGAAAAAGATCAATAGTAGAATCACAGGTATGTTTTGCCTGCTTATGGTGTTATTTACAGGGCTCGCCAATGCTCAGGAAAAGGATGGTTACGTGGCCCCAACCGACACGGCAGTTCTGCACAAACTGGCGCATTGGCAGGATCTGAAATTTGGCTTGTTTATGCACTGGGGCCCGTATAGCGAATGGGGTGTGGTGGAAAGCTGGAGTATTTGTCCGGAAGATGAAGGCTGGACTCAGCGCAGGGGGCCCTATAGTGCCGATTATAATACCTATAAAAAAGCCTATGAAAACCTGCAAACAACTTTTAATCCAACCCAATTCGACCCGGAAAAATGGGTTAAAGCTGCAAAGGATGCCGGGATGAAATATGTGGTTTTTACTACCAAGCACCACGATGGTTTTTGCATGTTTGATACCAAAGAAACTGATTATAAAGTTACCGACCCTAAGACGCCTTTTTCTGCTAACCCTAAAAGTAACGTAGCCTATGAGGTTTTTAAAGCTTTCAGAAACGAAGGGTTTATGACGGGTGCCTATTTCTCAAAACCCGACTGGCACAGCCCTTTTTATTGGTGGCCCTATTTCCCACCAAAGGATCGTAATGTTAATTATGATCCCGCCAAATATCCGGAGCGCTGGCAGCAATTCAAAGACTATACCTATAACCAGGTACAGGAGCTGATGAGTAATTATGGCAAAATGGATATCCTCTGGCTTGATGGTGGCTGGGTAAGGCCTTTAAAAACTGTTGACCGCAGTGTAGAATGGCAGCAGGGCATCAAATTCGATCAGGATATTGATATGGAAAAGATTGCTACAGCGGCAAGGGTAAAACAACCCGGACTGATTGTAGTTGATCGTACTGTTACCGGCCCCTACGAGAACTATACCACACCCGAACAGCAGGTGCCCGACAAACCATTGAGCCATCCCTGGGAAACCTGTATGACGATGGGGAACTCCTGGAGTTATGTACCCGGCGATCAATATAAACCTTCGATACAACTGGTTCAGCTGCTCATCAAAATAGTATCGCGTGGTGGTAACTTTTTGATGAATATTGGTCCGGGACCTGATGGCGACTGGGATCCGGAAGCTTATAAACGTCTGGCCGATATTGGTAAATGGATCAAAATAAATGGTGAAGGTATTTATGCGTCAAAAGCAGTTGCGCCCTACTCGTCGGGTAACCTGTACTATACCCAGTCGGCCGACGGCCTAACACGCTATGCATTTTTGCTTGCCGACAAAGAGAATATTAGGTTGGAGCCTAAGATGATCATTCCAACTGCTGATGGCCGCAAGGTTAGGTCAGTGCAGTTGCTCGGCTCAAAATATAAATTGAAATGGGAACAGCATGATGGTGATATTACGGTCGCAATTCCAGCATCGCTTCAAAATAATAGCGGTTTGCAATATGCCGCAACGTTTAAAATAAATTATTAAGCTAGCTATGAAACTATCCCAACTAACTTCCTATCTGGAAAGTCTTGCCCCATTGGCTTATCAGGAAGATTATGATAATTCGGGCCTCATTGTTGGTAACCCTGATGCGGAAATATTGCAAGCTCTGCTTTCGCTTGACTGCACGGAGGCTATTGTTGATGAGGCTATTGCCAAAGGTTGTCAGGTGATCATTTCGCATCACCCCATAGTGTTTAGAGGTCTAAAAAAATTTACCGGGAAGACCTACGTAGAGCGGGTCGTAGCAAATGCGATCAAAAATGATATTGCCATTTATGCGATACATACCAACCTGGACAATGTGTCGGAAGGTGTAAATGCCCGAATCTGTGAAACTCTGGAGCTCACTAACCTCCGTATTCTGGCGCCAAAAAACGGTTTGCTTAAAAAACTGGTAACCTATGTGCCGGAAGAAAAAGCAGAGCAGGTGAGGAACGCATTGTTCCACGCAGGTGCCGGTAACATTGGCAATTACAGTGAGTGCAGTTTTAATGGCGAAGGTACCGGGACTTTTAAAGGCGGCGAAAATAGCAGTCCCTATGTTGGTGAGGCTGGCAAAAGACAATATGAAAATGAAGTACGTATTGAAACGGTTTATCCTGCTACCCTGGAAAGTAAACTGCTGATGGCGCTTTTTCTGGCGCATCCCTATGAAGAAGTAGCTTACGACCTGTACAATATAACCAACCAGCACCAGCAGGTAGGCTCAGGTATGATCGGTGAGCTGGAGGAAGAAATTTCGGAAGAGGAATTTCTGTTCCGTATCCGGCAAAACATGGGCTCCAGGGTTATCAGGCATACAGCATTGACAGGTAAAAATGTTAAGCGCGTGGCGGTATGCGGCGGGGCAGGTGGTTTCCTGCTGAAGAATGCTATAGCCGCCGGAGCCGACATTTTTGTGACCGCCGACTATAAATACCACGAGTTTTTTGATGCTGAAGGACGCATCGTTATTGCGGATATCGGACATTTTGAAAGTGAGCAATTTACGTCGCAATTATTGTATGAAATTATTAAGAAAAAATTTCCTAACTTTGCCGTCCGTTTAACAGAAATTAATACAAACCCCGTCA
>Ga0164296_1001058_pt1 | contig 30635 bp, 29 predicted proteins | sample GEODES057metaG_FD_113533 | JGI IMG/M metagenome (GOLD analysis project Ga0164296, IMG submission 113533) | Dystrophic lake water microbial communities from Trout Bog Lake, Wisconsin, USA - GEODES057 metaG | ecosystem: Environmental > Aquatic > Freshwater > Lake | place: USA: Trout Bog Lake...
CAGCTTCTTGATGATTTCCTCTGCTGTGTGTCTCTTGCGTTTCATGTCGTCTGATGGTGCGCTTCGCGCACTTCAGACTCTCATAACATGTGGATCAGCTTTTGGGGAGCAGATCAACCCACCATGAAACCACGCCTTCTACTCGCCGCACTTGCCCTAGCCATCTCGATTTCTGCCTTCGCTGGTGACTTTGTGTCGCTCTTTGACGGCAAGACGCTTACTGGCTGGAAGAACCCGTATGAGTGGGGCCAGATCGACATTGTGAACGGCGAAATCCATCTCACGGGGGAGAAGAAGTTCTTCGTTGTGACGGAGAAGTCGTACAGCGACTTCATCTTTGAAGGGGACATTTTGTTGCCCGAAGGCCAGGCGAACAGTGGCTTCATGTTCCGTGCGCATGTCGAGAAGAACAAGGTCTTCGGTTATCAGGCGGAAGTGGATGGTGACGCGAACCGCAAGTGGAGTGGTGGCTTGTATGACGAAGGACGGCGCATGTGGTTTGCCAGCCCGATCAAGGGCAACCCGGAGAGTGAAGCTGCGTTCCGTGCGCGTGCGGGGGATGCCTTCAAGCGCAATGACTGGAACACGTACCGCATTGAATGCCGTGGCAAGAGTCTGAAAATTTTCGTCAACGGTGTACTCACCTCGGATGTGGAAGATGACAAGGATGCGAGTGGTGTGATCGCCATTCAGCATCATGGGGAGAAGGGGCAGACGTATAAGTTTCGGAATCTGCGGATTCAGGAGCTGAAGTAGGGGGCAGGAGGGGCGAGGGCGTGGAGTCCAGTGACGGTATTTGGACAATGACGAATGTGTAAATCCGAAGGACTAAATAATGACGAATGCCGAAGCTTGAAAATGAGGTGAAGTGAATGCGAACTGAGCTAGAGCATTTTGATATTTCTCAGCCTAGGGGGATGGGAAGATGAAGGCTGGCGCAAATTGTTGTCGAAGCAGAGCTTGTATCGTTTTCAGTCCCCACGACTGCCCAAATACCGCACACGGAGTGTGCGGACCACTTTGCTGACGCCCTCGCGACGCCCCTCACTCTGCATGGCTCCTCCCCAGCCCTGTGGGTGCTATAGCCCCATCATCGCGTTCATCACTTGCTGGCTGAGTTCGGAAACGGGTTTGCCATCGGTGAAGTGATTGATCATGAGGGCGTAGCAGTATTCTTCGCCTGATTTGCTTTTGGCATAGCCGGTGAAGGTGCGGATGCCGGACATGGCACCGCCTTTCCAGGTGAGGCCGTCCTGGGAGAGCAGCGAGGCTTTGTAGGCGGCGCCTTGGGGGCCGGTGCCGGCGTAGAATTGGAGGCGGGCGAGATCGAGGGGGCGGATGAAATCGGCGCGGGCGAGACCGCAGCCGTCTTCCATGCGCAGACCGATGAATTCGAGGCCGCGTGTCTGCCAGTGTTCGCGAATGACTTCGGCGGGTGGTTTGCCGGCCTTCACGCCGAGCATGCGGAAGACGCATTCGGTTTCGTGATTGTCGGAGGTGGCGTGGATGCTTTTGATGATGGTTAGCAGCGTTGGGGAGTCGTGTTTGAGAAGGGATTGGGTGACGGGAGCGGTGCCGACGGTGCTACCGACCTGAATGCCTGCGGAGATGAGCGCGGCACGGAAATGGTGCGCTGCAAAGCGCGCGGGGTCTGGCACGGCGCCTTTGACCTGAAACTTCGCGGCACCCAAGGGCACGGTGCCGCGCAGGTGGATCGCTGAGGTGTTTTCGCCGCCGTGGATGACCACGCCATCGCCGGAGTCTGCGGGGCCGGTGGTGACCTCATTCTTCCAGTCGGCGTCGGGGATTTCTAGATTGATGCCGAGAAGTTCCGCAGGAGCACCCACAGTTGGCCCGGCACGAAGCACCAGAATGTAGCGATTGTGGTTGAGGTTTAAGCCTGCCACGCCGCTGCCGTAGCCATTGCCGATGTCGCCCCAGTTCCAGAAGTCGCCGTAGAGACTGCCGGTGAAGATGGTGGCATCGGTGCGAATGCCGCCGGTGATGCGGGTGAGGCCGCGTTTTTTCAATTCGGCGGCCCAGGCTTTGAAGTCGTCGAGCTTTAGCATGGGGTCGCCGCCGCCGACGATGATGAGATCGCCCTCAATGAGGCTGTTTTGGATTGGTGCGGTCGATTTGAGTTCGGTGGTGAAGTGAAAGTCCGGCCCGAGAATTTCAAGCGCGGTGGCGGTGGTGAGGGTCTTGAGGCTGGAGGCTGGGATGAAGGCGGTGGTGGCATTCTCGTCTAGCACGACTTCGCCTTTGGTGTTGAGGAGGCAGAAGCCGATGGCGGTGCCGGCGAGGGCGGGATTGGTGCGGGCCGCTTGCAGCAGTGTGGTGATGGGGTTCGGAGAAGCGGGGGGCGGCGATATGGGAGGCTCCGCCTCATGGCGAATGATGAGCAAGGCCGTCAGGGCCGATGCGAGGAGGAGGATGAGGATGTTTTTCCACATGCGCCGATTGTAGCTTGAATCAGGGCAGCGCCAAGCGAGGGCGCTTGCGGTTTTTGCACGCAGGGGCAGTTTTGGCGGCATGAAACCTGAGAAAGTGAAGTTCATGCTGATGGCTGCGGACATGAAGCGTGCGGTGAGTTTTTACCGCGACGTGATGGGTCTGGAAGAGATTTTTGTGAGCGATTTCTGGACTGAGCTGCGCTTTGGGGATGCCATCATCGCGCTGCATGGCGGGCATGATGGGTCGCGCAATCCGACGGGGCTGAGCCTGCAGTATGAGGATGTGCTGGCGATGGCGGACCAGATTGCCGGTGCGGGGGGCAAGATTTTGCAATCGCCCCAGCAGCGTGACGGGGAGCCGATTTTGCTGGGGGTGTTTCGGGATGCGGAGGGGAATGAGGTGTTTATGACGCAGTATGTGGGGTAAGGAATGACGAAAGCTCCAGAGGCTCGATCAGGGGGAAATCGCACTCGGTTAAGGAATTCGTCAGGGCTGCGGCAGGCCTGCGGCGGAGATTGTTGCAAACGCTGCTGGTGAACGTGGAGTGTTGCGATGCTCTGGATTTGCTTCCCGGCGTCGTTTGCGGCAACCCAAGGTCGCCTCGCCTAGGCTCGGCTGACCCTGGGCTCTATTACGCAGCACCTTTGGTGCTGATGTGGAGGCGGAGCGGAGTGGCGAAAGATGGCGTCATTCTGGCCAGGAGATTCAGCGTCTGAGATGAGGTGTGAAAAAGAGCAATGCCCCGCCTTAACGGAGCGACATTCGCTCTAGGAAACCATTCGGGGACATTCGTCACCCTGAATTCAGCATTTGGCTTTGTTCCCGGCGTTGCGCCGGGCGGCTGGCGTATTATATCAAAGCCCAGATGCAGACCCTCTTCATTCCCACGCTTGATGCCCTCCCGGCGCGCAAAACGCCGCTGATGGAGCGGTTTGCGGGGTTGCTGGAGCCGAAGGGGCCGGCGCAGATCGAGGCGATGGCGAAGGAGTCGCGGATGATCACGCGGCGTAATTTTGGGCGGACGATGCGGCTGTTTGCGCCGCTGTATGTTTCCAATGAGTGCGTGAACAATTGCAGCTACTGCGGGTTTTCGCGCGACAACAACTCCATCCTGCGCGTGACGTTGACGATTGATCAGGTCGTGGCGGAGGCGAGGCATCTGGTGGCGCAGGGTTTTCGGAATATTTTGCTGGTGGCGGGGGAGCATCCGAAATTCGTGAGCGATGGTTATTTGGAGGAATGCATCCGGGCCATTCGGGAGTTTGTGCCGACGATTGGGATCGAAGTCGGGCCGATGGAGGCGCCGGAGTATGAGCGCATGGTGAAAGCGGGCGCGGAGGGCCTGGTGGTGTATCAGGAGACGTATGACCGTGAGATTTACAAGGACATGCACACGGCGGGTCCGAAGAAGGATTTTGACTGGCGGCTGGCGTGCCCGGAGCGGGGCTATGCGGGTGGGTTTCGACGCATTGGCATCGGGGCGTTGTTTGGTCTGAGCGACTGGAGACTGGAGGCGCTGCGGCTGGCGGCGCATTTGGAACATCTTTATAAACACTGCTGGAAGGCGAGCTTTACTGTGGCGTTTCCGCGGCTGCGACCTGCGGCGGGGGGCTTCACGCCGATGACGGATTTTCCGGACTGGGCGCTGGTGCAGACGATCTGTGCGTTTCGTGTGACGTTTCCTGAGGTGGGCATTATTTTGAGCACGCGTGAGTCTGCGCCGCTGCGGGATGCGCTGGCACCGCTGGGCATCACGGTAATGAGTGCAGGGAGCCACACGGAGCCAGGCGGCTACACGGGCGCGGGGAATGATGATCTACATCTCACGGTGCGTGGCAAGCGCGTGGAAGTGGAGACGAAGGCTGAGACGAATCGTGCCGAGGGGCAGTTTGGGATTGCGGATCAGCGCTCGCCTTCCAGCGTGGCGGAAATGCTGCGGCTACAGGGGCTTGATCCGGTGTGGAAAGACTGGGATGCGTCGATCCTGGCGGCGTGAACTTACGACTTAGATATGAAGATCACTTTGAACGGAGAGAAGCGTGAATTTGAAGCGCCACAGACGGTGAAGTCGCTGCTGGAGATCATTGGGCTCGGTGGCAAGCCGGTGGTGGTGGAGCAGAATCAGGTGGCGCTGCTGCCGAGGGAGATTGAGGGGGCGAGCGTGAGTGAGGGGGATGTGATCGAGGTGGTGCAGATCACGGCGGGGGGATAGGCGCGCGCAACCAGCAAACGATTCATGACACTTCCTCCAGAACTCATCTCCCGCCTGCAAGCCCTGAAGGCGTTGCTCGATCTTGGCGATGTCGAGTTGGCCTCCTCTGCGGCTACCAGACTTCATACGCACCGGGAGCTTGGCAGCATTGCGCAGATTATCGAGTGTTTCGGCGCACACCGTTATGTGGACGCGGGTAGACTCATCGCTACGACTCTTAGCGAGGGAACTCGGCTTGTCCGGTGGACTGATCCAGAAATCACGCTGCTGGAGGCTGAGTTGGAGGGGCTCTCATCAGAGCTGGCCGAGGCTGAGGCCGAACAGGTGGAGATTGCGCATCAGATCACCCGCTTTCATGCGGCGCATCATCAGACACTCGGAGTACGGCTGGAAAAACTGCTGCGTCTCCGCTTGCTGTTGCGCGAACGTGAGGCTGCGGAAAACCCGGCGAAAGCAGCGGAATACCAGCAGGCACAGCAAGACTACGACAACTTTCAGCAGGACAGCGCCATAAGAGAAGAAGAGGATGCCCGCACGAAGTGGGAGCTGTCCGAAGATGAGCAGCAGGAGTTGAAACGTCTGTTCCGCAAAGCCTCCAAGAAATGCCACCCCGATGTCGTGCCGCCAGATCATCAAGCCGCCGCTGCGGCCATGTTCCGTGACTTGAGTGAGGCTTACGAAAAGGGGGACTTGGTGCGTGTGCGACAGATCGCTGCGCAGGCAAATGCTGGTATCTTCGCCTCGTCAGAAGGAGTCACGGCGACAGATCAAAAAGCGAGCCTCCAGGCACGAGTTCAGGCTTTGCGTGCCGCGTTGGACAAAGCCCGTACTGAACTGGCAGCAGTGAAGCAGTCCGCCGCTTGCCGTGTTATGTCCCAGCATTCAGACTGGGATGCCTACCTTCAAAGCCAGGCCACGAAGCTCGATCAAGAAATTGAGAGGCTGGCTAGTGCTGTTGAAGACGCAGAGCCATGAGTGACCCCAAACAGCCCAAACTCGAAATCCAGATCAGCTCTTCGCTGGCATTGGTGCGGCGTATGGATCAGCAGTTGGAGCTAGTGGCTCGCCTGCTAGCCGATGCGGAGTCTGCACATGCCCTGGTGCCTACCAGCTTCACCAATCATCTCGGCATGAAGATGATTTGGTGCCCGCCGGGGAAGTTCTTGATGGGCAGCCCGGAGGATGAAAAGGATCGCCGTGAAAACGAAAACCAAGTTCAAGTGTTGATTAGCCATGGGCTCTGGTTGGCTAGCACTCCGGTGACTCAGGGGCAGTGGCAGGCACTGATGGGGAACAATCCGAGTCACTTCACTGGCAGCATGGACTTGCCAGTGGAACAAGTGAGCTGGAATGATGTCTGGGACTTTTGCGCCAAGCTCAATGCCGTGGAAAATCTTCCCAACAGCTACCACTATGCGCTGCCCACCGAGGCGCAGTGGAAATACGCGTGCCGTGCGGGAACTACTACGCCGTTCCACTTTGGCAGCACGTTAAATGGCAAGATAGCAAACTGTTCTGGAGACGACACTTACGGCACAGAGACAGACTGGCCTTATTTAGGGCAGACCTCCATCGTTGGAAGTTACTCGCCTAACTCCTGGGGCCTACATGACATGCATGGAAATGTTTGGGAATGGTGCGCCGATTGGAATGGTGATCGGCTCCCCGGAGGCATTGACCCTTCAGGGCCAACCACTGGTGCCTACCGTAGGACTCGCGGCGGCGCGTGGAGCGACTCCGCCGCCCTCTGCAGTTCTGCCTATCGGAATGGTGACTACCCCGATAATCGTCGGCACTTCGTGGGCTTCCGCCCAGCCATAGTCCTATCAAGGTAGCGCTAGCGCCACGAATAAAATAACACGTGCATGAGTGACGAAACACATTCCAAACTCGAACTCCTGGCAATTTCGCCCCAAGTCCTGGTGCAGCGTATGGACCAGAATTTGGGACTGGTGGAACGCTTGCTGGCAGAGGCAGAAGCCGCAAATTCCTTGGCGCTTTCCAGCTTCACTAACAATCTCGGCATGAAGATGATGTTGTGTCCGCCAGGAGAGTTCCTGATGGGCAGCCCAGAAGATGAAGAAGGCCATGATGATTCTGAAAAACTAGTATTAGTTAGGATTAGCAGGCACTTCTGGCTGGCACAAACAGCGGTGACCCGAGAGCAGTGGCAGGCACTGATGGGAAACTATTCGAGCGAGTTCAATGGCAAGAAGCACCTACCTGTCGAACACGTGAGCTGGAACGACGCAGAGGATTTTTGCGAAAAGCTAAATACTATGACAACTCTTCCGAGTGGCTACCGCTATGCCTTGCCCACCGAGGCAGAGTGGGAATATGCCTGTCGGGCGGGGACTGCCACGCCTTTCCACTTTGGCAGCACGCTAAATGGCAAGAAAGCAAACTGTGATGGAAGCTATCCCTATGGAACTAAGGAACAGGGGCCCAATTTGGGACAGACCACTGTGGTTGGCAATTACACGCCCAACACCTGGGGCTTGCATGACATGCATGGAAATGTTTGGGAATGGTGCGCCGATTGGTATGGTGATCGGCTCCCCGGAGGCATTGACCCTTCAGGGCCAGCCACCGGTTTCACCCGAGTAAATCGTGGCGGTTCTTGGCTCAGCGATGCCGCCATCTGCCGCGCAGCTTATCGGCACGACTTTGAGCCAGACTGCCGAATTCCTGGCCTGGGCTTCCGTCCCGCCCTAGTTCCATCCAGGTAAAACCAGCCTACTGCGAGACCACGAAGACTGATCTAGAAAACGAGGGGCGAACCGGAGGTGAAAGGCTTCATTGCCAGTGATCAATCTGTAAATGCCTACTGCCATCATCTGAGTGGATTCAGAGCGCATGGCTACTCAACTTTGTTAGCATGCCGTTCGACTAGTTGGTCGAGTTCTGGAACTCGTTCAAGTGGTTGAGTGAGATCGTATTCGGCGATGTAATCGTAGTCTCTAGCTCCACTCGGCGCTAGCCGAATCGAGTTGGCACGTCGTTGGTCAAAGGTCTCGATTGTGTTCGTTCCGGAATACCCACTCCAAGCTTCATGTACGGCACGAATAGTATGGATGTCCTGGAAATGGTCGTTTGAGCGAGCGACGAGCTGAAAGACGCCCTCATTTATCGATTGGCCGTCATGGATTCGCAGCAAGATGCGGCGGTCATGTAAGTCAGCTACTGGAATTGGACTCCTCAGCCAAAAGGGATTAGCGATGAAGTTGTTTTCAGTTTCGTTCATAGTGAACATACGAAAACACTTAACTATTGGATGGCAAATTAATCTGCCGAATATGTGCTGTGTGCCACGGCTTTGGAATTGATTTAAATGTTCTGACTGAATAACAGACCATTGCCTTCTGTTTCAGAGACCAACCTTCCCATATCCGTTGCCGCTGGAGCAGAGGCGGAAGAGGTGGTTGCAGACTTCGTGGGCGGAGAGGATGCCGGTGCGCGGGAGCTGGTCGAAGTCGCCGATGAGGACGGGCCAGTCGGCGCGGTCTTCGGGGATGCGGCCGTGAGAGCCTTTGACGAGGGTGGCGTCGAGCGGGATGACGTCCATGAGCATGCGCTGACCGAGGGCTTTGTTCGCGAGCTTGGCGGCGATTTTGAGCTTGGGCCACTTGATCTTGGGATCGAGGAAGAGCTCGGCGGGGTCGTAGCCGCATTTGCGGTGGATGTCCACGCAGCGGGCGAAGTCGGGGGCTTTGCGGTCGTCCTGCCAGTAGTAGTAGGTGAACCAGCTTTTGGCGTCGGCGACGGCGATGAGGTCGCCGCTACGCTCGTGATTGAGGCCGACGAGGTGCTTTTCCATCTTGCCGAGGACTTGGGCAACGCCGGGGGTGGTTTCGAGGGCAGCGCGGACGTTGGCGAGGATGCTGGGATCGTTGACGTAGATGTGGGCGATCTGATGGTCGGCGATGGCGAAGGCTTTGGAGCCGCCGAGGTCGAGGGTTTCGCGGCCGAGTTCGTCCTTGATGCTGAGCCAGCCGCGCTCGCGGAAGACGCGGTTCAGGTGGACGGGCTGCTCGACGTTGGTGATGCCGTATTCGGAGAGGAGGACGACCTTGATGTTCCGGGTTTCGTAGAAGCGGATGAGATCGCCGACGACGTTGTCGATCTGGCGGAGGTCGAAGCGGATTTTCTCCATGTCGATGCCGACACGCTGGAGATTGTAGTCGAGATGCGGGAGGTAAACGAGGGAGAGGCCGGGCCAGTGTTTTTCCTCGATCCATTTGGCGCTTTCAGCGATCCAGATGGAGGATTTGATGTCGGAGCCGGGGCCCCAGAAGTGGCGGAAGGGAAAGGGGCCGAGGTCTTTTTTGATGCGGTCCCGCAGCGGCATGGGCTGCGTGTGGATGTCGAAGACTTTGCGGCCATCGGCAGGGTAGAGCGGACGCGGGGTGATGGAGATGTCCGCGGTGGAGTACATGTTGAACCACCAGAAGAGCTTGGCGCAGGTAAACTGGGGATCGACCCGGCGGAGGGCTTCCCAGAGTTTTTCGCCGTGCATGAGCTGCTCGGGCTGCTTCCAGAAGCGGTGCTCGGCGTAGTCGCGGTCATACCAGCCATTGGCGACGACGCCGTGATCGCGGGCAAGCCTGCCGGTGAGGTAGGTGGCCTGCGCGGTGCAGGTGACGGCGGGCAGAACGGGCTCGATGAGGGTGGAGCGGTTGCGCTCGATGAAGGCACGGATCGCCGGGGTGTGCTCGCCGATGAGCCGGGTGGTGAGGCCGACGACGTTCAGGATGGCGGTGCGCTGCATAGACTCAGAGTTTCAAGTTTAAGGTTTCAAGTTTCAAGTTATGCCGGGGTAAACTTGAAACATTAAACCTGAAACTTGGAACATTAATAAAGCATCGCCGCGACGACGTAGGCGATTTTGCAGATGAAGTGGAGCGCCTGATCCTGGGTGAACGTGGTCTTGTTTTCGCATTTGGCGAAGTCGATGAGCCAGTGCAGGACGAACTCGATGGAGCCGAGAATGAAACAGCCGGTGATGGCCCAGACGGCAGCCGCATGGATCAAACAATGGGCGGTCAAGCACCAGGGCCAGATCTGCACCGGGCGGGCAGGATCCTGCAGTTTGTAGAGCAGATGACGGTTTTTGCAGGTGGAGAGATATTCACCCTGCAGCGGGAAATCCATCAGCGCATGACCGGCAAACAGGAGGAAAATGACCTGGATAGCTTCCAGCGAAGTATGCGGAGGAAATGGCAGCAGGCCAGACATGCAGAAGTTTTCCATCAGGATAGGCGGACTGCAATGCACGATTCTGTCATGTGCCAAACAATCCGCCTCACATCCATGAATCAGGCGCTGTAGAAGGCAGCGATCTTCTCATTCACCGCGCGGAGACGATGAGAAATGGTGCGACCGACACCAATGAGCAGCCAGGCGGCGGCACGCGGGTATTCGTTGATGTAGCTCTCGAGGGTCTCGCCGTCGATGCGCCAGACCTGGGAAAATTCGACAGCGGTGACGCTGGCGCTGGCAACGTTGGGATCGAGCAGGTTGATTTCACCGATTGTTTCGCCCTTTTGGATGGAGCCGAGCAGCACTTTGTGGCCACCACGCATGGCGGTGGCGTGAAACTTGCCGGAGACGACGAAGAAGAGGCTGTTTTGCTGCTGACCTTCTTCAATCAGATGCTGGCCTGGCTGGACCGGAAGGAATTCGCCGTAGCCGCTGAGAATGTCGCGATCTTCGTCACCAAGAGGTTCGAGGATGCCTTGGGCTGGTAGTTTGGGAGACGAGAGTGAGCTCATGAGAATCAGTTGAGGTGAATTAAGTTGTCTTTTTTAAGCGGAGATGCTGGGAATGGCAAGCACGGCGAACAAGAAGGCCAAGAAACGGCTGGCAGGATGGAAAAGTCACGGTTTTGACCCAAAACCGGCCGTTTTCCGCCTTGTTTCGCCCACCACAGTCCTTCGATTCATTTGTATTGGTGAAGTATGTAGGTTCTAAATTTTGCTGGATTTCCAAGGGCACCGGTTCAAAATCAATCCCTCACTTCAACCAGCCACCCCGACCCCATCCATGTCCGACTCCCCACCCACCAAATGCTGCGGCAGCCTCAGTTACGATTTTGCCCATCTTCTGCTCCGCCTTTGGGTTGGTATGCGCCTGTTTATGGCCGGCCTGGACAAGTTTCGCTGGGGCAATGGAGCCACAGTGAGCTTCGGCCTCGACAACTATGCGAAGAAAACCGGCCCGCTGGCCAAGCTGATGTCGGACAACAGCTTCCTGCCTGAATCGGCGTGCAACGCCTTTGCCGCCACCATCGGCTACATCCTCATTCCTGTCGGTATTTGGGTCGCCATCGGGATTTTCACCGAGTTCGGGCTCCTCGCAGCCGGCCTGGTTTTCCTTTCCCTGGGTTTTGGACTCGCCGCCCTGCCGGATGATACCGAAGTCGTCACCAACATCGGTCTCTCGATCCTGATCGTTGCCGCCGCTCTTGTGACCTCGAAGGCGAAGGCGTTTTCGCTCGACGGCTTCCTTGCCCGCAAGAAGGCATAACCACGACTTCATGTCGTCTATGGCAGTGAACCCACGCGCCTGATTGCACCTATGAATTCCCAGCCTCTCCCCTCCTCTCCAGCGCCGCTGTCCCGTTTCATGGACCGTCGCGGCTTCCTCCGTACCAGTGCTCTGACCAGCAGCGGAATCTATCTTGCGACCAGCAAAAGCGCGATTGCACAGGCATCCGCCGCAGGCCGCACCATCAAGTGCGCGCTCGTCGGTTGCGGCGCGCAGGGCAATGCCCTCCGAGTTGCATCGAAGGATGTTCCCGGCATCCAGTGGGTCGCCATGTGTGACATCTGGGAGTTCTCCATCAAGAAGACGCTGGGCGGCTTCCGCGGCGAGAACAAGAATCAGGTCGAAGGTGAAATCAAAACCTACTACGACATCAACGAGATGCTCGACAAGGAGCCCTCGATTGAAGCCGTCTTCATCGCCACTCCAGACTTCATGCATGCGCCGTACTCACGCCTTTGCCTCGAAAAGGGCAAGAACGTGTACTGCGAGAAGATGATGAGCAACACGATCGAAGGTGCACGCGACATGGTGCGCGCCGGCAAGGCGAACCCAGGGATCTTCCAGATCGGCCACCAGCGCCACAGCAACCCGCGCTACATCAACCTGCGCGAAAACGTGATCAAGCCGGGCAAGATGCTGGGCCGCATCACCCATGCGTACGCGCAGTGGAACCGCGGCGTCTCCGGCAGCCAGCCGCAAGGTGCGGTGAAGGGCTATGACATTTCCCAGGAAGTCCTGACCAAGCATGGCTACAACAGTCTGGAAGAGTACCGCAACTGGCGTTTCTTCTCCAAGTATGGAGCCGGGCCGCTGTCTGACCTGGGCGCGCACCAGATCGACATGTTCAACTGGATGTATGAGTCCACTCCTGTCTCCGTCATCGCATCGGGTGGTGTGGATTATTTCGACGGCAAGGATGGTCGCCCGAAATTTGAGCTGCCGGACAACATGATGTGCATCTACGAATTCAAGACGCCACAGGGCGCGCTGCGCGCCTACTACCAGGTGCTGACTACCACGGGCTCGCAGGGTGCGTATGAAAAGCACATGGGCATCGGTGGCACGGCCATCATCTCCGAACTCGACACCAATGGCAACCAGCTCTACGCCGAACCCGGCCAGGACTGGGAAGCTTTTGCGCAAGGGGACAACCCACCCATCATGAAGGCTGCGGACAAGGCCAAGAGCAAGTTCTGGGAACATCCGCGTGACTGGGAAAAGCCGAAACCACCATCCTACGGAGCTGTGAGCGTGGCAGACGTGCGCGAGAGCAAGGCGCTGGCGCAATGGGAACTGGCTGTGAAACTCAAGGTCAAGCCGCACACGCCTCACGTGCAAAACTTCATTGAAGCCGTGCAGACCAAGAATCCAGCGCACCTCACCTGCAACGTCGAGGCCGCCTTCAGATCTTGTGTGACCGTGCTCAAGGCCTATGAGGCCAAGGAAGCCGGTGGCAAATACATCTTCAAGCCGGAAGACTTCCAAGCCTAATCTCTCCAACCAGACCATTCCCCATGAAAAACACCCTCCATATCCTCACGGGCCTTGCGCTCGCCCTCTCTCTCGCCTCCTGTGGCAAGAAAGAAGAATCGAAAGCCGGTGCTCCTGCAGCGGCCGCTCCTGCTGCTCCTGCCGGTGACCTCGAAGAAATCAAACTCGAGTTCCCGAAGCCCATGTTCATCGGCACCCCGGTGCCCGCTGAGCTGCCGAACCTGGAAAAGGCCGACCCAAGCAAGGTGGTGAAGTCCATCATGGTTCCCAAGGGCACCACCAATCTGGCCAAAGGCAAGAAGGTCACCAGCTCTGACGCCGCTCCGATCATTGGTGAACTCAGCCTGGTGACCGACGGCGACGCCGACGGTGCCGATGGTTCCTTCGTGGAACTCATGCCCGGCAAGCAGTGGGTGCAGATCGACCTCGGCGCAGAAGCCAACATCTACAAGATCGCGATGTGGCACTACCACAAGCAGGCCCAGGCCTACATCGACGTAGAAGTGCAGGTCTCCGACGATCCTGAGTTCAAGACTGGTGTCACCAGCCTGTGGAACTCCGACCATGACGACTCTTCCGGCATGGGCAAGGGCTCTGACCCGGCCTACGTCGAAACCAACCATGGCCGCGTGATTGATGCCAAGGGCGTCAAGGCCCGCTACGTGCGCCTCTGGAGCAATGGCAACACCAGCAACGACATGAACCACTACTGTGAAGTTGAGGTCTTTGGCACGCCTGCGAAGTAAGCGGGTCTGGCAGAATTGATTGAATTACAACCGCCGTGCAGGAGACTGCACGGCGGTTTTTTTGTGGCAGGGTCTGATTCAGAACCGGCTTCCTTCTTCGCCAAGGCCACGAAGGACAAGAAAGCCGGGACTGCAATGTGCGCGCTGGGTTTTAGACCGGTTTTTAAAAAGTCTGTCACATTGCCCGGCGGCGGAGCGGCCCCATTGGCGGCGTTGGTCGATTGCCTGGTATTTTCAAATAGCAGGCGGCGCTTCCGCCTTGCCACTGGGGCCGCTGCGCTCGCCGGATCAAAAGGGCATTCTTTTCGAGAACCGGTCTCTACCACGATCCGGTGAAAACTGGGCTGCCTCTCAGCCAAAGAAAGCTCTCTGCAGAAGATCGTATTGTGACCAAATGCCACTCGGCAAGGATGGGAAAGCGGGGTGGCGGGGTCTGACGGCCGAGCCAATGCGCGGCGGAGCTGGTTGTGGACGCTGCTGGTGAACGTGGGGTGTGGCGGGGTGCCCGGTTTGCTTTCCGGTCGGGTATTGCAATACCCAGGGTCGCCTCGCTTAGGCTCGGCTGACCCTGGGCTCTATTACGCAGCCTTTCAGGGCTGGTGTGAGGCGGAGTGACGAAAGAGAGCACGATCCCTGCAAGAAAATGGAGAGGTTCGGTTCTCATGGAACCAGCGAAAAGCTGCATTCACAGAGGGGCATTTAGCCAGAACCGTTTTCAATTGCTCATGGTACTACACGTCCACCACTTTGCCGGCTTTGGCCTGCGCGGCCTGCCACTCCTCGTACCGTTCCAGTTCGCGCTGTACGAGTTTCAAACAGAAGGCCACCACTGTTGCGTCGTCAAGATAGCCAACGCCGATGATCACGTCGGGGATCACATCCGCCGGATTGAGCACATAGAGCAGTGCCATGGACGCCGCGCTGATCGCCCAGTAGGGGATCTCGCGGTAGGCCCCCGTCCAGTAGTCCTTCACCATGCTCAGCATGATCTTGCCCTGTTCGAACACCTGCTTCAGCTTGGGCAACTTGTTCTCAATGTCCTGGGCGCGCTGAGTGACCTTGGCAATGTCCAGATCGTGGTCGCCATTTGTGGGGGGGCTCATAAAGGAATAAAAATGGTAACCAACGGCAGACGTGAAGTCCAGCGTGCAGTCAAAACGGATTGATGTGGAGATTCTGCCACATCAGCACGGTTGACTTCCCTGCCATGACTCGAATCATTCCATGCAATGCTCCCCGAAGACACTCTAACTCCCACCTCCGGCCAGACCGACTTTTTGATCCGTGAACTCATCGAGTGTGGGCGGGACTTTCATCATCGAGGCTGGTCCTTGGGCACCAGCAGCAATTACAGCGTGGTGATCGACCGCGAGCCGCTGACGCTGCTGATGACCGGCAGCGGCTTCGACAAAGGCCGACTGCAGCCGGACCAGTTTGTCATCGTGGATGAAAATGCGCAGTCGCCGGACAAAGCCTTTCCCAAGCCCTCCGCCGAAGCGCAGCTGCACACCGTGCTGGCACAGCATGGAGCGGGTGCGGTGCTTCACACCCATTCCGTGGCGGGCACGGTTTTGAGCGAGCACTTTCTGAAAGACGGAGGGCTGAAGATTGCCGGTTATGAAATGCTCAAGGGACTCGCTGGTATCACCACGCATGAGTCTGAGGCGTGGATCGAAATCCACGCCAATACGCAGGACATTGCTGCGCTGGCCAAGGTGATCGGCGAGCGCTTGAGGGATCCTGCAATTCCTTTGCGCCACGGCTTCCTGATGGCGGGCCACGGCCTGTACACCTGGGGGGAGAGCATCGCCGCCGCCCGCCGACAGGTTGAGGTGCTGGAGTTTCTTTTCGAAGTCGTCACGCAGAAGCGCTTGCTCTTCGGCTCGTTTTGAGGAGCACTCAATCCATGGCCTACCTTCGCATTCCTTCCGCAGACCGTGTCATTGGCGATGCGGACAGCATCCGCAGTTTTCTCCTGCCGCATGGCATTCATTATGACCGCTGGCCGGTGGCGGGCCGCATTGACCGCGATGCCACGCAGGAAGAAATCCTGGCCGCTTATGCACCCGAGGTGGAAGCGCTGAAGGAGAGCGGTGGCTACATCACTGCTGATGTCGTGAATGTGACGCCCGATGTGCCCAATCTGCAGGAGATGCTGGACAAGTTCAATCAAGAGCACCGGCATGCGGAGGATGAGGTGCGCTTCATCGTCAAAGGGCGCGGCATCTTTTACATCAATCCTGAAAGTGGAGATCCGGTCTTTTCCATCGAGATCGAAGAGGGTGATCTCATCAACGTCCCGGCTGGCACGAAGCACTGGTTTGATCTGTGCGCCGACCGCACCATCCGTGCGATCCGGCTCTTCCGTGAAAAAGCCGGGTGGACACCTATCTACACCGGCGATGAGATTGCCAGCGGGTATCAGCCGCTGTGCTTCGGCCCGAATCCCATCGCGGCCAAGGGCATCAAGATCGAGCAGGCTGTCTCCATCGCCGCATGATCACGTTTGGCGGCAAACTGATCCTGCTGGACATCGAAGGGACGGTCTCGCCACTGGCGTTCGTGCATGACGTCATGTTTCCGTATGCGCGGCAGCATGCGGGAGTTCATCTTGCAAAGCTTTGGGGCACGGCGGTGATTGCACAACTTGCACGCGACGCAGGCGTGACTGCGTTTGCTTCTCCCGCTGAAGCAGAGGGGGCCGTGCATCGGCTGATGGACGCTGACGCCAAAGTGACCGGTTTGAAGCAACTTCAGGGCATGATCTGGGAGGAGGGCTTTCGCAATGGCGAGCTGCGCAGCAGAATCTTCGACGATGTGCCATTTGCCCTGGCCATCTGGTGTCGCCAGGGTCGGGAAGTTCGCATCTATTCCTCCGGCAGTGTGCATGCACAGAAACTCTTCTTCGCGTACACGAAGCGAGGTGATCTTTCCGTGCATTTCTCCGGGTATTACGACACCACGACCGGCTCTAAACGGGAAACCGCCAGCTACACAGCCATCGCTACGGATTGCGGTCTGCCGACGGATCAAATTCTCTTTGTCAGTGATCTCGTGGAGGAATTGAACGCCGCGAGAAACGCAGGCATGTTGACCGCGCTCGCGCTCCGTCCAGACAACAAACCGACACCGGCGCACGATCATCCTGTCATCACCTCTTTTTCCGAAATTGCCCTCGCATGAAAATTCACGGCCAGCCGCACCGCTCCATCGAAGCTGAACACGACACACGGAGTGCCCGCATCATTGATCAAACTTTTCTGCCGCATCAGGTGGAGTGGCGCGAACTGCAGACGATGGAAGAGGCCGCCGAGGCGATCCGGGTGATGCGGGTGCGTGGGGCACCGCTGATTGGGGCGACGGCTGCTTTCGGTTTGTTTTTTGCGCTGAGGGATGATGCCTCTGATGTGGCGCTGGAAAGAGCGTATGACGTTCTGCATGCGACGCGCCCGACGGCGATCAATCTGCGCTGGGCGCTGGACCGGGTGAAGCGTGTCGTGTCGCCGCTAAGCACCGAAGAACGAGCCGAGGCCGCGTGGAACGAAGCGCTGGCCATTTGCGAAGCGGATGTGCAGACGAATCATGCCATTGGTGAGCACGGGCTGGCGCTGTTTCGCGCCATTCAGGCAAAGAAGGCCGACCCATCCGCGCCGCTGAATGTGATGACGCACTGCAATGCAGGCTGGCTGGCGACGGTGGACTGGGGCACTGCGATATCCCCGATTTATCAGGCGCATGATGCGGGCATGAACGTGCATGTTTGGGTGAGCGAGACGCGTCCGCGTGGTCAGGGAGCCTCGCTGACGGCTTTTGAACTCAAGGAGCATGGGGTGCCGTATACGTTGATTGTGGATAACAACGCCGGTCACCTCCTGCAGCGGGGACTGGTGGATGTGGTCATTGTGGGTACAGACCGCGTCACGGCGCAGGGTGATGTGGCGAACAAAATCGGCACCTACCTCAAGGCGCTGGCCGCCAGGGCGCATGACGTGCCCTTTTACGTGGCCACTCCGGTCAGCACCATCGACTGGACCATCACGGACGGCATTCGTGACATCCCCATCGAGCAGCGCAGTGCGCGTGAGGTGACGCACATGCCCGGTTTGAGCGCGGCGGGAGTTCGAGAGGAAGTGTTGATCACGCCTGAAGGAACTCAGGCACGCAACGACGGCTTTGATGTGACGCCTGCGTCCCTCGTCACCGCGCTGGTGACGGAATATGGGGTGTTCCCGGCCACTGCCCCTGCCTTGCAGCCATTGCAGGCCAAACGCTGATGTACAAAGCACAGTCTGAGGCTAATGATTGTCATTATTGAGGCTTGTTATATTCCGTATGCACGCAAACTCTATCGTCGCTATGAAACTCAAACCATTTATTCTGATCGGACTGCTTGCTGGCAGCATTACCTCATGCAACAAAAAAACACCCGAAGGCGCCAAAGCCGCGGAAGACAACAAAAAGGCGACTGAAGCCATCAAAGAAGCCATCAAATCCGACGCAGCAGCAGCAACCAAGGAAATTGAAGCCGCCAAGGTAGCAACTGAAAAGAAGGCGTCTGAGATGAAGGCCGCCGCTGAAAAAGAAGCCGCAGAGCTCAAGGAGGCTGCGGAAAAGAAAGCCGCTGAAGCAACCAAGGCCATCGAAGAGGCCGCCGCGAAAGCCAAGGCAGCGCTGACCCCGGCACCTGCGGCTCCCGCAGCACCGGCTGCTCCTGCTCCTGCTCCTGCTCCTGCTCCTGCCGCTCCCGAAGCGCCAGCGGTGCCGAAATGAGGCTGACTGCAGCATGAATCACTGAGGGCGTCAGGGAGAACCCCTGACGCTCTTTTTTATATCGGGGTTGGGTGGGTGTTCCGTTTAGCGCGCTGATCGCGGGTTTAGGATGCGCTGGAAGCGTGTGGCGGGGCTTGTTGAAGACGCTGCTGGTGGACATGAGGTGTGGCGGAGTGCTGGGTTTGCTTTCCGGATGGGGACCGGACTCCGCGGGTTGGCACCCACATACGGTTGTGCCAGCGCTACGCGCTTCCGAGCATGCCGTGCCTCCGAGCCTTATGAGCATGTCGCGTTTTCGAGTCTGCCGCAGCTTCTTGGAGAGCGTCCAGGTCACACGTTTTGAGGGACTGTGTAGCCTGAGCGATACTCGCGGGTGAGCAGCGCGAGGGCTTCCGGGGTGGCGGTGTCGCCGATGAAGGTTTCCGTGGCGGAGTCGATCTCCAGCATGGGGCCCATCTTGATGTCGAGCGTGGCGGCATCGAGTTCGTTTTTGATGAGGTGCTGGTGAAAGTCGGCGATGACGTCATTCCAGGGCTGGAAGTTTTTCACGGCTGCTTCGGCTTGTTCGCGGTTGTATTTCTGGCCGAGGCGGAAGGAGTTGTTGGCGAGATGGCACCAGGCGCTGGAGAAATGAATTTTCTCCACTTCACCCTTGAGGTCCGCCTGCTTGCGGCTGCGAATGGCGGCGATGAAATTGGCGGCGTGGGTTTTGCCGCCGTCGCCTTTGAAGATGTGGAGCTTCTTGCCTTCGGCATCAAAGGCGGTGCCGCCGCCACGGCTGCCGGTGTAGTAGCCGCCTTCGCATTCGATGATGAGGAAGGCGCCGGTGCGGCGGCGCAGATACACATCCGGGGCCTTGATGCCCTTCTGCCGTGGGAGGTTGTGGAAATCGATGATGACCGGGATGCTGCCGGTGTCCATGTAGGCGAAGTGGGTGTTGGGCGTCTCGCCGGCGTCATTCCAGGCGAAGCGGCCGCCACCGGCGATGACGCGCTTGGGCAGCAGCACTTTGTCGCGGAAGACAACGTTGCGCAGGTCGTCGAGGATGTGCGGACCCCAATTGCCCATCTCGCCGTTGCCGGTGTTCCAGTTCCAATGCCAGTCGTAGTGGAATTTTTCGCGGTAGATGGGCTCATCCTTGGCCGGGCCAAGCCAGATGTCGTAGTTCACGGTTGGGGGCGGCGTGAGGGGCTCGGCGCGTTTGCCGATGGAGGCACGCTGGCTGTAGTGATTGCAGCGCACGTACTTGATCTTGCCCATGGTTTCGGCATCGAGAAAGGCTTTGATCTCCTCCTGCAAAGGATCGCTGCGCTGCTGCGTGCCGCCCTGGACGATGCGGTTGTACTTGCGCGCGGCTTCGACGAGCTTGCGACCTTCCCAGATGTTGTGTGAAACGGGCTTCTCCACATACACATCTTTGCCGGCCTGCATGGCCCAGATGGAGGCGAGGACGTGCCAGTGATTGCCGGTGGAGACGACGACGGCATCGATGCTCTTGTCTTCCATGACCTTGCGCAGGTCCTGGGTGGTCTTTGCGTTTGGGAAGACCTTCTTGGCCTTATCCAGGGCAGCCGAGTCTGCATCACACAGATAAGCGATTTCCACGCCCGGGACCTTGGCCATGCGGCCGGCATTGCCCAGGCCCTGGCCGCCGAGTCCGATGGAGGCGATGCGGATGGTGTCATTGGCCCCCAGCACGCGACTGGCTGACAAGGCGGTGAAGGCGAGCGCGGACTGGGTGATGAAGGAGCGGCGTGAGGTCATGGCTGGAGCAGGTTGGGAGGCTGGACGTTTTGCCAGAACGAAGCGCCATGTGCAACTCCTTCGCCAAATCCTGCTTTTGTGTCGTATCGCAGGCTCTGGCGATGACGTGAGCGATGGAGGAGAACTGAGCGGCCTGCCGTGGGCTGGCACCCACTGCTACGATAATGCCAGCGCTACGCGCATGAGACGTTCACGTGTTGGTGCCGTTGCGACCAGCCGCATTGATTTCGCTGACCTGGGTGTTCAGCGTGCAGAAGTCGTAAACGATGCCGATCAGCAGACCACCCCCGGTAAACAGGTAGAGCAGGCCGGTGAGCCATTTGCCCATGTAGAAGCGATGGAGACCCAAGACGCCCAAGAACGTCAGCAACACCCAGGCGAGCGAGTATTCGAGATGACCGGTGGCAAACCGGCGATCCGCCTCGCGATCCATGCCGGGAATGAGGAACAAATCCACGAGCCAGCCGATGCCCAACAGTCCGCCGGTCAGGAACCACAGGATGCCGGTCCTGGGTTTGCCAAAGTAAAAACGATGCGCACCGGTGAAGCCGAAGAGCCACAGAATGTAGCCAACGAATGTATTATGGGTGGAAGGAAGAGGGATGTTGTTCATGATGGCTCCGATCATCATGAATTTCGGGCTTTTTGCGATTCCAAGTTTTTGCCGTTTTCGCAGCCGGTCGTAGAAGACTGGACAAACTGAGGCTGACGCCGCTACAGTCCGCCCATCATGAACACCGCTGATCTTGTCTTTGTGGGTTTCAATCGCCGGGTGGCCGCGCTACTGCGCCGGACAGGTGAACTGGTCTGGGAATGGAAGGCCTCCCATGGCACGTCCTATGTGAGCCTGTTGCTGGATGGAGGCCTGCTGATTGTCTCCGTGAATGGCTACATGTACGGTCTGGATGCAGCCACCGGCAAGGAGCTGTGGTACAATCCGATGCAGGGCTATGGCACCGGTGTCCCCGCGCTGGTTTCCGTCAATGGCATGAGCAGCAATCCGCTGGCAGCCGCCGCCTCACATCAGGCAAGCCAGTCGTCCGCAGCTACTACGTCAACGTAGCCGCAGCAAAAAAAGAGGCCGCTTTGCAGCGGCCTCTTCGTGGTTTTTGAGTGTTGGCAGATGAGGCTTAGCCCACGTCTTCGGCAGGAGCTGCACCACCAGCGGCGGCGGCTGCGTCCTTCTCTTTCATGGCGGCCTTGCGGCTCATCTTGATGCGGCCCTTGTCGTCGATGCCAATGCACTTGGCGGAGACGATGTCGCCGGTCTTGACGACGTCTTCGGTGCGGTTGACGCGGAAGTCGGCGAGTTCGCTGATGTGGATGAGGCCGTCCTTCTTGCCACCGAGGTTCATGAAGGCACCGAAGTTTGTGGTGCTGACGACTTTGCCTGTGTAGATCTTGCCGACTTCGATTTCCTGGGAGGTGCCGCTGATCATTTCGACTGCGCGCTCGAGGCTTTCCTTGCGGGAAGCGTAGATGTAAACGGTGCCGTCGTCTTCGATGCTGATTTCAGCGCCGGACTCGGCCTGGATGGCCTTGATGTTCTTGCCGCCAGGACCGATGAGCTCACCGATCTTGTCAGGGTTGATCTTCACGATCTCGATGCGTGGAGCATATGGGCTGAGAGGCTTCACTTCAGCGATGGCCTGGGCCATGGCGGAGAGGACCTGCGTGCGGCCTTCCTTGGCCTTGACGATGGCTTCTTCGAGGATGCTCAGAGGGAGGCCGGGGAGCTTGAGGTCAAGCTGGTAGCCGGTGACGCCTTCGGAGGTGCCGCAAAGCTTAAAGTCCATGTCGCCGAAGTGGTCTTCGCTGCCGATGATGTCGAGCATCGTGAGGTAGCGCTTCATGTTGTCGCCTTCGAACTCTGTGACGAGACCGACGCTGATACCGCCGACCGGGCGCTTGAGAGGCACGCCTGCATCGAGGAGGGCCATGACGCCGGAGCAAACGGAGGCCATGGAGGTGGAGCCGTTGGACTCCATGACTTCGCTGCTCACGCGGATGGCGTAAGGGAAGACTTCCTTGGCAGGAATGACTGGCTCGATGGAGCGTTCTGCGAGGGCACCGTGGCCGATTTCACGACGGTTCTGACCACCGAAGCGGCCAGTCTCACCAACGGAGAAGGGAGGGAAGTTGTAGTGAAGAATGAAACGCTTGGACTCAGGGCCACCGGCGTAGGTGTCCATTTCCTGGGCTTCGTCTGCTGGAGCGAGCGTGGCGATGGAAAGGGCCATCGTTTCGCCGCGGGTGAAGCTGGCGGAACCGTGGGTGCGGGGAAGCACGGAGGCTTCGCCGGAAAGCTGGCGGAGCTGATCGATGCCGCGGCCGTCGCAACGGTTCTTCTTGTCGAGGATGGAGATGCGGAAGGCTTTCTTCTGGAGGTAGTCAAAGGCCTGGCTGACTTCGAAGCCGGTGGCTTCTGGGAACTTGGCCTTGATGGCTTCAGCGACTTCGTCCTTGAGAGCGCCGACGGCTTTGCCGCGAGCCACTTTGGAAGGGGTGTAGAGAGCGCCTTCGATGCGATCGCCAGCGACGGCGTAGGCGATTTCGAGGAGTTCATCCTTCACCAGCATGAGAGGAACTTCGCGCTTGGCCTTACCGGCAAGCTTGGTGAGTTCTTCCTGAGCAACGACGATCTTGGCGACTTCGGCCTGGGCGAAGTGGAGGGCTTTGACGAACTCCGCTTCTGGCAGTTCGTTGGCGGCGCCTTCGATCATGACGACTTCGGTCTTGTTGCCGACATAGACGAGGTCGAGGTCGCTTTCGAGGCGCTGGCTCTGGGTGGGGTTCACGATGAACTCACCATTGATGCGTCCGATGCGGACGGCACCGACGGGGCCTGCGAACGGAATGTCCGACACGCAAAGAGCGGCGGAGGCACCGTTCATGGCGCAGATGTCCGGATCGTTTTGACCGTCTGCGCTGAGGAGGATGGCGACGACCTGGGTGTCGTAGTAGTAGCCTTTCGGGAACAACGGACGCAATGGGCGGTCCGTCATGCGGCAAGTGAGGATTTCCTTTTCCGTGGGGCGGCCTTCGCGCTTGAAGTAACCGCCGGGGAAGCGGCCTGCTGCGGAGGCTTTTTCCTTGTACTCAACGGAGAGAGGGAAGAAGTCCTGGCCGTCTTTGACTTTCGTCGCGGAGACAGCGGTGACGAGGACGATGGTGTCGCCGAGACGCACGGTAACGGCGCCGTCAGCAAGTTTGGCAAATTTGCCGGTTTCGATTTCGAGGGTACCAGCACCGAGCTGGATTTTTTGTGTATGAATGGCCATAGGTTGGCTTGTGTGTGTTGTTTGGTTTGGGTGAAAATAGAATCCAGGCTTCAGCCCGGCAGCGCTGCGCTATGGCGCAGCAGGCAGCATGAACATCGGCTGTGCCGACATGCGTGAAAAGGCCTGAAACAGAAAAGGGGCGATGCTCGTGGCATCACCCCTCGTGAAATTCTGTTAGCGGCGGAGACTGAGGCTCTTGAGGAGCTTCTGATAGCGCTCGTTGGCGGTCAGCTTGAGGTAGTCAAGCAGCTTGCGACGACGTGCGACCATCTGAAGGAGGCCGCGACGTGTGGAATGATCTTTCTGATGCGCGCCAAGGTGCTGCGTGAGATCGTTGATTCGCTTCGTCAAGAGGGCCACCTGGACGTCGGCGCTGCCGGTGTCTTTTTCGTGGATCTTGAAGGAGGTGGAATCGATGGTGGTTGCTTCGCTCATGGTTCGTTTGAATGGCCGGACAACTTGTCAGGCGGTGTGTATTCGGGATGTGGGGCCGCGAAGGAACCATAAACGCTCTTTTTGGCAAGAGGAAGTTTGGGGGAAGATGGGAGAAGTTTGCGATTGTTGGCGGTTGTTGCCGGAGTTGGAGTTTACGGTTGTTTACAGTGGTTGACGATTGTTGACGGTGGTTGGCCGGAGCCGGGGGTCCAAGCGGCGGGAGGAGAACCGGTGGGGCATTCGTTATTTTTCGTGATTTTTTGTCTCACTTGCCAGAGGTGGGATTTGCATCCACTAAAAGCCCCCTTCCCCACCACCATGTCCCGTACGTACAACCTCGCAGTCCTCCCCGGAGACGGCATCGGCCCTGAAGTCATGGCCGAGGCGCTCAAAGTCCTCGACGCCGTCGCCGCCCGTTCCAGCCTCCAGTTTAACTACAACCACCAGCTCGTGGGTGGTGCTGCGATTGATGCGGTGGGCAAAGCGCTCCCCCCTGAGACCGTCGCTGCTTGCGAAGCAAGTGACGCCATCCTCTTTGGCTCCGTCGGTGGCCCGAAATGGGAAAAACTGCCACCCAATGAGCAGCCTGAGCGCGGTGCGCTGCTGCCGCTGCGCAAGCACTTCGGCCTTTTCGCCAATCTGCGCCCGGGGATCTGCTACCCTGCCCTGACGTCCTCCTCCCCGATCCGTCCTGACCTTGTGGAAGGTGGATTTGATGTGCTTTGCGTCCGCGAACTCACGGGTGGCATGTACTTTGGCCAGCCAAAGAGCCGCACCGTGCTGCCGGATGGTGACATTGAGGTGATCGACACAATGGTTTATAAGAAGAGCGAGATTGTCCGCATCGCGCATGTGGCCTTCAAAGCTGCGCAGTTGCGCCGCAAGCACGTCACCAGCGTGGACAAGGCCAACGTGCTGACCAACGGCGTGCTCTGGCGCGAAACGATGGTGGAAGTGGCCAAGGAATACCCGGATGTGACGCTGGCCCACCTCTACGTGGACAACGCCGCAATGCAGCTCATCAAGGCTCCACGCAGCTTTGACGTGCTGGTGACTGAAAATCTCTTTGGCGACATCCTCAGCGATGAGATGGCGATGATCGCAGGCTCGCTGGGCATGCTGGCCAGTGCCAGCCTGGGCAAGCCGAAGGGTGATGGGCTTTATTTTGGCCTGTTTGAGCCTTCCGGTGGCACTGCTCCGGACATTGCGGGAATGGGCATTGCGAATCCGATCGCGCAGATTCTTTCCGTGGCGCTGCTGCTGCGCTTCTCCCTCGGCCTGGAAGCCGAAGCGGCGAGCATTGAGTCGGCGGTCAAGAAGGTCATCGATAGCGGTTTGCGCACTGGCGACATCTTCAGTGGCGCACCTGGCACGAAGAAGGTGAACACGAAGGAGATTGGCGAGGCGATTATCGCGGCGCTGTGATTCCAGCGGTTCCACCGTCAAATTCCGCACCGGCTGGCAGCTTGCCGCCGGTGCTTTTTTTGAAGGAGTAAGATGCCGGAACTCAACCATTCACCACATTCACCGGTTTGCCTGCCAGGAAGGCTTGCAGGTTGGCGGCTGTGATGTCGATGAGGCGGGCGCGGGATTCGCGGCTGGCCCAGGCGACGTGGGGGGTGATGAGGCAGTTCTTGGCGGTGAGGAGCGGGTTGTCTGCCTTGGCGGGTTCGACGGAGAGGACGTCGAGACCGGCACCGGCGATGCGGCCTTCGTTGAGGGCTTTGGCAAGGGCAGGTTCATCGACGAGCGGGCCGCGACCAGTGTTGATGATCATCGCTTCGCGCTTCATCAGATTGAGCGTGCGTTCGCCGACGAGGTGCTTGGTGGCATCGGTCAGGGGGCAGTGGAGGCTGATGACGTCGGACTGGCGGAAGATGTCGTCAATTTCAGCGGTGGTGACACCGGCGGGTGGTGGCTCTTTCCAGGTGCGCTTGGAGGCGAGGACTTTCATGCCGAAGGCGACGGCGATACGCGCAACGGCGCTGCCGATCTCGCCGTAGCCGATGATGCCGAGGGTACGGCCGGAGAGCTCAATGATGGGGTGATCGTAGTAGCAGAAGTCGGGGCATTTCACCCAGCCGCCTTCTTCGACACTTTTGGATGCGTGGCCGACGTGGTTGGTCATTTCGAGCATGAGCGCGATGACATGCTGAGCGACGGCGGGGGTGCTGTAGCCGGGGACATTCGTAACCACGATGCCGCGCTCTTTGGCTGCAATGACATCAATCACATTGAAGCCGGTGGCGGTGACGCCGATGTATTTCAAATCGGGGAGCGCGGCGATGATTTCACGTGTCAGAGGAGCTTTGTTGGTGATCACGATCTCCGCGCCGGCACAGCGTGCGACGGTTTGATCCAGCGGCGTGCGTGGATGCACCTCACAGGCGGCGATGGCTTCGAGCGGCTGCCAGGAGAGGTCGCCAGGATTTGCGGTATGGGCGTCGAGAAGAACGATTTTCATAGGAGCGGCATCGTTAGCCGAAAAAAGAGATTTTTGGGAGAAAAAGTCATCTGATGACGATAATGCTGCCGCCATGCGTCCCCTCCTCATCTCCCTCTTTTCCATCGCCTGCCTGTTTGCCGTCGCCGCCCCGAAGGAGGAGGTGAAACCGCTCAAGGTGCTCATGATCACCGGCGGCTGCTGCCATGACTATGAAAATCAGAAACTCATCCTCAGCGAGGGGATCAGCGCGCGGGCGAATGTGGAGTTTACCATCGTGCATGAAGAAGGGCCGGAAGGTAAGAAGGACAAAAGCCACAAGATCTCGGTCTATGAAAAGGACAACTGGGCGGAGGGCTACGACTTGATCCTGCACAACGAATGCTTCGGCGCGATCACGGACGTGGCCTTTGTGGAACGCATCGCCAAGGCGCACCACAATGGCGTCCCGGCGGTGATGCTGCACTGCTCCACCCACAGCTACCGTGCGGCCAAGACGGACGAATGGCGCAAGTGCGTGGGCCAGACCTCGATGAGCCACGAGAAGAACCGTGATTTGAACGTGAAGAACATCGCCGAAGGTCATCCGGTGATGAAAGGTTTCCCGGTGGAATGGCTGGACGCCAAAGATGAACTGTACAAAAACGAGAAACTCTGGGAGCACTTTGTCCCGCTGGCCAAAGCCTATGGCGAAGACACGAAGATGGACCACAACGTCATCTGGGTGAACGAGTACGGCAAAGCCAAGGTCTTCGGCACCACGCTCGGACACGGCAATGAGACGATGCAGTCCCCGGTCTATCTGGACCTCGTCGCGCGCGGCCTGCTGTGGGCCTGCGGCAAGCTGGGAGAAGACGGCAAAGCGCTGCCGGGTTACGAGGCGAAGCAGAAGTGATCCGGCTAGGTCTGCAAGATCTGGGCCAGGGTCTTCAACAGGGTTTCGGCGGTGTAGGGCTTTGGGATGAATTGTTTCACACCGGCTGCCGTGGCCTTGGCCACCATGTCTTTAACGCCCAAACCGCTGGCCGCGATGATGCGCACCTGCGGATTCATCCGCATCAGCACCTGAATGGTTGCAAGGCCGTCCATGACGGGCATCATCATGTCGGTAAGCACCACGGCTATTTCTTGCTGGTGGGTGGTAAACAAAGTCGAAGCTTCGACGCCATCTGCCGCCAACAGCACACGGTAGCCGAAAGTTTCCAGCGTCTGACTGATGATCTGCCGAACCGTGACCTCATCATCAACCACCAGCACCAGCTCGCCGTTGCCGTGCGGCAGTTCGGTTTCCACCGGCTTTCCTTCCTGAGCACCTGCTGCAGCGTGCGCAGACAGATAGATCTGGAATTTTGTGCCTTTCCCCACTTCGCTTTGCACCCGCAGAAAGCCATGATGACCTTTGATGATGGCGAGCGTGGTGGACAAACCCAGGCCGGTGCCCTTGCCCAGCTCCTTCGTGGTAAAAAACGGCTCGAAGATACGCTCCAAAACTTCGGGGGGCATGCCAGCGCCAGAGTCTTCCACCTCAATCAGCACATGGGGCCCAGGCCTGGCTTCGGCACTCTGCGCAGCGAAGTGCTCGTCCAGCACCACATTGCCGGCCGAGAGCTTCAGCCGGCCGCCGTTGGGCATGGCATCACGCGCATTGACGCACAAATTGAGCAACACCTGATGCAATTGCGTCGGGTCGCCCTGCACGCCCCATAAATCTTTCTGGATCATGCTGCGCACCTGGATGTTCTTCAGAAAAGTTTCATTGGTGATCTTTTCGATCTCCTTGATGAGGCGGCCCACCTCCACCGCCAACTGCCGCCCCTCAACGCCCCGTGCAAACGAGAGCACCTGCTGCACCATTTCTGCTCCGCGTCTGGCACTGTTTTCAATCGTGGAAAAAATGTTCAGCCGCCGCACGTTGGTCTCCTGCAATTTCAGCAGTTCAACGGACATCATGATGGGGGTGAGCACGTTGTTGAGATCATGCGCGATGCCGCCGGCCAGGGTGCCAATGCTCTCCATGCGCTGCGAGCGCAGCAACTGGGCCTCAACCTGCTTGCTCTCAGTGATGTCCTCCGCCGTGCCGACGATGCGCAGCACGGTGCCGTGTGAATCGCGTACGGGAAAGGCCCGGTCATGAATCCACCGCAGTGTGCCGTCAGCACGCTGGATGCGGTAGCGCTCATCATACTCGCCGCTTGTCCGCTTGCCTGCCGTCGCCAAAGAGATGCGTTCGCGGTCATCGGGGTGCACCAGCTCCAACCAGCTCAACGGCGCCGCATACAAGCTGGCGCAGGTGCGGTGCCAGATTTTTTCATAAGCCGGACTGACGTAGATCATTTCACCACCACTGGGATCGGTCATCCAAAACACCTCTTCGATGGTTTCTGCAAACTGGCGGAAACGCTTCTCACTTTCACGCAGGGAGGTCTCCGCCTGCCTGCGCTCCACGCTTTCCAACGCCAGAGAGACCAGGTTGGACATCGCCAGGGCAAAGGTCTTCTCATCCGCCGTCCACTCCCGCAGCGTGCGGACATGCTCCAGACACAGGACTCCGGTGCGGAATCCGCCAACGACGATTGGCACATCCAGCACGGAGCGAATGCCATGGGGACGAAGGTAGTCCTCGGCGAACTCGCAGGTGCTCGGATCTGCAGCGGCGTCATCGGCAACGATCATCTCCAGTTCCCGCAGTGCACGAAAGTAAGCCGGATGCGAGGCGGCGGAGAGCTCCTGGCCGGATGAATGCCGCCCTTCCTCCCACTCATACAAGTCCACACATTTGATGGCTGAGCGGTCACTGTTGTAACGCCAGATGCTGACCCGGGAAACGCTCAAAGTCTGGGCGGCACCTTCGGCGATTTTTCGCAGCAGCAGCAGGGCATCCTCACCATCCCCGCCCCAATGGCGCGTCAGTTCGATCAGGGTCTTGCGCTGCTTGATAAACCGCTTGTCCGCCTCGCGCAGTTCGGCTTCCCGCCGGCTGATGCCGAGTGCAAAACCAAGATCCGCAGCCAGATCATCCAGCAAAGCCATCTCATCGGCGTCGAAGAACTCTGCAGAATCGGCATACAAGTTGAACACACCGATGGTTTTGTCCCCAGATTTCAACGGCAGTGCAGCCATTGAAAGATAACTTTGACACAGGGCATCGTCACGCCAGCCGACGGCTTGCGGATCGTGCTCGATGTTATTGCAAACCGAGTGTTCGCCAGACTTCAGCGCATGCGCAGTCATGGCACAGCCAGTGCCGGGCTGTGGCACGCTGATGATGGCCTCAAGCTTGGCCAAGGCTTCCGGCGTGGCGCCCACTTGTGCGGCGATTTGCAGCCGACCCGTAGCAGGATCCAGCAGACCAATCCAGGCCAGGCCGAACATGCCTTTTTCAACCGCAATGCGACAAGCCATCACCAGCATTGACTCCAGACTTTTCTCACGCACAAGGGTCTCATTGATGCCGCTCAACATGGCATAAAGACGATTAAGCTGCTGGATGCGCTGCTCCGCCTTCCTGCGCCCGGTGATGTCCTGCATCTGGGAGACAAAATAGGCGGCAGCCCCTTGTTCATCGTTTACCATTGAGACAGTGAGAAGCACCCATACCACCCCACCCTCCCGATGGAGATACCGCTTTTCCATCTGATAAGTTTTGATCTCGTGGCTCAGCATTTTCTGCACGTAGGCAAGATCGAGATCAAGGTCATCAGCATGGGTGATGTCCTGAAAGGTGACAGCCAGCAATTCGGCCTCGGTATAGCCAACGATTTCGCACAAGGCCCGGTTGACACGCAGGAAGCGTCCATCGGGTGCAACGAGCGCCTTGCCGATGGGAGCATTCTCAAAGGCAGCGGCGAAGGTGGCTTCGCTTTCACGGAGCGCCTCCTCCGCCCGTTTGCGCTCGGTGATGTCTTGCACCGTGCCGAAAAAGCAGACTGATTGAGCCTGCTCATCAAAGCGAATCTCCACTTTCACCAGGACCAGTGCGATCTGACCGTCCGAACGCAGGGCACGGTATTCAAATGGAGCAATAACAACACCGGGCTGAGCAGTGAGCAGATGGGCGTGGTAGGAGTCATGCCGGATGCGGTCGTCCGGGTGAATCATCTCCCGCAACCGGTCGTAGGTGAGCATCAACGACTGTGGCTGCAGCCCAAAGATGCGGTAGAGTTCATCAGACCATTTAATGCTGCCATCCGCCGCCGAATATTCCCAACTGCCAATGTGGCTGATGGCTTGAGCGCGCCCAAGGTCTTCGCTTACCTGGGAGAGGGCCGCCGCTGTCCGTTTGCGACCGGTGATGTCCACAAAAGTCGTAACCATGTGCGGCTCCCCCTGGAATTCGATGGTTTCCATGCTGGCGATGACATCGAGAACCTCCTGTAAAACGCGGATCAATAGTGCAGCGGGTCGCGGTTCAAAAGTGAGTCACCTCTGGACGATTGAACAGGTGATGGGCGTTTTCGTCAAGGCCATGATGAGCTTCTTGCCTGCCTCGATCC
>Ga0164296_1001061_pt1 | contig 30599 bp, 21 predicted proteins | sample GEODES057metaG_FD_113533 | JGI IMG/M metagenome (GOLD analysis project Ga0164296, IMG submission 113533) | Dystrophic lake water microbial communities from Trout Bog Lake, Wisconsin, USA - GEODES057 metaG | ecosystem: Environmental > Aquatic > Freshwater > Lake | place: USA: Trout Bog Lake...
ACCCACGGTCGAGTGGGCATCTTGCCTGGAGGCGGCATGACCATTCGTCTGCCCCAGTTGATCGGCATCAACCGAGCCCGCCAGATGTCGCTGACCGGCGCCTTCATCGACGCTGGAACCGCAACCGAGTGGGGACTCCTCAACGAAGTGGTCCCCCATGGCCTCCTCATAGACCGCACCATGGAGATCGCCCGCCAAATCGCCGAAGCTGATTCAGCCACCTTGGCGCAGCTGCTCGAGATGTACGCAGCGAACGCCGATGCTGCAGTCGATACCTATCGCGACGAACTCCGCTGGAGTCGAAAGTTCATGGCCGAGCACTTCGACGACGCGGCCTTCGCCCGCCGACGAGACAGCATCATCGCTCGGGGCAGCGCCACACAGGGCTCTTAGAGCCTTCAGCACCGAGGGGCGACCGGACGCGAGGTACCTCAACTCACCGCCAATGCCGACTGGCGATTACCGCCTCGAACGACCTCGGCGACGGAGGAGTGCACTCATGCTCCAAAGGACCGTTGACGTGATGCCGAGAATGAAGAGTGTGATCAGCGTTGACGCCATGGGTGAGAGCTCGTGCAGCCCTGGCCATCTCGGAATTTGCGGCTGGAAGAGCGTCAGGAGGACCCCAGCAGGAACGAAGATTGCCGACATTGCCGTCACCGCGATCTGGAGAACATTCGCACGCCGATCCTCCTCCCGCTGGACCAACGAGGAAACGTAGAAGCGAAGGGTGGCTACCTCATCCTTGACCTCCCGATAGAAGTTTTCGACCTGCACCAACTCTCGAAGTTTGCTGTAGTACCAATGGTGATGGTGTTGATGCGTCACTTGGAGAAACGAAGAACTCCCGGTGAAATCGAGCAATTGTCGGTCAAGTTCCACGATGTGATCGAGGATGTCGGCCAGCTTGAGTACCCCTTGGCGAGACGTAGCACTCGCCACCACCTCGAAGACGTCGTCAGAGAGCGTCGAGAGCGCGAGTCGCTGTGCGTGCACCAGCTCGAAGAGCACGAAGTAGACCTCCCGGAGATGCGCCGGCAGGTTCTGCGCCGAGAACTGCGAGTCTGGCATGTCGAACCCAACGAAGACACTTGCGCTAAGTCCGAGTTCAAAAGTCTGTCCTTCTTGATACGCCAATCGATGCTGATGTTCGCTACCGAGCGCTGAAGGGTTCACCACAGAATCGCCCTGTTTCGAATGGAATCCACTCCTCGCTCGTTCACGGAGCTCAGCCATCTGCTCAGTCGGGGCGCCGTCGAGGTACACACTGCCGTAGATCATGCACTCGCTCACGGTGAACGCTCCGAGCGACAGCGCAGCACGATCGCCAGTGCCGACATCGTCGACGAGCACATCGAAAGGGCGATCGTGCGCTAGGCGGACCACCGACGCCGTAGCTTCCAACAAACTCGAGATGGTCGCTCCGTTGGGAACGTCAGGATGCGACAACGGACGTTCGCGCCCAGGTGTCATGAATCGCATGAAATGCGCCAAGTCGAACCAGTCCCGAGGGTCATCGCGAACCGGGCGAACTTCAACGGAGACGAAGGCGATACCCGAACGAAAGATTGCGAGTTGCGGCGCCGCGATGGCGAAGGGGATTCCAGCCTTGGAACGCTCATCAGCACCGCGGATCGAGCAGGTCCATCCGTCGAAGGGGAGAGTCATTCCATCCATCGCCAGGCCCGTGACTTCCCAGAATGAGCCGAGGAGTCGATCAGCGTCGATGGCGGTGGCACCGAGATCAAGATGGCGACCGATATGGGGAAGGAATTCGTCAGACGGGAAGCGCTGATAGCGCAGACTTCCACCAGCATCGAGTTGTCGCCGGAGTCCCATCACGATCTCCGGCAACGCTGCTGGATCGAAGTGGGCAGGAATGACAAACCGTATGAAACTCCCCTTTCCAGCCCTCATGCTGAGTTGATTCCAATCCACTGCCATGGGCATACCCCTGAGATCTTGTGACCACTCGACCGTATCGCGCATTGGTTCGATGGGGCAATGAAGCGAGGACATCAGTAGAGTGATCGAGGTCAACAGGATCTGGTTGAAGGGGGATCAGTGGAGATTTTTGGCGACGCAGAGAAGTTTGAATCTGCAGGTGACTGGGAGCGGGCCTTATCGATATATGAAGATTTCAGACAGGCGAACGCCGATCTCGAAATTGCCCTCAATATTGAACTTCGAATTGGAATCTGCCACTTCCAACTGAGCGATTTCGATCAGGCTGAAGACTCCTTCGCCGATCTGAGCAAAGACGCCGAAGTCGCCGAAGCCACGTCCATTTTGGGAGGCGTGAAGCTGTACCGAGGATTGATGGCGCTCGAACTCGGACACCACCAGCGTGCCCTCGATCGTCTACTCAGCGCACGTGCCGACCTCGGAGATTCGCCGAAGGTTCTCACGGCGATCGCCCGCGCCTATCGAGAGCGCGGTGAGCTTCCAGAAGCCAGAGCTGCACTCGACAGCGTGGTCGACTCTTCTCAGACTCCGCTCGAGAAAATGGAATACCTCATTGAGCTCGGCACGCTGCACCTGGACAGTGGGGAGTATGCAAAGGCAGAACAGGTCCTCCGCATGGCGCTCGATCTCGGCCAGAGCGTGAACAACGAGCACATCACCGGCTGGTGTCGCCTGCGCCTCGCTCAGGCAATTATCGCCACAGGTGGCAGTCGACGATCCATGGCGCGCCGACTGATCGATGAAGCCGAAGAGAGTTTTGAGGACAATAAGCGTGGACTCTCAGAGGTCTACACGGTCCTCGGTCAATGGTACGAAGACGATGCAGACCTCAAGCAAGCAGCCCGTCAATACCGCCGAGTCAGAGATTTGGACCGCGAATCCGATGATGTAATTGGCCAGGCGCGTGCTGAGCGAAATCTCGCTCGGATCTTCCGCCTGCAAGGTGATCGAGATCGAAGTCGCGAAGCCCTCGAAGCATCCGCGAAACTCCTCTCCGGCGTCGACGATGACATCGAACGCGCTGCACTGTTCACCGAAGAGGGTCACCTCGCCATCGCCGAGGTTGATTACGACACGGCGATCAGTCGATTCCAGAAGGCGGCAGATATCGCCGCAGGCGATCGCATGCAGCGGGCAATGGCCATCGCCAATCGCGGGATTGCCCGAGCACTCCGTCATGACGGTCAATTTGAAGAAGCAGAGCAACTCCTCCGAAACTCCGTTGAGAACCTTCGACAAATTGGCGACTTGAAGGAACTCGATGACACCCTCGACGATCTCGGACAGGTACTCATCGAGAGAAATCGTTACCACGATGCAATCGACGTGCTCGAAGAGAGTCTTCAACTCGACGAACAATTGCAGCTGCTGAGCAGTAAAGGGAGGTCGCTGCTACTCCTCGGGCGCGCCCATCTCCGCCACGGAGACCGGAGGATTGCCGGCGACTACCTCCGTCGGGCACTCGAACTCTTCAGCGAGACCGAAGACAACGACGGCCGAGCCCATGCGTTGTGGCTCGTCGGAGAATGGGAGGCCGAAGAAGGCCAGCTGATCGTCGCGCTCGATCACTTTCGCGAAGCGCTCCGCATCCAGTCGCGTCACGAAGATGTCGTAGGGATCGCCCGAGCCCACAGAGGTATCGCATCGATCTACCGCAGGAGGGGCGATCTCGATCGCGCCGAAGAATGCCTCAACCTCGCACTCACCGAATTGAAGGATCGAGATGATCCGCAAGAGAGCGCGTTCTTGTCCGTTGAACTGGCGAAGCTCGCCATTGAACGCGCCGAGTGGCGAGAAGCGGAGAACCATCTGAACTCGGCCCGCCGGCAGTTCAACGACTTGCGAACCCCGGTGGAGGGTGCGACGGTACAACGCCTTCAGGCCAAGGTGCTCGCCGTTGATCCCAAGACGCGACACCGAGCGCTCGATCACCTCCTCCAGGCGAGAGACGTGTTCGTTGAGTGGCACAACTACCCCGAACTCGACGACCTCTACGATGACCTCGCAATGTTGTACCTCGACCTCCGTCGGCCCGAAGATGCAGAGGCAGCAGTTCGAGAGAGCCTGAGAATCGGCGAAATCATGGGTTGGAATCGAGGCAACGGACGCAGCTATCTCATCCTCGCCCGAATCCAATTGTCCCTCGGGCGCCCGAAGGAGGCCCATCGATCGATCACTGAAGCCATTGATTCCTATGAGCGTGCCGGCGATGCCATTGGACACAGCAACGCGCAGATCCTCCTCGGCGACTGGAACTTCCAGCAACAGAACCTCGAGGCGGCCATCAAGGCCTACAAAGATGCTCGACAGATCGATCGCCGATACGGAGATCTCCGGGGCCTCGCCCGCGCCATGCGCAAACTCGGAGAGGTCTACCTCCGCAAGGCTGATTTCAGTCGGGCAGAGGAGTCCTTCGACCAGGCCGAGGATTACATGCGCTCCCTCCACTTCGTGGAGGACCGCTCCCACCTCGCACTGGCCCGAGGTCGTCTGCACGCCCAACGTGGCGAGCACGACCGCGCCATCGTCGAATTCCAAGAAGCGCTCTCAGGCTTTGACCGACAGATGATGGAAGACGAAAAGGTTCGCACCTACAAAGAGCTGGCGGCGTCGTACCACGCCATTGAGGATTTCGCTGCCGCCATGGACTGCATGCGGCAAATGGGACTAGAGCAGGCCGCAATTTGGGGATCCCTCTTCGACTCCTTCGACGAGAAGATTCGTCTCGGCGTTCAAGCCCCCTACCTACGTGGCGAGTTTTCGACTGCGGTATCGAACGGCTACAAAGTCCTTGAAACGGCGCTGCAAGATCGAACCGGCGAGAACACTGGCGCTGGGCATCGCCCTGCGAACGCAAGCGACATGATCGATCGGTGGTTCACATCTGATGCTCGAGGGTCGAGCGACATCGGGGAGCGCCGCTTGGGTCAATTGCGGGCCCTCGCTAGGAGCGGCTTCGATCTCTTTCGAAACTCAGTGGTACACAGCTCCGACTCGATGAGTGGACTCGATGCCTTCGTTGGGGTCGCGATTGCCCACTACGTCTACACACATCTCGATGCCCCTGGCGGGAGTCGCTACGATGACGCCGAAGTCCATGTCCACTCAGGCCACCTGACCCCTCATCATGAGCACTGACTCCGTAGCGACCTGCCATCACGCGGCGCTCGAGACCCAGTGATGACCCATACTTCCCTCCCGCTACTTCCCCGAGGAGAGCTCGCGTTCTTAAAGAGCTACAAGTTCGACCGACTCCCAGGCACCGGCGGACCGCTCCCCGCGCAATTAGACCACTGGTTCGATCATCGGATTGCACGGTCGCTGCGGTACGTTTCCGGCACGCCGATAGAGATCGACCTTTTCGGGACGACGACTTCGGTGACGCCAATCTTCATCATCAACGCTTCTGCCGCCATCGTCGACCAGATCATTGTGTTCGACGCGACCCTCGAACTGTGCAGCTCGGTCATGGCAGATGCGTGGAACGTGATGGGGTCCGCCTCATTGGACTGCGGCGCGCTCGGAACGTTCAGTCCAATGGCGGTCGCTGACCTCCTCCTCGAACGGACGATCGACATCGATGCCGCTCGAGCGCAGCATGTGGCGTCCTACGGATTCGTCGGAATTGCCTTGGGCGATCTCCATCACGAATCTGACGGACTCCAGAGCTCCTACAAGTGGGTGGCACCGGGTAGGGCGGGCATCACCGACCGTTCGGTCATCCATCTCGAACGTAATCGGCTCGGCGTCGTGGTAGAGCGTGGATCCCCCGAAGGGGGAATCTGGCCCTATCTCGCCCTCGCAACCCTGTGCTGCCACACGCGGCTCATCGCTTCAATCCTCACCGATGAGGCAGAGGCCGTCGTCTCCATTGAGCCGGGAACGGTTCCCGACTGGGTGGTGCTCCGGCGCACTGCAGAGGTCCAGCGAGACTCCGTCCAACTTCGGAAGTGGACACAGGGGCTCAACTACCTCGGGCATCCAGTGCTCGTGGCCCTCTTCAACACCTACTCTCGCGAGGCTGCCCTCGGCGATATTGACCTCCACAACCAATCCGCACTCCTCGAGGGTCTCGATCGCTTCTCAACCTCGCTCGCCGGAGCGAACTCCATTCGGTCGCAACGGCGACTGAACCTCCTCGGCGCGGTCTTCGCACTCGCTGGACTCTCACTTAACATTGCAGCGATCTTCCTCTACCACGGGCCCGATCGTCCACATTGGGTCCAAGTCGCGAGCTTCGCACTTCCCCTCTGGCTCATTGCTGGTCTCACCAGCGCAGTCGGCCTCCTCCGGGGGAAGTGGAGGAGATGAGTCCAGAACCCAAGCTCGCTGCGCAAGTCCGGGCGGTGATGGAGCGACACTGGAGCGACTCCTTGCACTACACCGCCCCGAACGCAACGGTGTACCCCTACCAGTGGCTTTGGGATTCCTGCTTCCACGCCATCATCTGGTCCTTGCTCGAGGATTCTCGCTGCGTCACCGAACTCGAGCAACTCTTCACGGTGCAGCAGCCTGATGGTTTCCTCCCTCACATGGGCTATCACGGGGACCCCGAGGCGGCGCGGTCACTCTGGGGAGTTGATGGCCACTCAACCATCACGCAGCCGCCGATGTTCGGGCATGCCCTCGCCGTCCTCCACCGACGAGGGTATGAGGTCGCCCATCTCATTGCGCCCGCCACCCGCGCCTTCGAGCACCTCTTCGAGTGGCGCAGCGATGCGTCGACCGGACTTCTCCGCATCATTCATCCTTGGGAATCTGGATGCGACGACTCCCCCAGGTGGGATGCATATCGCCCGAACCTCGACCTCGCGTGGTGGCGTGCCGAGAAAATTCGCCTCGTCCAATCGATTGCGCACACACCCAGCGGTTCGGGATGGCGGAACCCATCGTTCGAGGTGCTCTCGGCATCATTCAACGCGCTCACTGCGTTCAACGCCACTGAGCTCGCCTCGATTTCTGGCGATGCGCACCTCCGAGGAGCAGCCGATGCGCTTCGTTCTGCGATCACGGCGACCTACGACGGTGGGGTTCTGACCTGGGTCGACCTCAACGGTGACGGTACCGTTCTCAGTCAGACCGACACCGCAGAGAGTCTCCTCCCACTCCTGCTTGAACTCCCCGAGGAACAGCGCAGTGCAGCAGCAGCGTTCACCGATCCAAATCGGTTCGAGGCCCCCTTCGGACCTTCCCAAGTGGCGACCAGAGATGCGATGTTCAACGCTCGCCAGTACTGGCGAGGTCCTGCGTGGCCCCAACTCACCTACCTCCACCTCGTCGCTGCGGCGCGATCTGGGAATCAAGACCTCGTGGAGCACCTCAGGCGGCGACTCATCGGCTCGGTTGTTACCTCAGGTTTCGCCGAGTACAACGACCCCCTCGACGGAACTGGTCTCGGTGCGATTCCACAGTCATGGAGTGGATTGGTTCTGGCCGCCACTCTCCCCATGCGCGAGCTCTGACGTCATCCGTATCGGCGAGTCGACGCAGATGATGTCGTCGACGTTCGGTCCTCATTCAGTCCGTGAATTGTCCTAAGGTGCATCGTTGAGATAAATCATTGCAATTCTGGAGAAAGGACCTGGGCATGGTGGAAACGAACTGGCATCTCGAGACACCCTCGGGAGAGCAGCTAAGCGCTGAAGAATTGCAGGCGATCTCGCGCATTCGAGCGTCGTATGCGTCGTTGCCGGGGTTCAAACATCCGCTCTGGGAATTCCTGAAAACCGGAGATTACGACGCTGCTGTTCTCAAGCACTTCGCGCTCTTGTACTACCCCCACGTTCGAGAGTTTCGCCGCTACCTGGCGGGTGCGATCACGGTCGCCAGCGTTGAATCACTCCAGGCGGAATTGGCAGAGATTCTCGCAGAGGAGTACGGCCGCCGATTCGATCCCGACCTCATGGCGTACACGCCCGCACATCCCGAGCTCTACCGAGACTTCATGCGCAGCCTCGGCGTGACGGAAGACGAGTGGACCAGAATCCCCATGAGCCCGGGACTCGACGCTATGAAGGGTGAGATCTTCGAACTCGTTCAGAATCGAATGGAAGAGCACGTGCTCGGGGCGATCATCTTCGGTATGGAAGCGACAACCCCCTACCGCCACCAGTGCGTCACGATGGGCATCGAACGGGTGATGGAGCGGGAGGGGATTGTGGTCGACCACCGGTTCTTCAGTCGCCACATCGATGTCGACCCTCGCCACGGGCAGAGTTTGCTCATGCCCATTCGATCGTGGCTCGCCGATGATGCTCGGGTCTTCGGCCTCATCGACGGCGCAGCTCGGGCATTCTCCGCTCGTGCAATTTTCCTCGATGAAGTCTTCACGACCCTGACGAAACGGTAGCTCGCGGTGCAGAAGCTACTGGCGCGTGGACTCCTCGATCGACACACCCAGGAGGTCGGGACACGATGACGCCACGCTCCTTTGAGATTGGAGACTTTGAGGAATCTGGCGATTTGCCGCTCGTCGCGGAACCACGACCACTAGTCGCCGTGGAGCCCACACGAACCCTGTTCGGCCGGGATCGAGAGATCTACTCGATCCGCTCGATCCTCCATCGTCAACCACTGGGCGGGATGCTCCTCTTCGCCGGCGATAGTGGCTCCGGCAAGAGTGCGCTCATCAGGCTCGCGGCGGCCGAGGCGGCCTCGTGTGGCCACCTCGCGCTCTCCGCGAGTTGCGAGCAATTCAATGCAGGCATCACCTTCTTCTTGGTACGAGAACTCATTCGCCAGATCACCGCGAGCCAACCTCCTCGAGAGCTCATCGCTGCTGCCTTTGGCCCAACGTCGTTTGAAGCCGAATACCTGAAGACCTTCTTGAGTGACTCCTCAGATCGGCAAGCCATTCACGAGGCGACCATCGCAACATTCGTGAACTTGGTCGTGGCCACCTCGCGCGTCAACAGCGCTGGAATTGTGCTCGTTCTCGACGACCTTGATCACGTGGACTCCTCCAGTGCTGACGCACTCGTGGCTCTGGCCAATCGCTTGAGCGAAGCGCCACTCGCGCTCATTGGTTCGTACCGGAGTGACCTCGTCGACTCCGTCCAGAACCATCCCATCCTCCCGCTCGTTAGTAAGGTTCGTCTCTCTCGAGAAACCAGTGACGTCTGCTCAATTTGCCCTCTCCCTCGTGGAGCGATCCAGTCCGTCGTCGAACAATTCCTCGGCGGTCCGTGTAGCGCCACGAACCTCTTCTTCACACGGCTCGTCGATGAGACGGAGGGCAATCCCCTCTTCATCCGAGAGGTTCTGCACTCACTCACCCAGAGTGGACCCGACGGTGCACCGGCGCTCCTCGTGCGCAACGACGCCGCGTGGAACCTCACCTCGAACACGCGCCAGTCGTGGCGGATCCCTGAGACGATCGAAGCAGCGATCGAGCAACGATTGTCTGCACTGAGCGAGACGGACCGCACGCTGCTCAACACCGCAGCGGTCATCGGTTCGAGTTTTCGCTTCGAAACCCTGCTCGGCGTGAGCGGTACCTCAGAAGATGACCTCTTGAGTGCGATCGAGCGGTTCATCGACCTCAACCTGATCCGAGAGGTCCAAGGGCTCCCCAACACCTTCGCGTTTCGACACGTCAAAGTCGCAGAGGTGGTTGCTGCCCAGCTGAGCGCGATGCGACGCGTTCGCCTCCACTCGCGCATCGCCGATCAGCTCCTCACTGAACGAGCGCTGTTCCATGAAGATGTCTGGGCCGGGCTGGTTGGCGACCAACTCTTCGATGCCGCCCGGTTCGACGAAGCGATCCCCCACCTGCTTTCGTCAGGAACGGCTGCGCTCGAAGCCCGAAACGTTGCGACCGCAGTCGCCGCTCTCACGCGGTGCCTCGACGCCCACAGCCAAGCGAGCAGTGCCGACACCATCAGTCTGTGCGACGTCCAGTACCGACTCGCTGATGCCTACCGCATCGCGGGGTTGGTCGACGAAGCCCGAGCGATGTTCACCGTCGTATCGACGACCGCTGCCCCATCGGTGCGACCTGCACGTTGGGCACTCAATCAACTCGGAGATCTCGAGAAGGCGAAAGGTCGTATCGACGAGGCGATTCGGTTCTTCACCGCAGCCAACGAGGCGGCGGCTGCTTCCGACGATACCGAACTCCTCGCAGAGACTGCTGGGGACTTGGCTGAACTCTACATGCGCCAGTACGAACTGCTCGCGGGAGTCGACGAGGCGGCGTCGCAGGAGGCGTTCGCGTCCTACCGGACGCACCTCACCCAGGAGATCTCGCTCGCACAGTCCATCGAAGACTCCTCAGTACGCGCCCGGGCGCTGCGGAATCAGGCGAAATACGAACGGGTGGCGGGAGATCCCGAACGGGCTATTCAACTCTACGAAGCGTCAATCGCGTGCGGTGGAGAAGACGCCAAGTCCCATCGATTCCTCATCCCCTACGCGAAGGCACTCAAACTCGTCGGACGCACCGACGATGCAATTGAGGTCACCAAGCGAGTGTTGGCGTGGAGCACCCAGCTCGGAGTCGTCGGCTCCGAGGGCATCGCACTGCAGTACCTCGGTCTGTTCACGATGGAGTTGACCGAGCCCCCTAAGCAGGAGAACCTCGCCGCTGCCCGTGAAGCACTCCTCCGATCGATCTCCATCCATCGTGAACTGCAGTACACCCAAGGAATTCAAGAGACGGCGACGAACCTCGTCCAGTGCGCGCTCCTCTGCGGTGACCTCCGTGAAGCCGACCGCTGGCTGAGCGAGTGCTTCGACCCGACGATCTACGAACGGCTGGGCGATGACGCTCGCAGGGTGACCGCACTCGGCGAGCGCCTGCGTGCGAACGGTGAACCCGAGCGGGCTGCACTGATCCACCGCACCTTCGAGGCGCTCGCTGGCGACGGAGGTACACGCTGACATGTACCTCGTCCTCGTCCGACACGGAGCCACATCGTGGAGCGCCACTGGGCAACACACGGGGAGAACCGACCTCCACCTCTCAGAACAGGGGGTCGAGGAGGTCGAGGGGAGCCGAACACTCTTCTCCACGATGCTCCAGGCAGGCCCAGACGTGCCAGCGATGCTGATTACCAGCCCACTCACTCGAGCCATCTCCACTGCGGAACTCCTCACCGGGGCCGCCAGCGCCGTCCTCACCGACGCCAACTTGCTGGAGATGGACTACGGAGATTTCGAAGGACTCACTCCCGAGGAAATTCGCACCGCCCATCCAGAGTGGAATCTCTGGACGCACGGCTGCCCCAATGGCGAATCGATCGCCGATGTCGGACGTCGTGCCGACGCATTCCTTGAGAGTTTGGATGGCGAGTTGGTGGTCGTCTTCTCACACGGCCATTTCCTCCGCGTGCTGACTGCTCGATTCCTCGGCCTCCCAGCGATCGAAGGTCGGCTCTTCACCTTGGACACCGCGTCGGTCTCGATCATCGCCGACGTGCGCGGCGCTCGAGTCGTCAAACATTGGAACGCTCGGCCATGGTGACGAGTGCACTCCGGTGCTCCTCGGTCGTCATCGCCGAATTCTCGACCGCCACGGAGTGGTCGCCGATTGGGTGGAACCTCGGTCCACTGCCGTTGCAGTTTCCCGGACAAGAGCGCGGCGCAGTTGATCGCGCCGACCGCACGAGTCGGTTCGAGTACTTCTCCTCTCGAGTCTCCAGCTGCCTCTTCCCCAACGATTCGAGATGGTGGACCGTGCTCAACGGGCCTCAGATCGCTGGTCTTCGTCCCGCCTTCGCCGAGGTAATCCTCCCCAGGTCGGGCACCCGAAGCCGAAACCTCGGCTACGTCATCGTTCACGTGTCGGGCAATCCGGTTTCACCCATGGACTACCACCGATCGCTCAACGTGATCCGAGAAGACCTAACAGCGGTCGTACCCGGACTCCCTCCACTCGTCAACGGGAGCGGCCAAGCCGCGCACCTCACCTTCGTGAACGCGCCGCCGTCGATCGCTCCGCCACTGGCCGAGAACCTCGAGATGCCAGTATTGACTCAACTGGCGTGGACGGTCGCCTCGCAGTGGAGTGGGACGGCGAGCACCTACCCGACGAACCAGGAGCTCACCGAACTCCACAGCAGTGGAGGATTCATTGAGGTCAGCCGCCGAGCGACCTTCGCCGTCGTCCCCGAAGGCATTGGGTTGGCGACGCTCGATGCCTCATCATCGAACGATCCCTTCGATCAATGGATCACCGATGACCTTCCTGAGCGAACGTTCGCGAACTTCGTCCAGTTCCAGGCGCATACCTACTTCGCCGATGTTCTCCTCCTCATTGTCCAGCAACGCTCAGGACTGAACGCCATCGCGGATGCATTCGGCACAGTTGCGCAAGCTGAACCTCGAATCGATGACCTCGAAGAGCTCCAACGCGACTTTTCAGCGTTCCGCGCCGAGGTCTGGTGGCACCAAATCTCCGACCAACAGACGGCCAACCGACTACTCAACGCAGCCCAGCGCACCTTCCACTTGAGCGAACTCCTCACCGAAGTCGCCGAAGAACTCGACTACATGTCCACGCAGATCCAGACCCATGCAGCCGCGTTGACGAGTTCAGCAATTGCGCTGCTGTCGCTGGTACTCGTCCCGCTCACCGTCGGGGTCGGGCTCGCCGCAGCGCTCGTTCCGAGCACCTGGAGTTGGCCCTGGAAGACTGTGATCTACCTCTCCACGATTCCCCTCTCCATCGCCGCCGCACTTGCAGGAGCGGCACTTCTCCCCGGCTACCTTGGCTTTCTCCGGCAGATGGTGCGATCAGGGAAGCGGCGCGTTCACTCGACCGAGCGCTGACCCCGCACTCCGAGGCGGACACACGCCAGTCCACAGTCCTCACCGTGCGCTCCAATCCGGTGCGCGAGGGTTTCCGAGATGGGCCTTCACCGTTGGAGGACGACGGCGATCAGGACTCTGCGACTCACACGTCCGGAATTGGCCAAAGGGCGCGCCCCAAGTGCTCTGACGATAGCGGCGATCACTCAGCGTGAGGATTCACCACGATCAAACGATCTGGAGCAATTTTGTCCGTGCGATCGAGCCGGGTCACGACGACGCGTGGCACCGCGATTCCCTCGGCAGACTGCATCGGCACTCCGGCATGCTCGTGTGCCCCATCGACGCGAACGTCGACGATGGTTCCACGCTCGGAGGGCCCACCAACTTCCCAGTGCGATGGCAGCAGCGCTCCGTGTGGCAGGGCATCGAGGTTGAGGAACTCATCGACGCTCAGGTCAACCGTCTCTCCGCCGGCCACACCGACGCGGACACGGCTGGCGAGCTCGTTGAGCGCCTTTCCCTCGAGGAAGTTCCCAAGTCGCTTGAAGATGGGGGCTGCGCTCTGGTTCTTCAGTTCTCGCTCGATGATCGCCTTGAGCTTCCTCCGCGGTGACTGTGGATCAAGACTGGTGTCACCCTCAATTGCCCGGAGTGTCTGGTCTGCCTCGGGCGAACTGGAATCGAGAATCTCCGGAACCGCCATGGCGCTCAATTCGCCGTAGCGCTCCATCAGCCAACCTTGGTGGTAGAGCGAGGTAACGAACCGCCGTTGTAGCGATTCAACCGCACCGCGCTCGGTGACCGAGTGTCCTTGCATGACCGACGAGGGGAGACGTAGGTCGTTGGTTGTACCGCGATCAACTTGCGCCGCAGTTGGGAACGCAAGTGGGTGGTGGATCAGCATCCCAATGGTCTCCCGCCAGTCGTCGAGCTCCCGCAACCGTCGACTAAGGCGCACATCGGCCACACGGAGATGCGCCTCGGCAATCACCTGATTAACGCTCTCGACGGCCTGCTTGCGGGCCTCTTCAATCGTCCTTGTCTGGAAGCGCCATCCTCGCAGTGCAGCGAGCACGAGGAACACCGGCGAGAGCACCAGAATTGCGACCACGATGAGTGACGCCACGAGAGCATGGCCGTGCGATGCGAAGAATCCGAAGTAGATCGTCCCAGCGAGTGCGAGCACGATGAGCGCCAGCGTCGAGCGCACGCTCCGCCTGGTGCGACGAGAAATCTTGGCTCGCTCGGCGGCGGCCTGCTCCGCTAGAACCTTCGGGCCAACTGGGGGTTCGTCCGCTCGCGAAGCATCGATCTTCTCGATGGCATCGGAGGCCTTCGCATTCTCCGCAGCGATGAGACTGCGAACTCGGCCGGTGAAGGAGAGGTCGTCATCTTCGACGTCGACCACGTGCTCACTGACCGCTTCCCCGCTCGACGCCGAAGCCGTGGTTATGTCAGGCGCCGGAGGAGGCGTGGGAATCCGCACCGTGACCGATGGCTCCGAAGCAGCAAGCGGTATCGCCGGAGGAAGGGGTTCAGATGATGCTTCACCGACACCCCCTCCCGTCGGAGGTGCCGAGGGTGGAGATCCTGCCGCAGCGGCGGGCATGGGAGGGGGCGGCAGAACAGTTCCTGAAGTTGGCACTGCCAGAGGCGGCGGCGGGAGTGTTCCTGCCTGCGCACCAACTGGAGGAGGTGGCGGGAGTGTTCCCCCTTGCGGGCTGGCCGAGGGAGGGGGCGGCAGTGGTGTGCTCGCTGGGGGTGCTTGTGGTGAAGACGAGACCGCTGGATCCGCACTAGGCGCCGTGGTCGAAATGGATTGCGGTGCTCGAAGGCCCTGTTCGGGCTTCACGACCACAGAGTGGACCGGGACCTGCGCCCATGGATCTCGTGCAACCTCAGCCGGGCTAAGCGCAATCAATTGCCGGTGCTGGGTTGTCAGGAACAGTTGATCACCGAAGATCTCCCGTCCTGGACCATCGGAGCCGTCAAGCAGCGACACCGATGCTTGGATGAACGGAGACCATACTCCCGCCAGGTTCCCCTCGTTGAGCACAGGAGAGGCCGCTGCAAGCGTGGACGCTGCGGAGTGATCTGGCTGTGTCCCCGCTGCGATTTCCTTCCAGCGGATCACGCGAACTCCAGCTTCGGGGTACTTGCCTTCAAGGAGCCGAGCGGTTCGGTCGTAGAAACCACCGATCATCTGGTCCGCAATCTGCGCGGGACGGAGCGCTACTTGGTCAATGACGTAGCGGAAGAGACGCTTCGCCTTCTCCACCAAACCAATGACCTCTTCGGCATCGGGCGGCAAGAGGTCTGGTCGTCCGAGTTGCAACTCCGGAAAGTGCTCAACGAACGCTGCTGCTAACGGGCCGAGGCGCTCGCCAAGTTCTACCCGCTCAAACGCATCTTGATTGGGATTGGGGTAGGCCTTGGGATCGAGGGCGATCCCATCGACGAGTTGGCCGAGGAGTTCAGGAAACTCAATGATCCTCGTGAATTGGCGAGCCATCCACACCATCTCTGCCATGCCGCCCTGGTTGCTCGCGAGCAACCATCGCGCTGCGCCACCTTCGCCGTCACCACCTTGCACGAGCCACAGTGAGCAGAGTCCGGCAATTCCGGCCGCGACGTGACCGGGGAAGTTGGCAGGATTGAGGGCGGCAACCGAGACCTCTGGGCTCCGCCGATCCTCGGCAGCGAAGATCACCCGATTCTGCCACTCGTTGAACTGGAGATCGGGGAACGTGGCATCGGGACGGTCTCCGAAGATCGCCCACAGGCGCGGCATGTCGTTCAGCCGGTCCAGCACCTTGCCGATGGCGTGGAGCACTGCTGAGCTTGACGAGTTCGCCAACGTCGCCTGCGGTGGCACACCACTCACTGTGGAGACGCGAATGAGCACCGGAGGCGACGTCAACCGCCCGAGCATGTCGTCCAAGCTCCAGTTCACGCTCGTGCCGCCGCTCAGGTACGTCAAGGTGAGAGCATCGTCGGTACTCGCTCCGTCTGGAGATTGCGCGACGACGACCGGCGTCAAAAGACCTGCTGCGGACCACGCCTGCAGGCGATCGACGATTTGCCCGACGACGTCACCGGCACCGAGAGCGATGATGATCATGATTACAGACCGGGCTCGTCGTCGTTCGACGATCCCGACGTGATACCAACCGAGTTCGTCAACGACTGGATGGCGAGCTGAATCTCTCGCCGGATTTCCCAGTCACGCGATGCCGTGTGGATCGATTCGAGGTCGAAGGTCGTGTTGAGGAGTTCTCCGACACGCTCAGTGCGCTTGACGAGGAGGTCCTTGACCTTCGCGAGGCGCTCCTCGGCGGTCGCAGCACTCGCCCATCCAGCGACGACGCCTACTTCGGGGCTCGTTCCCTCTGGGGACGCAACCGTTCCGGTCGCGATCCAGTCGTCGAGTTCGCTGTTGGTCTGACTCCCGAGATCTGCGAGTCGTGCGTAGGCGCGCAGCCAACCCGTCTGCAGACCTGCGAAACCGAGGATCATGGACTCGAGGAGCGCAGGGAACACTTCGGCGTCACCGAGGGGTTCGTCCGGACTCGCTCCACGGAGCACGGCATCGGGGAACGACCAGTACCGACCAGAGCTCGCCGGGGCCTTCGGGTCGAAGATGCGGATGGGCGCGTGACCATCGGACTTCTTGAACGCATCGATGTCGGACTGCGGGATGTACCCGAGCATCCGAGCCACGTTCCACCCCTTCACCATGTTCACCAAGACGCTCGGTGCAACCGGGATGAACGACGGCAACGTTCGGGATCGGCGGAGGCTGAAGAAGTCACGTCGGAACACGGGGTTCACGACGACCGACGACCAGCGCTCCATGATGGGCTCTGCAATGGACCGGAAGATCGCCGGGTGCGCCCGATCCTTCGACACCGTGACGATCTCCACTCGAGACGCCGGAGTCCGCCCCACGAGCATTCCACGGGCTTCCGACTCGTCGAGCTCGCCGTACTTCATGAGGTCGCCGATGATCCGGGGTGCTGCTGGGTCGCTCGGGTCGACGGGAATCTTCCCGATGAGCGCCGCCATCACGAGTTCGGTCTTGGCGCCTGCGGTGAACTCCTGGAGCGCGTTGATGTCGACTTGGATCATGCAGCCGCTCTTGGCCAACGCCAACTGCAGCTTCTGCGCGAAGTTCTCCATTCGCTCTGGCTTGGTCTGATCGGTGAGGTAGTCGTAGAGCGAAATCTGGGTGATCTTTTGAACACCAGTCCGCTCGCGCTGCCACTCGCGCCCCGACTTGAGCAACTGATCGAAGTCGAACTTCACGACGTAGTTCCCGCGCTGCGCGGTCTCGGTGCCAACCACGCCGGTAATCCAGCGGGATTCCACCTTGATGAGCCCCTGATCTTGGAACGCAGGGTTCAACTGCGCGAGGGCACGGTTCGCCTCGGGCTTGGCCTCTCGGCCCTCCCAGACGCCAGCGAGCACCTCTCCGGCAGCATGAGCCAGCGCACTCGATTCGTCGAGCGACTGCTGGGCGTAGAGGTCGGTGATGACGTCACCGAAGAGCGTTGGGAAGCTGTCGGCGTCTTCGAGGAAGAACTCGTTGGCCGAGGGCTTCAGACTCTCCGGGGTTGGTCCTGATGCCAGGCTGGCCCAGCGGCTCTTCATGTCCGTCGTGCTCATGGCGTCGCGGAACCGGACCTGCTCGGCGTAGAGACCGTCGCAGAGCGGGCGCACGACGCCCTTGGCGAAGTCGGCAACGAGCTTGGCTGCGACTTGGTTCACCGAACCCTCGAGCGACGACGCCAGCGCCTTCCTGCGGAACTCAAGGCCATCAGCGACGGGCTTCGCGTCGACCGCGAGGCGCGTCTTGCGCGCCAGGGCCGAGAAGCCTGCCGAAGCGGTCTGGAGCAGTTGCGGAACGACCTTGAGTCGGTCGTTGCCCTTACTGTCGAGCTCTTCGGTAGCTGCGTTCAAGTCGCTCTCCATCTGACGGAGGAACTCGATCGTGAGCGGGAGGCCGGCGATGGCGATACTGGCCACGACGTGATCGAGGAGGCGTGCCTGCGCATCGATCGTCCACTGCTGGGCCCGGCTCTCCACCTGTGAACGGTGATCGGTCATCGCCTTGCCCTGGAGACCGTTGAAGTTCGACGCAATTTGCTCGTCGACCTTGTCACCGGGGAGGTCACTCAGACCGGTGACCTTCGCGACGAGGTCTCTCGCCTGATCGCGCACCGCCGTCGTGAAAGCAGAGATGACCTCGGTGGTTCCCCCACGGATCGCGTCGAGGATCTGGTCGCTGGTACCGAGTTCGAGGAGATCTGCCTGCGACGCAAATGCCCGAGCTTGGCGGAGGAACTCCTCCGTCTCACGTTCTTTGAACTTCTTCACGCCATCGGGGTCACCAACGATCTTGTTCACGAGGTGGTTGGTCAACCGCTCGGCGGCGTAGTTGCCGAACGCATGGAGACCGGTGGCCACCGCGGAGTACCCAATGGATTGCACCGCTTCCACGACACGCCCACCTGGGCCGAGGTCAACTCGAAGCGAGTCCAGTTCATCGCGCCGTTCAATCGATCCTGTGTTCTGGAAGACGTAGTTGTCGATCTGCTCGCTCAGGTAGCCATCGAGCGTCATGCTCGCGAGTGCTCGCGCCGTCGTGTGGTACACCTGCGACTGCTGATCGAACTCCCAACCTTCGGCCTTGCGACCGACGATGAGGTTGCACTTGGCAGTCCGTCGTCCCGAACCGTTCATGCTCACCCCTGCCGACCGCAGCATGGCCGAATCGGCATCGGAGAACTTGCCATCGTGCTCGAAGCCTGCGATCAACTCGCTGATCGCTGCCATTGAGTTCGGAGTGACGCCAGAGTTGCCACCCGAGGAGGCGAGACCATCGAAGACATCCGGGGTGTAGAGGACGGTTGAGTGCTCCAACCCGAGGGCGTTGAGCACTTGGGAGACGTCGAGGAACATTCCCGATCCCGATCCACCGCCGAGTGAGGACACGAGGTAGACGTGGGGCTGGGATTGGCTCCCGAGGGCAGGCTGTACGCCGAGGAGAGCTGCGACCTCTTGGAGTTGGTCATCTGACGCCCCGAGCTTCTGCTGGAGGCTCTGGATGCGCTGGTTCATGGCACCAAGCTGGGTGACCGCCACCAACCGCCCGAGTGCTCGCATCTGCCCAGCACCGATCGTCGGATCACCAGGAACCGGTGGACGCGGCTTCCATCCTGCCACCACTTCAGGTGACGACACCGGGAGCATCTTCAAGAAGGTGTCCCAGGTGGCCGGCGCTTTCGCCATACCGAAGTAGTCCTTCTCCTCGGTCAACACGTTCGGGACGTCCCCGCGAATCCCGTCAGGATTCTGGGCCACGTCCACCAACAAGAACTGCCAGCACTCGGGCATCTCCTTCGTCCAGCCGCGCTCTTGGAGGCCGTTCATGATCTCTTGGTAGAGGTAGCGGAGAGTCGTGCCGCCGGATCCTCCGACTCCGATGAACATGGACTTGAACAGGGTTGCTGGCATGGTGGGTTTCCTTTCGCGCCGGTTAGCGGTCTAGAGATCGAGCATGGACGGATCAATGGGTGGAGCAGAAGGCCCAGCATCGGGGCCGGTGGCATCGCCAGAGGCGGACTCGTGCTTGGCGTGGGTCATACCGCCCAAAGCGTCGAAGCGCTGCTTGATAGCCGGCGATACCCGCCGCAGAACCGACGCCAGACCATCGGGGCCTTCACCGACCATCAGGAGCACCGACAACGTGCCGGTCAGTACTCGAGCTGGCGTCTCTCCACCCAACATGGAGGCGTCCGACGCAGCGCTGAATCCCTGCGTCTCAGTGACCTTGAAGACCCAGAGTCGATTCAACAGGAGTGGAATTGCCTGCGGATCGGTTGACGGTTCAGCGACTGCAGACTCCACGCCGGATATGAAGATTGAGCCTCCAGCGTCAACGGCCGCTTGGGGACCAGTGAAGAGACCGAGCAGCCATGCACGGGGGCCAGAACCCGCCGTGGCTCGGAAATTCAACCCATCTCTGCTGAACCGCTGCACCGCGACGCTCTCTCCGGGATTGACGAGATCGGTAGCGAGCAGAGGATCAAAGGTCAACGCGGTACCATCAGCATTCTCGAGGACGGCTGCTGCCTCTGCGAATCGAACGTCGACCGTTCGCATCATCACGGTGATGAGTGGGGGGAACTTCCCCGTGACGCGATTCACCACGAACGCCACGGCCAGAATCCCGATGAGTCCCGCGAGGATCAGCACGATGAACAGGAGTATCGAGCCACCCACGTTGACGGGGACGTTGGATCGGTAGTGGAGCACCACGATCGGTTGCTGGACCAAATGCGCCATGGTCGCTGATCCGAGGACGAACGGAACGGCGATGGTGAACGGTCCATCGCTCCCCCCTGCCAGCGTGCCCGATACCGTGAACGTTTCGGTACCGCTGACTCTGGTGCAGGTGGTCGGAATCGAGGTGTGCAGCGCCCTAACGCGCAAGTCGCTAGGTCCACGGACGCCGATGCCCGTGGAAGCGAGAGCGATGCATCCTCCAGTACCCGACTTTGCAGGGACCACTGTCACCATCGTCGTGAAGCTGTTGCCAACCTGGACGACGGTTTCTTGCTCGGGAACCTCGATGGTCGGAAACCCCGGAGGCGTGAGGATTGTGAGTTGGTGCTCAAAGGAGAGGTCGATTGAGACTCGCGGTATTCCGTGATCGAGCAGCACCAACTGCCCGGTGACTCGAAGTGGGGTCTGTCCGAGCTGGGTCGAGGACGGTACGGTCGTGGAGATCGTGCCAACCGAACGTCCGTTGCCGGACGTGCTCGGTGTCGTGACCTGGAGGGGAACCTGACCGAGGGCAGCGACGATGCCACGCACACTCGCCGATCCGGAGGCTACGGGTTGGCCGGTTGCGCTACTGACGAGCTGAATCTCGCGGACTAGGGGACAGCCTGCATACGCTTCGAACGCAGTTGCTGAGGGGGCTGAGGGGCAGGTGGCTGACGAGGAGTTGGCGAGCTGCACCGCGTACTGCACCGCGGCCTTCTCGAAGAAGGTCTGCGAGACGGTCCCTGGGGTACCTCGTGGCACGAGGTAGACCGCTGAGAGTTGGTGCCAAGTAGCCGAAGGGTTCACCTTGCCAACCACTCGGACTTCACCGTGCGTCAGCGATGTCGCGGCGATTGACACGCCGTCGATCGCGCAGGCCGTCGATCGACCAGCACTGGTCGTACACAGCCAGCGTCCACCGCTATTCAGAATCACGAGGTGCTGCCGCGTCGCCTTATCGGCGAGTTCTACCTGCATGTTGGCGCCCACAGGAATCTGACTGGCGAGTCCGTCAATGGTGAAGGCGCTGACCCCTGGGCCGACCCAGAATGAGTAGAACTCGTTAGCAGGACATGGGACCGCTCCTTGAATGCAGGGAATTTGCTGACGCGGACTGCACTGGGATCCGGTGCAGACCAGTCGCTGCATCTGGAAGATCAAGTTGGCGGCGGTCGGCGTCCCGAAGTAGGCGCCAGTCGTCGCTGACGTCGCTGGACCATTGGGGTTAGCGCCGCACGCTCCTGCGAAGAGGTAGTTGCCCTGGGCCCCGCTCACGATGGACTCCAGCGTTGCGGCACCACGGATTCCCGTGTGATTGGTCAACCCGACCGAGAAGGATGAGATGCCGTCTTGCACCAAACTGTCGGCAACGCCGAAGGGGTGGCAGATCGACGACATGGCGTTCTGTTCGGCTGCGCCGCTTGGGAACAGTTGACCGTTGTTGCTCAAGTCGAGCGCGCCGTCGGTGAACCAGAGCAATGCGCGGCAACTACCCGCTGGGGTCTTCGACAACGTCGCATCAGCGAACTGCAAGGCGCTCAGGAAGTTCGTGTACGCCCCCTGCTCACCTTGGAGCACCCGGCTCACGGCTTCAGCCGAGGTGTACAACTTGGGAAGGTTCGACGTCGTAACCGGCCACCACTGGGAGAGTCCGGGACCGCTCTGTGGCTGAGGAGACTTACCGAAGCCCACCATCTCAACTTTGTAGGAGATCTGGCTATTGAGATCGTGCGCTGACGCCATTTCCCGCAACGCTGCTTTCAGCCCAATCGTTCGGATGCTCTGCGGATCAGTACCGGGCTGACCGGGAAGATTCTCGAGACTCTGCGTGCGGTCCATCAAGACCAGCACGCTCACCGGTGTGTGAGTACTCGCCACGCACCCTTGGAACGAGCTCACCGCCGAGGGGGTTCCACTCTGCGGCGCCGATACCACGTGAGGGCTTGCAGCAACGAGCGAGCCTGAGGCCCCGACAGTGGTCAAGAGACCAATGAAGCCAACTGCAGCGAGTCGCATCAAGATCGAACGCTTCAACTCCACAGCACCGCCAATCGAATTGCGTTGCCGAGTGCCGCGAGCAGCAGGCAAATTCCCAAGAGCACCTGGAGCCGCATCTGACCGCGAGTCGCCAAAACATGCGTCATTGCCTGCCGCTTCGCCACCGCTTGACGGTAGAAACCCAGCGTGGAAACGCCGAGCACCACAGCAGTGACGTAACCAACCAGCCAGAATGCACCGGCGTTGAGCGACGCAATGACGCCAGCAACCACGACTGCGAGCGCTGTCGCTGCGAGGAGGATGACTTCGCTGGTGCGCTTCACCGAGATCTCCGAAGTCATCGACGGTTGCGGTGCGGCATTGAGGGAAAAATCGTCTTCGGCCTCACCGAACACACTCGTCGCGTCAAAACTCATTATCCCCCCTCTCCTTGGGCTTTCGCCAGATGTTAGCGAAACTCAAGACCGCCAATGTCCACACGCACAACTTGAATTCCGATCGAAGTGCCGCCAATATATACCAATGAGTGAACGTCCGGCGAAGACTGATATCACCCTGACATTGCTCGGAGGATTATCACTTCTCGGGAGCCTCTTGCTTCCTTGGATCTCCGCGCGTGGTCCGACGAGTGCTGCAAGCCCACCGGCAATTCATATGGCAATTGCGCCCTGGCTCATTGGTGGCATCGTCCTCATCAGTGTGTTCGCGCTGCTTCGCTCGAGAACCTCGGAATCTCCTCTGTGGACGTACCTCTCCGCCGGCACAGGATGCCTCTTGCTCCTCGCGCCAATCATCACGACCGTCCTGCTCGACATTTTGGCAATTTGGATCGCCCCGTCGCTCGTGCCACGGACATGGCGGCGAGTGCTCATTGGCGTCTCGCCAGCGTCTGGAACCTGGCTGGCAATGGTCGGCGCGTCGCTGATCCTGATCGGTGTGGTCCACGAGGCTGATCGGTTCCTCTCTTTCACGAGGGCACTCGGACGTGGCCTCTTCCGCCTTCAACGGCAATCACTCGGCGCAGTGGCCGCAATCGTTGGAATCATCTTGGCCGTCACCGCTCGCTACGAGCCGTGGTTCACCCTCAACTTCGCCGCGGTCCATGGATCCCCCCAATCGCTGAGCATTCCGGGATACGCACTCCCGATCATCGGCCTTGGTGGCCTCGTGGTCGCTTCCGCAAGCGTGGCGTTGGCATTGACCGCCATTGTTCGGCCATCGGCTATTGCCGGCTGTGGCCTTGTCACGGCAGGTTGGCTCGCCACCTTGCCCTCAGCGATCGTCGCCATCGTGAATGCCCACGACTACCACGCCACGGTGACGGTCCCAACGATTCTTCGAACATCACTCGCACAGTGGTCCAAGGATGCACACCGCGCGAGCAGTGGAGCCGTCACCCTCCCCACCCTCGCCAAACACGCCGTGGTGAGCTTGTCGGGTGCCCCAGGAGCGGTCGTCACCCTCATCGGTGGCCTCCTGCTCGGTGGCGCGGGAATCTTGCTCATCAAACCTGGACACCGAGGGGAACTCTCATGAATGCCGTCTTTAGCACCTTCCTCGTCGCCATCTTCGTCCTCGCGGCCATTTGGATTGGACTCTTCGGTACTGCCGGAGCGTCCGTTCGCTCGGACGATGCGCATGGGCGGGTGAAGGGCTTCGTCATCGGCGCACTCCTTGGGCCACTGGGGCTGCTCTGGCTCACAGCCACGAGACGTCGTCGTACCCCCACCGCGCAATCGGCCAAACCTGACGTGCCGGTGGCCAAGACGCCACCGCTCTCGTCGCCCCAAGCGACCTCATCTGCTCCATCTGCTCCGAGTGGCCCGGCCTTCGACCTCTAACGCGCCACGTTCTCGAACTCTGAACCGTGACGCGCCCAATGGGCTGTCCGAAATCGCGGGAGCTCTACGGAGCAGCGGGAGTTATTCTGAGCGTTGCGGGCCGTTCGTTCGGTAGGACTCGGTACTCCTACAAGTCGAACGGCTGCACCGATTGCTGCGCACGCTGCGTCCCACGCTGCGACGGCGTTGATGTGAACCAGATGTTGGTGAACCCAGGGTCGTACTGCGCCGATGAGAATCCAAGGATGGGAAGCATGATCCACGGAAAGAAGATGATGAGGACACCAAATGCTTCGTCTTTGCGAAATGCGCGAGCGAGATCGAGGTAGATCAGCACCACGGTGAGAAGGTTGACCACGGGAATGAGGAGCAATACGACCCACCAGGCCGGGCGCTTCACGATGCGACACAAGACCACCGCGGAGTAGATGGGAATTAGTGAGACCCACCCGTGTTGTCCCGCCTTCACGAAGACTTTCCAAATACCAGCAATGATCAACCCAATAATGGCCAAGACGCCACCGATGAGAAGAACCACGACCGCAATGCCAATTGCCGGAGCAGCAGAAGAAATCATGCCGAGACACTAAACGATGGAGGTCAAGCGTTCCAGCTTCCCCCCGGAGTCATGACTCGCTCCCCCGTCGAAATTGACTGAGTACCTCGCCAAAAGGCCTCGAATCAGGCCTCCATGAATTCCGATACCTATTTGATGTCCTCGCCGAGAACCTTCGAAAAAACCGTCGAGCACTCATCAATCGCACCGAGAACGTTGGAGGTTCTGGCCTGCTCAGAGGGAGCGATTGGTTAAGCCTTCCCGGTGAGGACCTATGGCTTGGCTTGGACCCAGCTGAAGGCGGAGTAGGCACTCGATCCCGCAGCATTGGTGGCCTTCACGCGGAAGGCGTAGGTGGTGTAGGCCGTGGTGCTCGGGTAGGTGTAGGAGGGTGAGGTGAGACCAGTGGCGACCGTTGCGAAGACGCCACCGTTGGTCGATTCTTGGACGGTGTAGGTCACGCTCGCGGCACCACCGAGGCTGCTCGGGGCAGTCCAGGCCACAGTGATGGAACCATGGTTATCGGTCAGCACCGGGGTGCTTGGGGCAGAGGGGGCAACCGAGTGGTTCTGGATCCAGCTGTAGGCGGAGTAGGCACTCGATCCCGCAGCATTGGTGGCCTTCACGCGGAAGGCGTAGGTCGTGCCACCGGTTGAGCCTTCATAGGTGGAGGAGGGTGAGGTGAGACCAGTTGCGACCGTTGCGAAGACGCCACCGTTGGTGGCCTCTTGGATGGTGTAGGTCAACGTAGCGCCGCCTCCACTCGACGGAGCAGCCCACGAAAGCGAGATCGATCCGTGGTTGTCGGTGAGGACCGGGGTTCCAGGTGCGCTCGGGCGTCCCACCCCTGGGACCCACGTCGCCGGATCGGTCACTGTGAACTGTCGGCCGTCGGGGAAGTACGTGGTGATCGTCACGAGGTAGTGATCACCGTTGGTCAAGCCAGTAATGGTGCAACTCTGCAGTCCACTGCCTTGTTCAGCGGAAGGACCGCAACCCGAGCCATCTCCATTGACCCCAGGACTGGTCACGTCCTGCACATTGGCCTGGCTGTACACATACGGCGAGGTCGACAGTGCCGGGAGGTTCCAGGACAGACTGAGGGACTGCGGTGCGGGCGCCACTGACAGATCGGTCGCCGTCAACGGCTGCGTGGTCGTCAACTGGCCAGCGTCGATCCCCCACGTTGCCGGAAGGTTGACGGGGGTTCCGAGCACCGAAGTCGTTCCGGTGAGCGCAACGTCGAAGGTGGCACCGGTGAAGACGGTGCCATCGAGTGTGGTGCGCCCAAGGGTGTAGGTCCGCGAACTCTCGAACGTGGCTCCCGTGAAGTTGGCACCCGTGAGGTTCGATGCGTAGAAGCCGTTACCCCAGACTCCGTAGGTGTTGCCAGTGTGGAGAGTGGCGCCCGTGAAGTTCGCACCCGTGAAGTTCGACGACGTCGCCGAGAACTTTTGCGGCCCGCCCAACTGGTTCCGCCCAATCGTGGCTCCCGTGAAGTTCGCCCCGACGAAGCTCGAGGAGTTGAGTCCGAAGATGATCTGTGCTCCAGCGAAGTTGGCGCCATCGAAGTTGCCGTTGCTGTACAGCACGATCTGCGCTCCAACGAAGGTTGCCGTTGAGTAGTCACCCGACTGCATCCCATTGATCGTCGCCCCGTTGAAGTTGCAGTTGGTCAGGATGTTGTTGCGTCCACCGGTTGGACCGCCAGCGCCAGGAAGGCTCGCTCCAGCGAAGGAATCTCCGGTGAAGTTATCCCCAGACATCGCCACGGCGGAGTACGACTGAGCCGTTTTGGGCATCGTGGCCCCCGAGAAGTCCGAATTGCGAATCGCCGACCATGAACTCGGATCGTGGAAGTCGAGTCCTGAGAGGTCGAGCCCCGAGAAATCAGCTCCGGTGACGTTGGATCCAGGGCCAACGAGGTAACCACGGAGGAACGACCACTTCGAGGGAAGCCCTGCTGGGGTTCCGCTCCCCGCTTGATTCATGGACTCCTGCGTGAGGTTCACGGCGTGGAGATCAGCACCGTCGACGTTCACTCCAGAAAGGTCAGCCCACCGAAGGTCAGCGGAACCGAGGTCGAGCCCACTCAGGTCAGCGCCTCGGAGTTGGACGTAGGGTCCAGCGAAATATGATCCGACTTGGGACCAATTCGTTGGGAGGGAACGCGCGATACCGGTGAGTGGTGCAGCGATGGTGATCCCTGTGAGGAAGGCAGCACTGAAGTTCGCATCGCCCACGGTGGCACCAGTCAACTTGGCGCCGTAGAGGTTCGCCGAGGAGACGTCGGCTCCCGTGAGGTTGGCGTTGGTGAGCGTGGTGAAGGTCATCTGCGCCGAACGGGCGTTGACTCCGGAGAAGTCCGCACCGGTGGCATCTGCGAGGTAGAAGTTCGCTGACGAGAGGTCGTCGCCTGCGAAGTTCGCCCCTTCGAGGAGGGTGTATTGGAAGTTCGCGAGGTGGAGGTCGAGGCCCCTCAAGTCCACACCGGAGAGATCGTGGCCGTAGAAGGAGGAGTTCGCACATACAGGTGCGGCGAGCAGGGTTCCACAGGTCGACGCAACGGTGACGTCGACCTCAAGCGATGAGGCACTGTCCCCCACCGCGTTGGTGGCGACCACGGAGATCGCATAGGTATCGCCATCCGTCAATCCACTGATCGAACACTGCGGAGGAATGACTCCCCCAGTGCAGGTCGATCCGTCACCACCTTTTCCAGGTTCAGTGAGGTTCGTGGCAGTTGCGGTGAACATCGAGATCGGCGAACCACCGTCATCGGTGCTCGCCGACCACGACACGGTCGTCTGCTGCGTCTCATTGCTCGTGCTCGTGACGCCACTCGGGAGTCCCGGAACGGTCGGAGCATCCACAGCTCCGGCAGGGGGGGGTCATCACACCGGCGAAGAGGAGCGCGGCGAGGAGCGGGGCGCTCACCCGAGCCAGCATCGTTCCTCGTGAACGCAGAGTGGTTCGATCGTGCCGCATACGCGCTCCTTCATTGGTGATACCAAATGATAACAAAGTTAGCAATTGAAAGGTGACGGAGCAGTCGTCGATCTGGGAGAGTGGAGTATGGCCGAACACCTCGCCTCGCGGCGTGAGCAGATCCCGCTGCCACGACCGATGGTGCCCGCAGCAAAAGCAAGGGTCCTGCTGGTCGACAGCGCCATTGCCACCTTGCAGTCGGGACCGTTCACTGCGGCAACCGCTCGAGAGATCACTGAACGTGCAGGCCTCTCCCTCCCGACGATCTCCCGGAACTTTGGGTCAATGGAAGGCCTCTTCGTCGCCGTAGCCGATGAGCTCCTCCAGCGGGCGGTCGGTCGCCTCGCCGTACTCCAAGACGTCTCGATCTTCACCGATCCCGATCTCATCTTGCGCACTCGTCTCATCGCATGGCTCGTCACCTCCGGAGCTGAACCCACGCAGTTCCGGGCCCAGATTCACGAGACGCTCGCTCGACGCATCCAAGACGAAGTCGGCCAGATCTCCGAGCGAACGAGCGCCGCGTGGATCACGGTGGTGAGTTTGGCCCTCGAAGGGTGGGCCGTCCTCGGATCCGTCCACGAACTGAGTGACGAAGCGTTCATCGATGGCGTCAACCTCTTCCGAGCCTTGCGTGAGGTCCTCCCCGCGGTCGAACGCGGACTTGGATGGAACCGTTCCGACGAGCGCTGAATCAACGAGGCTGTTCCGATGACCATCCCTCAAGGAGCAGGTGGGGAACCCAGCGGATCCGAGAGGGATCCGGTAATCACCGCTACATCCGCGGGCAGGGTCCTGATAGGTCTGGGCCAAGGTCGAGATCCAGGTCTGGTCCAACAGTAGATCTGTCAGCACCTCGGTGGCGATTCCCCGGCGGGTGAGGTCCTCGTGGAAGAGGGCGACGACGGTGTCGAGGGTCAGCGGGTTCTCAGCCGCGGTCGTGGACTGCAGCAGCATCGTCGCTGGCGAATACGTCGGCCTTCCACGACACGGTGAAGCGCACCTCATCGTCGGCAAAGTGAGCCTCGTTGGCAGCGTGTTGGTCGTGGACATCCATTCGCCACGCCTTCACTCGAAGGAGCACCCCATGAGCAAGGGCATCTCGCTTGAGTGCGGCATCACCACCCAGATCCCTCAATTGATCGGCATCGACCGAGTCCGCCAGATGTCGCTGAACGGAACCTTCATTTACGCTGGAACCCCAGCCGCGTGGGGTCGCTCAACGAAGTGGCCCCCCACAGCCTCCTCATGGATCGGACCATGAACACCGTCCGTCAACTTGCCGAAGCTGATGCAGGAGTGCAGTTGCTGCAAATGGATGCAGGGAACGCCGACGCCCCAATCGATTCCTCCCGTGACGAAATCCGCTGGAGTCGACGGTTCATGGCTGGCCACTTCGACGACACCGCCTTCGCCAGTCGACGCGACGGCATCATCGCGCATGGGGGTCGCCAGCAGCGGGCCTAGAGCGAGAACTGCCGGGCGATGCCCTTCGCACCATCGCTCCCAATTGCCGTGCAGCGTCCGCGCACTGGACAACTGACGCTCGTCAGCGATCCTGAACCGAGACTCGACGGCGCCACTGCACCTTGGAGTGCGAGACCGACCTCCACCGAAGTCGCTCGAGCCGAACCTGAGACGGCACCAACGGCAATGCACTGAGGTGCCCCCGGCGGGCAACTGATGCTCCGGAACACCACGTGACTACTCGATGGGATGGCGATGGGCGTCGACCACAGTCCACTCGCTTCAACGAGGTACTGCTCGTTACCGTGCGGCGAAGCCACCACGACGCAGTTGAAGGCTGCAGAACACCCAACTGCAGTCAAGGCGGCCGAGCCTAAGCCAAACGAGGTCCACCGACCGTTGTTGCGCATGTCGGCGAGCCCTAATCCTGACGCAGAGGTGCCGACAGCCAGGCACCATCCACCCCCGACGCAACTCACGTGGACGAGCGCTGCTCCGGGAGGTCCAAGTTGGAGTGCTCGTCCCCACACGCCATTCCGCTCGAGAGCAACTTTCGAACCCTCGGCATCGGTGAGCACCGCAGCGCAATTGCTCGCCGTCCAACAACTCACATCGGTGAACCCCCCACCAAACCCCGATGTTGACGAACCGGGAACGACGACCGGTGAGCCCCAACGTCCATTGCGCTCTGTCATAGCGAAGGGGACGACGGAATTGGGCGCCGATGGTCCCGCACCTTTGGCTCCAACTGCAGTGCAATCGCTCGCATCCGCGCACGACACTGCAGTGAGCGTTCCCCCCGACGTTCCCCCGACCACGATCGGAGCGTGCCAAACACCCCCGGTTGAGGACGTGATGGCCGCGGGACCGCTCGCCACGTTCCCTACCGCCGTGCACTGCCCAACTCCACTGCACGCAATTGACGACCATGAGCTGCCCGATGGTCCGACGCTCGCGGTTGAGGTTCCATGCACGGCAGCCGATGCACCTTGAGCGCCAATACCGAAATTGGCCAATGCGGCGAAGAGCGCGAGGACCAGGCCGGCCACCCGCCTCGCACTCCGCAGACCAACGTTGTCTCCAACAGCCTTTGTATGCAGCACCGGGCGGCCTCCTACTTCCATCGTCTCAGCGGACTAGTAACCCGAACGCTACAACGGACTTGTGCTTCGGCACAGGGGCGCTGGTTGCTCGTTGCATTTCCACCAGCGGTAGTCCTCCGGAGTTTCCTCCGAGCTCGGTCGGAAGCCACTACGTGCAACTCTCGAGATGACAGAGATCGAGGGTCAACGGCGTCCATGACGACCGGTCATCGGAGCAAGTACGAACAGCAGCGCAGCGTTCAGAACTCGTTCAGGTGGGATTGCCTCGAGCAACGGTTGACAACTTCAGTGCAGCAGCTGCCATTACATGCGAGGGGCAGGGTCCTGGTAGGTCTGGGCCAAGGTTGAGATCCACGTCTGGTCTGACAGCGGATCGGTGGGAACCTCAGTGGCAATTCCCCGGCGGGTGAGGTCCTCGTGGAAGAGGGCGACGACCGTGTCGAGGGTCAGGGGATTCTCACCACGGTCATGGATGACTGCAGCATCGGCGTTGGCGAAGACGTCGGCCTTCCACGACACCGTGAAGCGCACCTCATCGTCGGTGAAGTGGGCCTGGGTGGCTGCGTGCTCGTCGTGGACGTCCCAGCCACCCTCGGAGCG
>Ga0164296_1001062_pt1 | contig 30586 bp, 33 predicted proteins | sample GEODES057metaG_FD_113533 | JGI IMG/M metagenome (GOLD analysis project Ga0164296, IMG submission 113533) | Dystrophic lake water microbial communities from Trout Bog Lake, Wisconsin, USA - GEODES057 metaG | ecosystem: Environmental > Aquatic > Freshwater > Lake | place: USA: Trout Bog Lake...
ATCGTCAATTAATTCACGATTTTTTTTAGTTATTGTCATTCAAGAACCATTGCTCGGGATTATACGGGCTTAAACGAGACATAAGAACAGTCAGTAAAGTTTCACCTGCAGCCCTCTCAGTTTCATCTTCCGATTTTCTTGATAGAACCCACCTTATTCTGTCCTTTGGTAGGAATTCTAAGGTGAGTTTATTTTCACCATTCAACCAAGCCGCTAAAAGATGACCCGAATTACTCATTCCTAAAGAGGGGAATTTTTTGTAGTCAATAACACCAAGAGATCTTAAAAAAGTAGCGATTGACGATAATTGAATCGGTACATCATCAATTTCCCAATCAGATTCATCATGAATTAAATCCAATTGGCGAAAAATTTTTTCTCTCCATTTTGAATCAAGATGCATACTAACTGCTGCAATCAGAATTTTCGCAGACGCTTTAGCATCAAACAATTTTTCTACTAAAGATTTTTTTTCAGAAGTGAAAGAAGTTAATGGGGTCTCAGGAGAAATCCTGGGCAACTCTGATATGACCCTAGAATATGAGCTTTCCGGAATACTAACGTTTCGCGTAAAACCTTTTAGTAAAACATTATTGGCTTCTTGTAATGGAGCAATATTTTTAATTGGTTTTTTAATATTTAACTGCGTCATTTAAATAAAACCCTAGACTTTTCTGTAACGCACATTTCAAAAATTTCATTTTTCTTATCTCTTGCAGCATCTAAATAAGCAATTAAGGCTTTTGGAGATTTAGGTAAATCTTGATTTTTTATAATATCAATATCTAGTAACAGGGAAGAAAATCTCAAAATTGGGGAAGGTACGGACTGAGATGAAAGTTTTAACTGACTTTTAATATCCGTAAGTTCCAGGACGGTTTGAATAGAAAAATTTTTTATTTCTGATAAAGCTTTAGGAAGAGTAGGATTTATAGTTAAAAACTCTTCAGGATTAATTGACTCCGATTCATTCTTTAGAGGCACATCTATTCGATTGATGTAACGCATACCTATTTGAGAAATTTCTTTATTTGGGTTTGATTTAATGAAAATCCCCCAATCTCTAAGAAATCGTTCCTTAAAAGAATCCCATCCTAAATACGGCGCTCTTTGAGATACAAGAAACATTTCAGGCCAAATATGTAAGGTCTGAGTCATATCTGCAGAAGAAAATCTAAGCCCATTTTGTTGGATTCTTTGGGTAAATTCAGGCTCGCTTCCTGAGTCAACTCTTACCTCCATTGTTACGTTGCTTTGAGTATCGCTCGCATCATAATTTTTCTTTAACTTCTTTTCAATCTTAAATAAATCATTGTTAGCAATAGGTTGCAAAAAATTAATTGCTATCACTGCCTCTAGAATTGGAGGGTGGCTGTAAATATACTCACATTTATTGGAAGTGGCTACTGAAGACATATTAATAGTATATATCACCAATTTATGAAAACAAACCCCACATTAATAGTGAGGATTTTTGACGAAAAGACCTAGTTTAATCTTAGAAAGAATGGGTAGTTGGTTTTTGAAGATTTAGTTTTTAATATGAAAAAATTTAGCTCGTGATATGAAGTACCGAATAAATAATACTCAGATAAGCTTTAAAAATAGCTCTAAATTTTTCTTTTTGATTAAAACGCCACGTGCTTGACTAAACCAGGCGTTTGAATCATTTGCGGTTCTTTATCAAGGGACATGGCAGTCAGACTACCACCCCAAACACATCCCGTATCCAGTCCAATAACATTATTCTTTTGCACGAGTCCCATAGTGGACCAGTGACCAAAATAAATCCGTAAATTTTCTGTTTTTCTTTTTGGCACATTGAACCATGGGTAGAAGTTTTTGGGTGCAGTACCCATGCCCTCTTTACTAATAAAGTCCATTTCCCCTTTACTAGAACAAAATCGCATTCTGGTAAAAGCATTCACAATCACTCTCAGGCGGTCAGCTCCTTTGAGCGTATTAGACCATTTAGTTGGGGTATTACCGTACATGCTTTCTAAAAATGAAACATAGTTCTTACGCTTTAGTGCTTTTTGAACTTCATCAGCCAGTTCCATCACTTGATTAATGCCCCACTGAGGTAAGACTCCTGCGTGGATAAATAAATTCGAGCCATCAAATAAGGCTAAGGGGCGTTTACGTAACCAATCAATTAATTCGCGTCGATCGGGTGCGCGCAAAATATCATCGAGGGTATCAAGAGATTTTGGTCCACGGATACCAGCGTCACGTGCTAGTAAATGTAAATCGTGATTCCCTAGGATACATTCACAGTCACCTAGCTCTTGCCAAGCTTTAAGCCTGCGCAGAGTTCCTAATGAATCGGGGCCACGATTCACCAAATCACCCACGCAGATGATTTTTGACCCAAAGGGCAGTTCATTTACCAAATTGTCGAGTTGAGTAGAACAACCTTGTATGTCACCAATGGCGTAAATTGGATTCATCTTCGGCTCTTTTGAGTGGTTATATTAGTCATCTACTTCGGTTCGGGTGAGTCTATCTCTGCTATTTTTGTATTTGAAAATACTTCAAGTGAAAGACTTTACTATTTAGAAAAATCTTACCACTTACATTTCAATTTTAAAGGTTTTTTATAGTGCTCACTCGTTTGTCTCAGGAGTTGACCCCGCCTTGACCACACTGTATCGCAATAGGGTGGTTTTCCTAGCCTCATCGTGCTTGATGACAGGGAATGGATAGTCTTTACCGAGTTGTAGTTTAGCTGCTTGTATTTCTATTTCTCCGGCTAGCCAGGGGGCATGAATCGATTGATTCGACAAACCTGCGAGTTCTGGACAGTATTTACGAATAAACTTGCCTTCTTTATCGAATTTTTGTGACTGCGTAATCGGGTTAAAAATCCGAAAGTAGGGCTGAGCGTCACAACCACTCGAAGAGGCCCACTGCCAACCGCCATTATTAGCTGAAAAGTCAAAATCATTGAGTTGATCCGCGAAATACGCCTCGCCTAAGTGCCAATCAACGCCCAAGTCTTTAATTAAAAAGCAAGCAGCGACCATGCGCAAACGATTATGCATATAGCCAGAGGTATTTAGTTGACGCATTGCGGCGTCAACTAAGGGATAACCTGTTTTGCCTAAGGTCCAAGCTTTAAAGAGCTTTTCTTGGATCGGACCTTGTTCCCAAGTGATTTTGTCATAGTCGGGTTTAAAGGAAACACCATTTGCTAAGCGTGGATGATTGGCTAGAATCATAAAATAAAAATCACGCCAAATGAGTTCCGATAGCCAAGTCGTTGCACCAGCACTTCCGGCAAGCATCAAATGATGGGCAATTCGCACCAAGGCTCGAATAGAGACGGTACCAAAGCGTAAATGGGTGGATAAGTAGCTTGGACCCTTAATCGCCGGAAAATCACGAGTGGCTTGATATTGATCAATTCGATGCTCAAAATCACTGAATAATTGACTAGAACCATTCATGCCAATGGGAATCAATTCTTGGATATTAGACGGGGCAAATCCCATCGACTCTAAACTTGGGATGCCGCTCGCTTTACCAAGAATCATTTTCGGTAAAGGTGCGAGTTGCTGATAGTGTTCTGGTGATGTAAAGCAATCTCGCGGCGCAATATCCTGCGGCGTTAATTTTTTGAGCCAGGCATTCTTAAACGGGGTGAAGACCGAAAAGATACCGCCTGCACCAGTCAGTACTTCTTTGCGCTCGAAAATTACCTGATCTTTATAGCTCTGAAAATCAATCCCTAGGTCTTTTAACTGATTGGCGACTAAAGTATCTCTGGCAATACTACTAGGTTCATAGTCGTGATTGGTAAACACCGCATTTACACCAAGCTCCTGCGCAAGTTGAGGAATTAATTCTTGGGCACTACCGTGTAAAACGATCAGGCCACTTTGAGGATGATTCGCTTTTAGTTCAGCGTCAATTTGCTGAAGGCTTTGCCAAATAAAATCAACCCGTCGATCGGTGGTGAAACCTTTGTCTAGCAACGGATTTAAGATATTGGTATCAAAAATAAAGCAAAGCGATACCTGATCAGCGGTCTTCAGTGCCGCTGATAAAGCAGCATGATCAAAGGTTCTTAAATCCCTTCTTAACCAAACGAGTGCTTTATCCATGAACTAACCTTATTAATGGTGAAATAATGATAATGGTATTAATGATAATGAACCAAAAGTGGATAACATTAACATAAAAAACATCATTTCATTTAATGAAATTGATTCTAGACTAGGCTAAAATTAAGGCATGAAAAACCTGACAGAAGATGTGAGTCATCTCGCCAACCAATTACTGATCGCCATGCCAGGTATGGTCGATGATCGCTTTAGTGGTACGGTGGTGTACCTGCTCGAGCACAATCAACAGGGTGCGATGGGTCTGGTTGTGAATCGTCCAACCGATTTGGATTTACACGGCCTATTTGACAAAATCAATCTCAAGTTAGAAATTGATCCCTTAATTAAACAGTCTGTTTACTTAGGCGGGCCAGTGCAAACTGAGCGGGGATTTGTGTTGCACTCTCAGGAGGAGGATGTGCAGTATTCATCTACTTTAGTTGTTCCTGGAGGTCTAGCCATGACGACTTCCAAAGATGTGCTGGAAGCAGTTTCTGAGGGTGGTGGGCCGAATAAGTTTTTGATGTCGCTGGGTTATGCAGGTTGGAGTGCTGGTCAGCTAGAAGATGAGATTGCACGTAATGGTTGGTTGAATGTTTCTACCTCCTTAGAAAATATTGCTGAGATTATTTTTGATACGCCGTATGCACAGAGATATCAAAAGGTCATGTCGATTATTGGGATTGACCCCAGCCACTTAAGTGGTGAAGTGGGACATGCTTAAGAGTTACTTAGTGCAACAACTAATACAAGCTTTCAGGCAGATCATTCAGCCATTAAATCTTCGCAGTAAATCTCAACGTAGTAAAACTCAACACAGCCAACTTCAACTCGAGTATCTATTTTGAGTCACACCATCCTAGCCTTTGACTTTGGTGAAAAGAGAATCGGTGTGGCGGTTGGCAATACCTTTTTGCGCCAAGCGCAACCCTTAAAAACTATCTTAAATAAAAGTACTGATTACACCTTTGGGCAAATCCAACAACTGATCAAGGAATGGGATGCCAAGTTATTGGTGGTTGGCTTACCAAGACATCCTGATGGCAATCCCCATGAGATGACTAAAAAGGCCACACGCTTCGGTAATCAGTTAAATGGCAGATTCAATATCCCGGTAGTTTGGGTCGATGAAAGATATACCTCGGCGGTTGCCGATGATTTATCTGGAGATATTGATGGTCAGGCAGCAGTGATGATTTTGGAGCAATATTTTGCTGAGAATCAAAATTAGTCTTGGTATGACGAATTTATTGTAATAGGGTTAATAACATAGAAATTGCACGATAACTTAAATTATGTTATCGTGTATTTATTATGTTATTAAATAAAGATTCCATCACTTACTACCTCAATAACACCTTGGGATTAACTGATCTTGTCTTGATTGATTACCCTAAGACTGACCATCTACCTTATTTGCTTCAAGATCAGTTTAAGTTTTTACAAGTGAAATTTGCAAAGTGTTTGGTTACGTTGGTGATTCCACAAAAAAAGATGCCTTTACGTCAAATGAGAGATGTATTAAAGCATTTTTCTAGAAATACGCCTTTAGTGATGTGTTTTGAATCTCTGACTTCTTATGAAAGACGTTATTTAATCGAACAAAAGATTTCATTCTTAGTTCCAGGCAATCAACTCTTCTTGATGGAACTGGGCATTGACTTACGCGAATATTTCTATCGAAGGAAAGAAGCGCCTAGTCTTGAGCTCAATCCAGCGACGCAAGCAATGTTATTGTGGTTTTTACAAAACCATCCATTGTCTTCAGAATGGTCTCCTAGTGAAGTGGCACCTGTATTGCAATACACAAGTATGACAGCTTCTAGGGCTGTAAATGAATTAGTGGGATTAGGTTTATTTGAGGAGTTTAGCCAAGGGCGACGAAAGTATTTACGAACTATGGATACGCATGAGGTCATCTGGCAAAAAGCCAAATCGTATTTAAGAAGTCCGGTGAAGCAGGAAATCTGGACTCATGATGAAATTAAATTGCCGACAACAGAAATTTGCTTGGCTGGTATTACAGCTTTAGCCAACCTAACAATGATTAACTCAGATGAAGAGGCTTGTTATGCCATATCAAATAAAAATTGGTTAGAAGTTAAGCAGTCCATTACGGTATTAACTGAAAAAGAACCAGGTGCAAATTGTTATCAAATTTGGGCTTATGAACCAAGGATGTACCGTGAAGGTACCGACTCCTTAGGAGTCAAATGTGTGGATAAACTTTCTTTGTGGTTAAGTTTTAAAGAAAGTTCTGATGCCAGAATAGAATTGGCAATGAGTGAATTAGAAGAGAGTTTTAGATGGTAAGAGGTTTGGATGTTTTTAAAGAATGGTTTAAAGATTACTCTGATCAATATGTTTTGATTGGTGGAACAGCAGCTTATTTAGCAATGCGAGAATTTGGTCTGCCATTTCGAGGAACAAAAGATTTGGATGTTGTTTTGCATTTAGAGGCTCTTACACCCGGGTTTGGAAAAATTTTTTGGAATTTTATTCAGGTAGGAGGCTATGAAATTAAACAAAAAAGTAATGGTAGTCCTAGGTTATACCGATTTCAGAAACCCACAGAAGAAGACTTTCCATGGATGGTAGAGTTACTGTCTAGACTTCCTGAGACAGTCAAGCTATTTGAAGGAAGTCATTTGAGTCCAATTCCAATGGATGATGATATTTCAGATATGTCAGCAATCCTGCTTGATAGCGAATATTATGATTTTGTGATGAGTGGTCGTAAGAATGATGATGGCTTAACTTGGATTGCTGAAGATTGTTTGATTCCCTTGAAGGCCCTCGCTTGGCTTAATTTAACTAAAAGTCAAGAAGTCGGCGAGGTTGTTCGTTCTAGTGATATTCGTAAACACCTCGAAGATGTGATTAATTTGTCTAGTCTGTTGAATCCTCAATTGAGAGTGAATGTGGTACCTAAAATTTCGAATGATTTACAAGAGTTCATTACACGGATTGATGTCCAAAAATATCCAGAATTTGTTTTAGTTAAGGAGCGTTTGATATTAACTTATGGACTTTAATCTAGTAAGTTCTGTAATTAAGGGGCTTGTTTTATTGAATAGCTGATTAAACCCTCTCGCAGCTTTTAATTAATTAATTAGAATCTGGCTCTTTAGATTAAGCTATTGATTTATATAGTTCTTATTTAATTTTAAAAAGTCGTCATGAAAAATTGGATTTCCAAAGCATTAGCATTACTTTCTAACAGTCTAGAAAAACCCAAACATGAGCATAATGAACTTGATTGGAAAGTTGGGCTTTCAAGTGATAAAAAAAGACTTCTAGAACACTTGTCTACAAAGAGAAACCTTTCGGGTGGGCGAATTACAGAATATAACGACATTCAGATCGGAAATAATTGGGATACTTTTTTCCTCAATGGACCTAAAGTATCAGATGATTTTATGAATGAGCGCGCTGAACAAAAGTTGGTAAAGAGAGACAACTTGTAAAACAAACAAAATGTCGGCAGTTATTAATAAGTACCGATATTTTGTTGAAAAGAAATAAATCTATGTAACAAAAAAATAGTTCTAGATCGGAAAAGTGTAAGGGTTGGGAAGTGCTGAAGCTAAAAAATCCCACAAAGAAATAACAAGTTTAATTAAATTCATGGACTAAAGATGCATCTTAATGTTAAGATGCATCTTTAGTCTATCAGTAAGTTGAGGTTACATTGCAGAAAATATCTTCTTGCGATTTTGTTTGGCAGAACTGGCAAGTATGGGTTAAGTCGAGAATTTCTACTGTTCGTGATTTGCGAGCGATTTTAGTCGGCATGGCTTACGATCTCCAACTTGTTCCAGAACAGCGAGGTCTTTACATACTAGTAGATAGTAAATTCACAAAAGCGCGTCTTGAGTCTGAGTTACAAGCATTTAAAGAAATTGTTGACGATAAGTTAGCTGAAGGTATATACCTCGCATTATTTGAACGGGACAAAGGGTTTGTCTATTTCCCTGAGCAGCAATGTAACATTCCTTTAAATGAATTGAAACCGTTAATTCAACAGGAGCAATCTTCAATTGGAATAAGTTCTCCAGGGGCAACACGCATCGCAATCCTCAATTTATTGATACTTCAATGGCTCAGTCAAGGAGAGCCTCAGACTACTGAAGGGCTAAGCATTGCGAGTGGAGCTAGCTATCCAACAGTATTTAATACGATAAAGCAACTTGAGGCTGAAAATTTAATCACTCGTCAGACAGATCGTCGGGTAAGTTTAAAGCGGTTTCCAGTTAATTTATGGAAACGTTGGGTGGTTGAAAGTGAAGCAAGAAAATCAGTTCGTTTTAGAGACATCTCAGGACAGCCTAGAACTCCAGAGGATATGGCTGAGAGATTAAAGAAACTTCACTTACAAAATGTCGCGATTGGAGGAGTATTTGGTGCAAGGTACTATTACCCCAAATTGGATATCACCGGTAGTCCTCGCTTAGATTTGGTAGTGCATGGTGGAATTAATAGTGATTTGGAATTTATCAAGAAATTAGACCCAGCCTTATCACCGATAGTTAACGTGGTGGAACCGGCAAATGTAGTCGTACATTTTTTATCACGTGCTGAGGCTATGTTTATTAAAGATTCAAATGGTTTTGTGTTAGCTGACCCTATTGAATGTTTAGCTAATCTGTATCAAGGCGGCTTAGATTATCAAGCAGACGATATGCTTTCAAAACTAATAATCAAATGTGAAGAGGAGAAGGAATGTTAGTGGATCTATCACCATAAAAAAATTATTGAGATGGTATCTATTGCAATGCCCCAAGATTCCAAAAAGAACATCATCGTCATCGGTAGTTTAGCAGCTGGACATTATTTTTATGATGTACTTAAAAATGGTGGAGTGAGAACTAAAGATGTGGATTGCATGATATGGCCTCACCCAAAAGTAAAAGTATTAGCTAAAAATGTTGCCGAACAACTAATGAATAACGGCTGGGAATTAAATTACACAAAAGCGTATCCGCCGTCAAATGACAAAAAAACTCCAGTTGAGGAGTTGCCGATAATCCGCTTACATCCAAAAGAGGACAATAATTGGTTTCTTGAATTACTCAATTCACCAAATAAGAAATTAACGCAAACAAGTGTTCGATCGGTAGAAAAAGTAAAAACAAAATATGGTTATTTTGCTCTGTGCGGATTTAAGTATCTCAGCTTAGTTGAGGTAAATCCTATTCAAACTCAATACCAAATAGCTATAGCAAGACCGGAGATGATGGCATTGGCAAATTTGCTACACCACCCAGTCATTGGAAATGAAACAATAGGAACTACCAATATTAAGAGGTCAAATAAAGACTTGGGACGAGTTTTGGCCTTAGCGTACCTCATGACTGAAAGCAAGAAAGACTTAAGGGAGTGGCCGAGGCTTTGGATAGATGCATTAGAGGAAAAATTTCCTAATAATGTAAGTGAGTTATCCTTGGTCGCTGGAAGTGGATTAAAGAAGTTGATTCAACAAGAGCAAGACTTTGAGCAGGCAGTAAAAACATGTAATGACGGATTATTAGCAAATTACAATATAACTTCTGAAAAGATGATGGCTACTGCATTACGATTTATAGATGATGTAACTAATAACCTTGAAGAATTGACTAAATAAGAATCACAAGAAGGTTTTGAGATAATCGACTAAAGAAAATTATTTACAGCCTCTTGATGAATAGTGAAAGCCAAAACAAATCATGTAAGCGTTTAAAAAAGAGACGATGCCGATTCAAAATTGGAGATCTGCGATGAATAGATTTGAGATTGAATTTGGTTAAAGATTAAACCTTAACTAAAAACTGGAATCAACTTACACAGATTAATTTACACCCTCGTTCTCCGAAACAAATTCTGCAAAACATAAAACTAACAAGATTTATTAACTATGTATCACATTGTGTACAAAATTTCGATTAATCATAAATAATGTGATACATGCCAAGTAAACCTCAACCTATCTTTCCATCCGAGCAGAAGATCTTAAATAACTTAGGAGAGCGGATTAAACTCGCTCGTTTACGTAGAGGTATTTCGGCTGAATTATTGGCAGAAAGATCATCTATTTCTAGAATGACGCTACACCGTGCAGAAAAAGGCTTTCCAGCAGTAGCGATTGGCACTTATCTCAGAATCTTAGCTGCACTTCAGCTTCAGGATGACTTCAATTTATTGGCAAAAGATGATGTTCTTGGACGTCGTCTACAGGACCTGGAGTTATCTCAGCCAAGAAAGAAAAATAATAAATCTTGAATTAAAAAAACAGAGTACTTACTAAAAGCAATAGATGCTTTAGAAACATGACTACCCTTTTATCTCGATGATCATACAGCTTTGCCACTAGCAAGTAAGCCTAGGCATGGTGAAATTACTGTAGGTCTAAATGTTGGAGATCTTTAAATGTGGCTATTTAAGGAAGGGATAGGATAATAAATTGCATCAGTGTTGTGAACAATCATATACAAGGAGTTAAAAATGACTGATGAAGCAAACTTCTCAGAAAAAGAGAAGAAAATAACCACTCGAAATATAGAAATTGATCACGCTATTAGACAAAATAAAAATGCTTGGAATAACTTTTTCTTAAGTGGGTTTGAAGTATCAGAGGATTTCATGAGTGAGCGTGCAGAACAAAAGCCAGATAAAAGAGACGCCTTTTAATCCAAAAGAATTTATTCTAAATTACCATTGCCATTAATCAACTATAACCGAAATCTAAGTGAGAATTCCTCATTACTTTCATGTGGCAATTTGAGAAATATTAGTTTAGAAATCATTAGGCCATACAAAATGTAGGTATTTGTATATATTTACCGACAATATGTTAAAATGTTGCATATGCAATCCTCAAAAGAAAACATTTTAGTTATGGCGGCTCAAAAAGGTATTTTTAGAGCAAGGGATTTGGCTAACCTAAATTTACCCAGAGGTGAACTGGCAAAGCTAGTAGATGAGGGGCGATTGTTGCAACTCAGTCGAGGTTTATATACTCTTCCCGATCGAGTAGTCACCGAACACTCTACCTTGGCGGAAGTAGCTATTAAGTTTCCCCGCAGCATATTTTGTTTACTTACAGCTTTACAAATACATGACTTGACGACTCAGTCTCCACATCAGGTTTGGTTAGCGGTGGATGTAAAGGCACGTGCACCACATATGCAATACCCGCCACTGAAGGTGGTTCGATTCTCAGGTGAGGCCTTAGAGTCAGGAGTGCAGACTAAAGTGATTGATGAAGTGGTGAGCATCTGCGTGACTGATATTGAAAAGACAATCGTAGATTGTTTTAAATACCGAAATAAAATTGGTATAGATATTGCCATTGAGGCACTGCATGAGGCTTGGCGAAGTAAAAGGATGTCCATGGATCAAGTTTGGGAATATGCCAAAATTTGCCGAGTAAATAATGTAATGAGGCCATATTTAGAGAGTCTAAATGGTTGATAGTTACCCTTGTCTCAACGAATGAATATTGACAAGACGTTAACAAAATGATTCATTGAAATGTGTTCTTAAGAAAAAATCAACAAACCCTATAAATAATTGAAAATACAAAAAAGAAATGTTTTAGGGAAAAAACGAATAACGTTGTCGCCAAAACTCTATTGTGGCAAACTCTTTTTCAAGTATTCGATAGTAAAAGTTTTAAAAAGACAATTACTATAAAATCGTACTAGACAAATTTTATACAAATGAAAAGGTGAAACAATGAAAAAACTTCTAATGATTTTGACCCTCAGCAGTTTGGCTTTCTCCCTCGTAGCTTGTAATACTGTCCAAGGAGTTGGAAAAGATATTGAAAGATCTGCAACATGGACAAAAGAGAAATTACCTTAAGCTTTTAAATGCAGTTTTTTTAAGATACCCAACCAAATAAATCATTACCATGACTGCCAACATACCAGACGAGATCCCATCATCCTTACCGGATGCAGAAAAGCTCTATACGCATTTATTAGGCTTACTAAAAGAAGCGCAGATTAAAAATCCTAATCTTCAATTAGCCGGTCTAGCTAGTGGCGGAGTTTGGGTGGCGCAGCGCCTAGCGAATGATCTAGGATTATCTAGTTATGGTGTAGTAAATGTGAGTTTTCATCGTGATGATTACTCTGCTAAAGGTAGCAGTGCGATTAATAGTTCAGAAGGGATGTCGACGAATTTACCCTTTTCAGTAGAGGGTGCTCATATAGTCCTAGTCGATGATGTCTTGGATACAGGTAGAACGGTGAGAGCTGCTCTGAACGAACTCTTTGATTTTGGCAGACCTGCCAAAGTGGAGCTAGCTGTTCTTGCCGATCGCTATCGTCGTGAACTACCAGTAGAAGCTTCTTACCGCGGCGCTAAAGTATTAGACCTTGGTGACAATCAACGCTTAGTCTTGAGCTTGCTCTCCAATGGTAAGTTGGATTTCAATACCGAGCGTAAGGTGCCTGCTTAATCCTATTTGCTAATCAATACTAGTATTAAAGTTAGGTTAGGGGTATGCGAATATAGACTTGGGGCTAAGGATTTACGAATTAATGTTCAGGGTTAGAAATCAAATTGGTGAATTCTTTTTAAAGGCGATAGATTAGGATAACGCTGCTAATGAATCGGAACTACTGAATCGGAACTACTGAATCAGAACTACTGAAGTTTAATAATGCAATCGTCCTTAAGGGATGTTTAACTAAAAATACCTGTTATTTTTGTTAAGCCGTAAAATGTAGGCAATTACATAATGATTATTGGAGTTTTAAGAATTCATGGACTTTTCTGATAAAAACAACGATTCTTCTTTAAATCCCACTAGCAATCCCAAAAGTTCCAGCTCAAATCCGATAGAATCCACACCTATTTCTGCCTCAAAAGCACCTCAGATTCAACTCAATGCTAACAAACAACTAACCCACTTAATAACGCTTGAAGGATTGCCTAAAGCAACGATTGAGCAAATTCTGGATACGGCTAATCAATTCGTTAGTTTTAATAATCCAAGCCGTGAAGTAAAGAAGCTACCACTACTAAGAGGTAAAAGTGTTTTCAATCTCTTTTTTGAAAACTCCACTCGAACTAGAACCACCTTTGAAATCGCTGCTAATCGACTATCTGCTGATGTCATCAATTTAGATATTCAAACGAGCTCGACCTCTAAAGGAGAAAGTCTCCTCGATACGATTGATAACCTAGTAGCCATGCAAGCAGATATCTTTGTCGTTCGACATAAAACTACGGGTGCTTCAGAGCAAATAGCTCGGCATTTACCAAATTATGTACATGTTATTAATGCAGGGGACGGCACGAATCAACATCCTACGCAAGGACTGCTAGATCTGTTTACCATGCGTCACTTTAAGAAAGACTTCACCAAATTAAAAGTCGCGATTGTGGGGGATGTAATTCATAGTCGGGTTGCTAAATCGAATATTTATGGCTTAGCTACTTTAGGTTGTCAGGATATACGCGTGATTGGTCCTAAAAGCTTAATTCCTAGTAATCTTGATTTACAGGGTGTCAGAGTCTTTCATAGCTTAGAAGAAGGCTTAAAAGGGGTCGATGTGGTGATGACTCTGCGTATTCAAAAAGAAAGAATGGAAGCAGGGCAAGTGCCTGAAGGTGAGGAGTTCTTCCGTCAGTGGGGACTCACACCTGAGAGATTGGCACTCGCCGATAAAGGGGCAATTGTGATGCATCCGGGTCCAATGAACCGTGGAGTCGAGATTGCGAGTGAAGTGGCTGATGGTCCTCAGTCCGTTATCCTGAAACAGGTGACGTTTGGTATTGCAGTACGAATGGCGGTGATGTCGATTGTGGCTGGGAATTAATTTTTAAAAATTATCAACGAAAATTTGGTATTAATTTACTAACCTCATTCTTTCCTAGAAGTTATTTGTTGAAGTATCAGTTTTATTACAACAGCAATTGTTGAAGTAACAAGAAACAATAGAAATGAATTCAAAATATGAATGAAAGCTGGACGATTGCATGGGCGGTACGAAACATTCTTGCTAATTCTTTAATGCCACCCCTCTTGTGGTTCTGGTTAGCAATTTTTTCTCTTTTGTTTTTAAATAAACGACGAAAACTTCAGTACGCCACCTTGGCTTTTTCGATTACTTTGTTGTGGGTAACAAGTACTGTCGTATTTAGTCAAGCTTTCACAGGTTGGGCTGGAAATTTAATTCACTGGCCTAAGCCATTGATTTTCAATCAAATCTCCAGTAATCCAAAATTTCAGGCGATTGTTATCTTAGGTGGTGGCGTGAGACGTGGAGCCGAAGAACTACCAGATTATCAGTCTCAAGACATTTCTAAAGAAGGGATGGAACGTCTCAGAATGGGGGCAAGATTTGTTAAATACTCGCATCTACCAGTTTTGGTAACAGGGGGGTTACCGGATAAAACAAATGTCAATGAGTTGCCCGAAGGAGTTTTAATGGCTACAGTTTTAGAAAGGGAACTAGGTACACCAGTGAAGTGGATAGAAAAAAACTCAAACAACACCCAAGAAAACGCCACATTCTCATCAAAGATATTAAAGAATGAAGGTATTCAACAGATTTATTTGGTAACCCATTTTTGGCATATGCCGAGAGCCACACAAGAGTTTACCAAGTCAGGCTTTGAGGTGATTCCAGTGCCTGTAGGCTTTGAAAGTAAGGAAAAATTTACTCCTCTTGATTATTTGCCAAGTTCCTCGGGTCTTTTGAAAACCCAACAAGTGTGGCATGAACTCATGGCTTGGGTTTTAAATCATCTTAAAAAAGATCCTACCTAATACGAATTCAGATTTGATAACATAAAAAAATTCATCAAAAAATGATGAAACCATTACAATACAAACTCTCCAAATCGTTAACGTGTGAACTTTAATATGCTTTTTCATAACCTTGCAGAAACAGTCAGATGATGGAATGGTATGTGGTGCACACAAAGCCTAGGCAAGAGTTTAGGGCTCAAGAAAATCTCCTGAATCAAGGTTTTGAAACCTATTTACCAACGATTGATATGCAAAAGTTGCTTGGTCAATCATTAGGAATTAAGCAAGAACCACTTTTTGCTAGATATTTATTTATCCATTTAGATCAAGTGCAAAGTAATTGGTATCCAATTCGTTCCACGCGAGGTGTTCACCAAGTTTTAAGATTTGGCCTGAATACAGATCCAGTGAAGGTCCCTCATGAAGTCATTCAGTTGATTAAAGATCAACTGTGTGAAATAGGTAAAAGCCCAAAAAATATGTTTGAGTTGAATGACCCAGTAGTGATTAAAGACGGGTCAATGAAGGGTTTGAATGGTAGTTTTCAAGAAATTTATCGTCAACCCAATGGAGAGCATCGTGCTTTGGTATTGATTGATTTTTTAGGAAAATTACAAAAAATAAAAGTTCCAGTCAATTCAATAAGTAAAGTAGTTAATTAGCTAGTCAATTAAATTGTTTAAATGACAAATTGATGACATTTTATATCGCTGTCATTTAACAATGGTTTAATGAAAGTCATATATTCTTTTGCAATGATTTGCAAACGGAAGGGCGGTAGCGTGGCTAATCTTTCAAATTTTCTAAAACACGAAAAAATACCATGCCATGCGTTTAGTGTATAGTTTTGATGAATAAATTAAAAAATATTAAATTTTCGTATCACTTAAGCTATTTTTAATGTCATTTAGGATGCTTTACAGTCAAAACCAATGTTTAAAACACTATTTCGTAGCCTTTGGAGAGGGATAAAAGAGTTAGGTTCAGACTCAAGTTTATCTAATCGTAGAAAAAAACGTGGGTATCGTAGCGGCTTTCAACGAGTCTTATGGGCAGGAATGCTGTTGTTTTTGTATTTCGGAGTTATTTACTATTCCATGATGAGTTCAGAGGATGGATCCGAAGATAATTCAGGCATATTGAAACTACTATTAGTAGCAACAATGGTTGCGGCTATGGGTGCGTACTTAGCGCCAAGATTTTCAGACTACGTAGAAGGCTGGACTTCCTCTGGGCGTAGAAAAAAATTACAAAAATCGCAGAATAGTTTTATGAAAAAAAAATCTGAATCTGAATCTAATCGTAAATCAAATAAATCTGCCGAATGAGTTTTAAAATTTTGACGGTCTGTACAGCAAATATCTGCAGAAGCCCAGTCGCACAAGTGATGCTTCAACAACTATTAAATAGTAATGTAGTTGTTCATTCAGCCGGCACATTGGCGATGAATGGTAATCCTGCAGATGGCATGATGCAGCAAATCATGAAAGAAAAAGGTTTCATTGGGATTGAAGAACACCGCTCGAAACCATTATTACCTTCTGTGATTAACGATTATGATTTGCTGTTATGTATGGAGAGTGAACATTTAGAAATGGTGCAAAAGATGAATCCATTTGCTACCGCAAAAGCAAAACTACTTGGACAATGGAGTCAACGTGTCGAAGTGCAAGATCCATTTGGTGGGCCTGAGTATGCTTACCGTGAATCTGTTGAGCAAATTGAGTTTCTTACTCAACAATGGGCTAAAAAATTAATCGATTTAGGAATGATTTCATGAAGTTGTTGAACTTAATAATATCTTTAGTCGTATTAGCACTATCAGGCTGTTCTGTATTGCCGGGTATGTCAGCTCATTATGCTTTACAAGACGAAATCGTAGATGGAGCAACCGATGTTCCTTTTACTTTAGTAAGGATTACGCCTTCTTTAATCGATAAAATGAGTAGGGCTGAGGAGGATGCCAGAAAGAAAGTGGTTGAAATCGGACCAATAGTTAATCCACCAACTGCCCCTTATCGGTTAGCTGCACATGATGTCTTGCGTATTTTTGTGTATGGTAATCCAGAGTTGTCTCCAGTCATTACGACAGCCAGTACAGCAGGTCTTGCTAGCACTCCTTCAGGACGTGTCATTGATGAAAAAGGAGATTTGTTTTTCCCTTTAGTGGGTTCAGTTCACGCAGCTGGATTGACAATTACCGAGTTTAGAAAACTACTCACCCAAAAATTAAATCGATATATCGTTGATCCACAAATTGATGTAGATGTATCAGCATTTCGTAGTCAAAAAATATTTGTAGCCGGTGAAGTAAAAACCCCAGGTTTAGTCGCCATCACAGATATGCCGCTGCGCATCATGGATGTTCTGGGTCAAGTAGGAGGCTACACTCCTGAAGCAGATATTAATAATCTGCAATTAACTAGAGGTAAAGACAATATCTCGATTGATTTAGAGAAAATGTACTTCAGTGGCAATACTTCAGGAAATTTATTATTGCAAAATGGTGATGTACTCACTATTCCGGACAGGCAGTCTCGAAAAGTATTTATTCTGGGCGAATTTGGTAATGCCAGCGGCGTCAACCAAGCCCGCTCTTACATAATGCGCCGCGGTAAAACAAGTTTGGCCGAAGTGATATCGGATGCGGGCGGTCCGAATCCCTTTTCATCTGATGCGAATAAAATTTATGTGATGCGAGCTGATGAAAATGGCGATCCGGTGATTTACCGTTTAGCGACTAGAGATCCTGCAGCACTGGTAATGGCAGATAAATTTACGGTACGTCCCCGCGACGTTGTATTTGCTACGCCAACCGATTTGACAGAGTTTGGTCGCTTCATCGCACAATTCTTCCCATTTACCTCCGCCGTTCAAACGGTAAAAGCAACGCCCTTTTAACGAAAGTTAGACCTCATTTATGAATACCGAAGTCTCATCATTTAATGGCAATGGTAACGGAGCCAATAATCCGCAGATTCAAGAGGAATCAACTGCCAAGTTTTCGATTGTAGATATCGTTGAAAATATTTACTTTTTTCGCTGGGCTTTTTTACTTATTTTTGTTTCTATTTTGTTGGTTTCGATTCTGTATGCTTTGCTTGCAAGTCCTATCTATATTTCGGATGCATTGGTTCAAGTCGAAGACAAAAAAAGTGGTAATTTAACTGGATTGCAAGTTGGTCAGTTGCCTTCAACGGCTTCCTCACTCATTGGTGAGATGGACATCATCAGCTCACGCACTGTAATCAGTGAAGCAGTCGAGGCACTGAATGCCAATGTGACGTTTCAAGTACAAAATCGTCTGCCAATTGTCGGTAACTTTTTAGCAAGAACTTTAACAAAAGGTCCAGATGGATTAGTTCAACCACTATGGGAAGGAAGTAAATGGGCATGGGGTGGAGAGAATCTTAAAATAGGACAGATTAATATTCCTACCCAATTTTATGGCAGTAACTATTACCTAAAAATTGGCCAAAATCAAGCGTGGGAACTGCTCGATAGTAATCAGGAAGTTTGTTTGAAGGGAAAAGGAGTAGGGGTTATCTCTGAAAATCCAACTCAAAATTATGCCCTCTCTTTAGACGCTCTCAAAGCAAAACCTGGCACAACCTTTTTGATTCGTGTGTTTTCTCCAGTAACAAGAGTAGGACAAATCAATTCTGGCTTAACGCTTGCCGAAAGTAAGCGGGGATCAACTATTATTAAGTTGACTTACGCCGATACTAATCCTTACCGAGCAGCTGAAATTTTAAATGCCATTGTGAACTCTTATGTAGGGCGAAATATTAGCCGAAGATCTGAAGAGGCCGAAAAAAGTTTAATCTTCTTAGAAAAAGAGTTACCTCGTCTGAGAATGGAGTTAGACAATAAACTCAAAGATTTAAATGATTATCGAAGAGTAAATAAATCTCTCGATATTAGTTCCGATATTAAAGAGGTTTTAGAAAAAGCTTCTCAAACTGAGACGAAGCTTCTAGAGTTAGATTTGAAAAGAAAAGAGTATTTAACAAGATACCAACCAGAGCATCCTATTATTAAAGCTTTGGATATTCAAATGAGTCAGTTATCTAATTTTAAAAAGCAAATCAACCAAAAAATTGATGGATTACCGCAGTTACAACAAGAATTCATCACCAAAGAAAGAAATTTGCAGGTTCAAAATCAGTTGTACCTCTCTCTTTTAAATAACGCTCAACAATTAAGAGTGACTAAAGCGGGTACGGTTGGTAACGTCTATATCGTTGATGCACCAGTGGTTCCGCAGTATCCATCAAGGCCGAAAAAACCTTATATTGTTGCTGGTGGAGCATTACTCGGATTTTTACTCGGCGTGGCGTTAACTCAGATTTTGGCATTGCTCACACAAATTATTCATGATCCAAAAAAACTAGAACAAGCCCTGGGCATCAATATATTGGCTATTTTGCCACTTGCTGTTGACCAAGTTGACCAAATTGAATCGAATGCAGAAAAAGCATTTATGATTGCGCACGAGAAGCCAACAAGTATTTCAGTTGAAGCGATTCGATCACTGCGAACGACTACTTTATTTGCTTTGTCGGAAAAACCAAGATCAAAGGTGATCTTGATTACCTCAGCAGTTCCTTCACAGGGTAAATCGTTTATTTCATCGAACTTAGCCTACTTATTTGCTAGCACTAATAAACGAGTTTTGTTAATCGAAGCAGACGTTCGTAAACCAACGATTAATAGATATGTTAATTTTCAAAAGGGAACATCGGGGCTTACTAATTATTTACTGAACGGTGGCGATATTAAGCCTTTAATTATGAAAGAAGTTTATCCCAACCTAGACTTTTTACCTGCTGGACAAACGATTAAAAACCCAGGAGATATTTTATCCTCAGATGCAATGATTAATTTAGTGAATCAATTAGCCGAAGAATATGATTATGTCGTGATTGATTCCCCTCCTTTATTACCAGTGAACGATGCTAGATCTCTAGCTCTATGTTCAGACGTTACCTTATTTATCGTTCGCCAAGAAATGTCGAGTATTTCAGAGGTTCGTGAAGCAATTGATATCCTTGAAAAGGGTGGTAGTAAGATTGACGGTATTGTGTTTAATGGTTTTGTACCATCACAAATTCGTTACAGTTATAGCTATGGGTATGGCTATCGCGGCTTTAGTCGTTATGGCAAATATCGCTACAAAGACTATAGCGATAATGAAGGTTCTACCAAGAGCTAAATGACGAAAATTTTAAAATTCAACTTATAAAGTTTCAACCATTCAGCTTTTTCTAAAAATTCCAATAGTAATTTAATCAATTTAATCAACGCTTTAAGTCAAGGTTTAAAGTTAATATACTCATGAATAATGTAAATGAATTACGCCTAGCAGTTATTGGCCTAGGATACGTGGGACTTCCTCTTGCTGTCGAGTTTGGTAAGCAACGCAAGGTCGTTGGCTTTGATATTAATCAACAACGTATTGATGAACTCAGATTAGGCCAAGATAAGACTTTAGAAACCTCTTTAGAGGAACTAGGCGAAGCTAAGCACCTGACATTTTCAACAGATATAGAAGAGCTTCGCTCTTGCAACTGTTTTATTGTTACAGTACCAACACCAATCGATGAGTTTAAACATCCTGACTTGACTCCACTGATAAAGGCGTCAACTACAGTTGGTAAAGTTCTCAAGTCAGGTGATATTGTGATCTATGAATCGACTGTCTATCCAGGATGTACTGAAGAGGACTGCGTGCCTGTTTTAGAGAAATATTCGGGTCTTAAATTTAATGAAGATTTTTATTGTGGGTATAGCCCTGAACGGATTAATCCAGGAGATAAGGAACATCGATTACCTTCGATCAAGAAAGTGACCTCAGGTTCCACCCCTGAAATTGCACAAATTGTAGACGAACTCTACCTTCAAATTATTACCGCTGGAACACATAGAGCCTCAAGTATTCGGGTTGCCGAGGCCGCCAAAGTGATTGAAAATACACAACGTGATGTCAATATTGCTCTCATTAATGAACTGGCACTTATCTTTAATAAGATGGGGATTGATACTGAGGCGGTATTACAAGCTGCTGGCAGTAAGTGGAATTTCATTCCCTTTCGTCCTGGTTTAGTGGGTGGTCATTGTATTGGGGTGGATCCCTATTATTTAACTCATAAAGCGCAATCGATTGGATATACCCCAGAGGTGATTCTTGCAGGTAGAAGATTAAATGACCATATGGGTAGTTATGTGGCAAGTACGCTAATGAAGGCTTTAACTAAAAAACATATCTCTATTGAGGGTGCAAAAATCCTTGTGATGGGACTGACCTTTAAAGAGAATTGCCCAGACTTAAGAAACACAAAAGTTGTAGATATTGTGCAAGAACTCAAAGAGTTTAACTGTGATGTAGATGTCTTTGATCCATGGATTAATCCCATAGAGGCAGAGCATGAATACAGTATTACGCCAATTGAAACTCTGCAAGATAACCATTACGATGCGATTATTTTGGCAGTTGCCCATCATGAATTTAAAGAAATGGGTATTGAAAAAATACGTAATAAAGGTAAATCGCAAACCGTTATTTACGACTTGAAATACCTCTTCCCTAAAGAGTTCACTGACATCAGACTATGACCCAAACAGTATTTGAAGAGGTAAAACAACAGCTCAATAAAGAGCCAAAAAGATGGCTAATCACTGGGTGTGCAGGGTTTATTGGCAGTAACTTGTTAGAAGCCTTACTTAAACTAGATCAAACGATTGTCGGGCTTGATAACTTCAGTACAGGCTTTGCGCATAATCTAGAAGAAGTGAAATCATTAGTAACGGCAGAACAGTGGCAAAGATTTACGATGATTGAAGGTGATATTCGTGACTTAGCCACTTGTGAAAAAGCATGTCAAGACATTGATTACGTATTACATCAGGCAGCACTTGGATCTGTACCAAGAAGCATCGAAAATCCAATCGCAACCAATCAAAGTAATATCGATGGTTTTTTAAATATGTTAGTGGCAGCGAAGGATGCAAAAGTAAAAAGTTTTACTTATGCAGCAAGTAGTAGTACTTACGGCGACCACCCAGCATTACCGAAGATTGAAGATAATATCGGACAACCTTTAAGTCCGTATGCAGTGACTAAACTGGTGAATGAGTTGTATGCCAAAGTTTTTACTAGAACTTATGGATTTAATTCAATTGGACTTAGATATTTCAATGTGTTTGGTAAAAGGCAAAATCCAAATGGCGCTTATGCTGCAGTGATTCCGAAGTGGATTGCTGCAATGATTAAAAATGAACCTGTGTATATTAACGGCGACGGTGAAACGAGTAGAGATTTTTGCTATATAGCTAATGCGATTCAAGCAAATATTCTTGCAGCAACAACAGAAAATCAAGAGGCGGTTAATCAGATCTATAACGTAGCGGTTGGTGATCAAACTACTTTAAATATTCTTTATCAAGCCATCCAAGAAAATCTTAGTAAGAATTATTTACACGTAAATGAATCAAAGCCGGTTTACAGAGATTTTAGAGCTGGGGATGTCAGACATTCTTTGGCTGATGTAAGTAAAGCAAAAAACTTATTAGGATATGCGCCCAATTACATAATACGCGAAGGACTAAAAGAGGCAATGACCTGGTATTTAGAAAGCATAAAATTAAATGCCAAATAAAGTAGTGTTCATTAAAGACACATTAATTCTTAAAGTACTTAACTTAAAAAATGACTGAGAAAGAAATAAATTCAAGTAACGAAAGTTCAAGTTCCTACAGTCAAATATTGAAATCCACCTCTGTCATGGGTGGTGTAGCAGGTGTTACCTTAATATTAGGTATGATTCGAACAAAGTTCGCAGCAATTTTTATTGGAGCATTTGGGGTTGGTCTTCTTAATAACTTTAATACTATATTAGGCTTTATGGTTGTGGTTTCTGGCCTAGGAATTCAATCAAGTGGTGTTCGTCAAGTGTCAATTGCATTTGCAAAAAATGATGAAGTTCTTTTAGCAAAGACGGTAATTACTATAAAGAGAATTTGTTGGATAACTGGAATTTTTGGTGCTATGGTTCTTTTCATTCTTAGTTCAAAGATAAGCCAAATAACATTTGGATCGGACCAGTATAGATGGGAAATTTCTGCAATGGCACTATTGATAATTTTTACAAACTTGTCAGGTGGGCAGACAGCTATCTTACAAGGATCCAGAAAAATAATTGAATTAGCCAAGGTTCAAATCATTAGCTCAATTGTTGGTTCATTGATAACTATCATATTTTATTTTCAAATGGGGCTAAAAGGAATCATTCCAGGATTGGTACTTTCCTCTTTTTTACAGTTGTTGATATCCTGGAAATTTTCAAAAAATGTAGCAGTAACCAAAATATTCATGACTTGGAAAGAAAGCTTTTATGAAGCTAAGGAATTATTCAAATTTGGAATAGCATTAATGTGTTCTGGTCTTATGGTATCCATCGTTGCATATGCTACAAATATCATCATTAATAATCAAATCAATATTCAAGCTGTTGGAATATATGGGGCAGCTTTTGCATTATCGGGAATGTTTGTGAATTTTGTTTTAGGTGCTATGGGTACTGATTACTATCCAAGACTTTCCAGTTTAATAGATGATACAGATGCTATGAATCGATTAGTAAATGAACAAACTGAGGTTGCCATACTGTTAGCTTTGCCAGGATTAGTAGCTACGATAGTTCTAGCTCCTTGGATTGTCCCATTATTTTATTCTAACGAATTTTTACCTGCAGTTGAAATGGTTCAATGGTTAATTCTAGGGTGTTTTGGTAGAGTCATTTCTTGGCCCATGGGATTTATCTTATTAGCAAAGGGTAAAAGTAAATTATTTTTTTTAACAGAAACAATATCAAACACAATTCATCTAGGATTTGTTTATGTTTTGGTAAGTTTTGTGGGAATAAAGGGAGTTTCAATAGCTTTTATGATTTGTTACCTTTTTTATACTCCCTTGATTTATTTTGTTACTAAAAATATTAACAACTTTAATTGGAATAAACTTACTTTGAAGTATATATGTATTTCAATTATTATTTTATTAATTGAAATCTTGATTTCTGAAAATTTTGGACTAAACTTTTCCCTGTTAATAAACTCAATCTTAATAATACCTAGCATGTTAATTTTAAGTAAACAGTTAATATCAAAACTTGGACGTAATCACAAACTAACAAAACTATTATTAAAAATTCCACTGATGAACAAGATAGCTTGATTTTTAACATGAAAAATATAAATAAAAAAATAATCGTAAAAGGAAATCATCTAGAGTTTCACAATGTTACCCTAAATGATGCCGCTTTTATTCTTGAGTTAAGAACAGATGAAAATAAGTCGAAGCATTTATCACGCACATCAAATGATTTAGATGTACAGCAACTATGGTTAAAAAAATACGATAGTGATAATTCACAAATATATTTTATTATTTATAGTAAAAAAGAAAAAGTTGGTACTGTTAGAATATATGATTTAAAAGAAGATTCATTTTGTTGGGGTTCATGGATCATAAAGAGTGGATCTCCAAATAGTTTCTCAATAGAATCAATGATTATGGTTTATCAATATGGACTAAGTTTAGGCTTTAATTCATCACATTTTGATGTTAGAAAAGATAATAAATCTGTGTGGAGTTTTCATGAAAAATTTGGAGCTAAAAGAATATCAGAGAATTTAATTGATTATTTTTATGAAATAGATAAAGTTAGTATAGAAAAATCACTCACAAAATATAAAAAATATTTACCTCATAATATTAAAATTATAAACAAATAAAAAATATGAACTTTAATATCGAAAAGTGTCAAATAGTTAATCTTCCGAAAATAAATGATCCTAGAGGCAATTTGACTTTCATAGAAGGTGGACAGCATATTCCTTTTAACATACAGCGTGTATATTACCTTTATGATGTCCCTGGAGGGGCAGAGCGAGGTGGTCATGCTCATAAAAATTTACATCAATTAATTATTGCCATGTCTGGAAGTTTTGATATTGTATTGGATGATGGAAAAGAAAAAAAAAGAATCCATCTAAATCGATCATATGAAGGTCTATATGTTTGCCCAATGATTTGGCGAGAATTGGATAACTTTTCATCTGGATCTGTCTGTATGGTTTTAGCATCAAACCACTACGATGAAGATGATTACTATCGAAACCACAAAGAATTTAAAAAAGCTAAAGATGAATATGAAAATCCCCTTTCTTGACTTATCAGCAGGATATAAAGAGTTAAAACTTGAAATTGACACCGCTATTGGCGGGGTACTGTCTAGCGGATATTATATTGGTGGTCCAGAAGTAGAATCGTTTGAAAAAGATTGGGCTAATTATTGTGGTTGTAAATTTGCTGTAGGCGTCGGAAATGGATTGGATGCAATAGAGTTAGCTCTCAGAGCTATGGATATTGGACCTGGAGATGAGGTAATAGTACCATCTAACACTTACATTGCCACATGGCTAGCAGTAAGTCATTGTGGTGCTACACCTGTTCCCGTTGAGCCTAATGAAAAAACTTACAATATAGATCCCGGCTTAATTGAAAAAGCAATTACAAAAAAGACAAAAGCAATAATTCCAGTACATTTATACGGACAACCATGTGACCTGGATCAAATTCTTGAAATTTCTAAAAAATATAGTTTAAAAGTATTAGAAGATGCTGCGCAGGCTCATGGGGCTAAATATAAAGGAAAAAAAATAGGTGCGCATGGTGATGTAGTTGCTTGGAGCTTTTATCCAGGAAAGAATTTGGGTGCTTTAGGTGACGGTGGAGCTATAACTACTAATGATGAAAAAATAGCTGAAAGAGTCAAATTATTAGGAAATTATGGCTCTAAGAAAAAATATATTAACGATGAAAAAGGGTTTAACAGTAGACTTGATCCAATGCAGGCAGCTATTCTAAGAGTAAAAATAAGATACTTAGATGAGTGGAATGAACGAAGAAATTTAATTGCTAATCAATATTTGCTAGAAATTAAAAATTCAGTTATAAAACTTCCTTATGTGCCTAATTGGTCTGAACCAGTATGGCATCTTTTTGTTATAAGACATATACAAAGAGACCATTTACAAAATGTACTAACAAAAGCTGGGATATCAACATTAATTCATTATCCAATACCACCCAATAAGCAAAGTGCTTATTCGGAATTAAATATTTCAAATAATAGTTTTCTGTTAGCACAAAAATTGGCTAATGAACTAATTAGCATACCAATTGGACCACAATTGAGTATGGATAATTTAAAATTTATTATAAAAATAATAAATGAATATCACTAAAAAAATAATGAATCTTAATATAAAAATATATAATTTGAACTAAGTAAATATTAATATATAAAGAGAGTAAGAGAAAAATTAGAATATTAAAAATATATTAATTGAACAAAATAGAAATAAAATAAATAAAATATCAGACTAAATAAAAAATACTATATATTAAAAATATATGAATAAAATAATACCTAAAATTAGTATATTAATTCCAAGTTACAATCATATTAAATATGTAAGTTATGCTGTAAAAAGTATTTGGACTCAAACATATCAAAATTTGGAATTAATTATTGTAGATGACGGCTCAACAGATGGATCACTTCTTTTATTAGAGGAGTTAAAAATTCAATCACCTATAACTATGAAAGTTTTTAGTCAAAAAAATAATGGTATTTGTAGTGCATTAAATAGAGGATTAGCTGAATCAACTGGAGACATAATAACATTTCTAGCATCTGATGATGTGATGCTGGAAGATAGATTTTCGAAAGAAATTAAAGAGTTTGAGATAAATCCATTATTAAAAGTATCTTATTCAAACGGAAGATATTATAAAGATGATGAAATTTTTGGTGAGGTTCATAAAGCTATTTCTCCTTATCTAAAAAAAGGGATTTGTCAAACTAAAGAAATAATATTATCATCAATTCCTAAACTATACATACAAGCATTATTAATAAAAAAAGATTTTTTGGAGGAAATTGGAGGTTTTGATGAGCAGACAAATTCTGATGATTGGTCTTTAAATATTAGAATTTTTAAAAATTTAAGAAAAAATAATGAATATTATTATAACAGAAAAAATTTTTCATTTTTGTATAGAGTTCATGAAAATCAAATTAACAATAGTGTTAACTTTACAAAACCAATGATAAAAAAAGTAATAAAAAAATATTTTAATTTAAATTCAAGATCCAAATTAGTATGTAAAAAATTAATAATAAACTCAATTAAAGCTTTAAGAAATAAAGAATTTAGAAAAACAACAGCTTTAATAAAAAAAACAATTAAAATAGGATTCTTTAACGGAATTCCATATAAGTGTTTGTTAAGTTATATTAGTGAAATACCATTTTATATTTATAGAAATTTCATAGCCAAATAACAAAAATTTTGATGTTTTTATTAAATCAATAAATTAAAAATAAAATATAATTATAAGTAAAATATGGAAAATAATTTACATAAAAAAAAAATATATGGAATATTAGTTGTATATTATCCTAAATATGCGAAAAAAGCAATTTTCAATTTTAATAAATTTATGATTGAAACCTTTCCAAACTCAGAGGTAATCATTGTTAATAATAATGAAAATTTAAATTTAGCGAAGAATCATATAAAAGGAGATAACACAAATTTTGAATTTTCAGGTTGGGATTCTGGATTAGAAAACATAATAATAGAAGACGAAGATTTAATAGTTTTTGCAAATGATACATTTTGCAATTTAGAATCATGGAATTATTTAAATAAAATTAGATATATTAAATCTTTTAAAAAATTAGACAAATCATCAGAATATTTAGTTTGTGGGGAAATATCAAAGTTTCCAGGAACTTATGAGATTGATAAATATAATGCAAACTTTTGGGTTAGAACAAATATATTTGCAATGAAAGGTAAAGTAATAAGATTGATAAATAAATTAAGTATGGAAATTACTGCATTAAATAGTATTGTAGGATTAAATGACAAAAAAGATAACTTATTATGGAAAAATAAAATAGTAGGGGATTCTCTTAAAAACAGAATAAATGATTGGGTTTTTCCTAAAAATGGCCAATTTGGTTGGTATGGTGCAAAAAATGCTAGTCCAGAAAGAAAATTAAAAAAAGCACATTCAGTAATAAATGAAAAATGGTTAAGTGCAAGGTTAAGTTATAACGAAATTAAAATAATAGATTGTTCCCAAAATAAATTAATAAAATTTTATAGAAGATTAAGATCTAAATATAACCAATTAATACTAAAAAAATAAAATTATTGTATGAATAAAAATAAAAAAAAAGAATATCTAATTTCTGTATTAACGCCAACTTGGGACAGGGCTGAGTATTTACCTAGAGTCTGGCAAGGCCTTAATAATCAAACCTATAAGAATTTTGAATGGATTATTATTAATGATGGATCCAAAGACGACACAATAAATGTAATTAAAAATCTATCTCTAAAATCTAATTTTCAAATTAAACTTATTAATGCAAGTTGTAGATTAGGCAAATCTAGAGCTGATAATGAAGGAATAAAACTGGCAAATGGGGAGTTTATATTATGGTGTGATTCTGATGATTTATTACTACCAGATGCTTTAGATATGTTATTAAATACATGGATTTCAATTCCAAATAATTCAGATGATTATTTAGGTGTTACAGCCCTGTGTAGAACTAATAAGGGGATTTTGGGAAATAAATTTTATAATAATAATGATACTATTGATATTATATGGGAGGAGTTATATAGTAAACTTAAATCTGATCATATAATGTTTATCAAATCAAGCCTTTTGAAGAAAAACTTATTTCAAACTGTTGACTTCAATACCTGAATCATCTGTATGGAGTTTAATTGGAATAATGAAAACTCGATTTTTACCAATCGCTTTAATGGAAAAAAATTATTATCAAAAAAATGCACTCTCCTTTACGGGACTAATGTCATACAATAAAGGAAATGCGTTAGGAATGGCTATAACAAAAAATTATATTTTCCCTTATAAATCTTTACCTAGTAAAGTTTTTTTTATTTTAAATTATTTGAGGTATTGCCACCATGGTGATATTAATATATCTAATGCGATTAAACTTTGGAAACCAAAATTAATTGATTATTTTTATCTTTTTTTACTATTACCTTTAGCTAAAGTAGTGGCTTTTAAAGATATTGTTCAGGGTAAAGTAAGAAAAACTCATATTGAATATGAAAAAAATGCATCTGTTGGCACATATGAATTAATCGTATTTAATACAACCATACTTTAAATTTGTTTAATAATGTATTTTATAATTAATAATTATCAAATTAAATTAATAAATATTTCATTAATTATATTTAATCAGATTGAAAAATACTATTTACATGTTACTAATAACTAATTTATTGGAAAATTCACCAAGAGGTGGCAGAGAAAAACTTTGTAAATTAAACTTCGAAATTCTCTCAAGTATATATAACGAAAATTTATATTTATATGAATTGAACAAAAAACCTGTTTTAGGATTTCTTTTACTCCTAAATTCTTTTAGGGGGCAAATAAATGGTATTGATAATATTAGCATAAATGCTATAAAAGATATAATAGAAAAAAATAAAATTTCTTCTATTTTCATAGATGGTTCTAATTTAGGAGAAGTAGCTAGAGTTACTAAATTGATAAATCCGAAGATTAAGGTTACAACATTTTTTCATAATGTTGAATCTCATTTTTTCTGGGGAGCTTTTAAAAAAAATAGAACTATACGATCTTTAATAATTGCTATTGTAAATTATCTTGCTGAGCGAAAAGCAATTAAATTTAGTGACTGTACAATATGTTTGAATGACAGGGATAGTAAATTGTTATTTAAGTATTACGGAAGATTTGCATCTCACATTTCTCCAATAGCTCTAAAAAATTTTGAAGCAGTTGACAAATTAATATTAAATCAATCGGTTAATGAAAAATATGCTCTTTTTGTTGGCGGTTTATTTTATGCCAATTTATCTGGAATAACTTGGTTTGTCGAGAATGTTGTTCCTAAAATTGATATAAAAATTTATATCGTTGGAAATGGATTTGAATCTTATAAGAAACAATTAGAAGTTAAAGATAAAGTAGTAGTGATAGGATCTGTAGTCAACCTCAATGAGTGGTACATAAATGCATGTTTTATTATTGCACCAATTTTCGATGGCTCTGGAATGAAAACAAAAGTTGCTGAGGCCTTAATGTATGGAAAAAAAATTGTAGGAACTTCAGAAGCGTTTACTGGTTACGAAGATGTTGTTCACCAAGTTGGGACTCTTTGTACTACTCCTGATGATTTTGTAAAAACAATATCTGACTATCAAAAGGATGAAATTAATCATTTTGATCCAAATTTACGAAAAATTTTTGATTTAAAATATTCATTTGAAGCCGCAAAATTACGTTTTACTTCTATATTAAAATAATTTAGTGTTTCGTAGATTATATTAAGGTAAAATTTTTATATTATTTATCACAAAATAATTCATTATTAACTCATTATATAAATGATTTAAAAATTAATTTTTTTGATGCAAAGATAATATTAATTTATTTCTAATATTTAAATTAATTAACTAGGTGAATTCTAATACGAAGTGCAACTTTGAACAATGAGAGGAGGCTAAGGATGATTTAGTATCTAAAGCTTCTAGACCGCCAAGTCAAAGTAGCCATGACCTATAAACACCTTAGCCAAGA
>Ga0164296_1001067_pt1 | contig 30466 bp, 38 predicted proteins | sample GEODES057metaG_FD_113533 | JGI IMG/M metagenome (GOLD analysis project Ga0164296, IMG submission 113533) | Dystrophic lake water microbial communities from Trout Bog Lake, Wisconsin, USA - GEODES057 metaG | ecosystem: Environmental > Aquatic > Freshwater > Lake | place: USA: Trout Bog Lake...
CCTGCTGCTCACCGATGAAGCGGCGCGTGGTGGGATCCTGTAGCGCCAATTCACGGATGCTCGCCTCGTCCGCATCGACCGCCACCGTGATCTTGCTGCGCAACTTGCCATTCACCTGCACCACCAGATCGAGCGAATCCTGACGCAGCGCCTCTGTATCGACGAGGGGCCAGCGCTCATCGATCACCGCCCGTTCGTGCCCGAGCACCGCCCACAAGGCGTGACTCACGTGTGGTACGACCGGCGACAGCATGATCACCGCCATCTCGAGGGCCTCGTGTACCACCGCGCCACCCTGGGGCGAGGTGACATCGTGGCGTGACACGGCATTCAACAATTCCATCACGGCCGCTATGGCGGTATTGAAGATGCGGCGCCGACCATAGTCATCGGTCACCTTGGCGAGCGTTTGGTGCGTCAGGCGTCTTAGCGCGCGATCCTCGTTGGAGAGTGCGGCAGGCTCGATCGCCGGCACCACCGGCCCCTGGACGTGCACATACACGGCTTTCCACAGCCGCTTCAGGAATCGGAACGCCCCTTCCGCGCCTTCATCCGACCAATCGAGCGATAGCTCCGGTGGCGCCGCGAACATCATGAACAAACGGGCCGTGTCGGCGCCGTAGCGGTCAATGAACGATTGCGGATCCACGCCGTTGTTCTTCGACTTCGACATCGTGCCGATGCCGCCGGATTCCACGGGCTGTCCGTCGCTTCGCAGGCGTGCGCCGGCCGGCGCCCCCTTGGCATCCGTCAGCACCTCGACATCGGTCGGATTGAAATACTGTATTCGACCCGAGGCAGGCTTTCTGAAGAAGATCGCGTTACGCACCATCCCCTGCGTCAGCAGGTTCGAGAACGGCTCACGCAACTCGATCAACCCGAGGTCCCGCATCGCCTTGGTCCAAAAGCGCGAATACAGCAGGTGCAGGATGGCATGCTCGATGCCACCAATATACTGGTCGACCGGCAACCAGTAGCGCACACGCTCGTCCACCATGGCCTTGTCGTTATCCGACGACGCATAACGCAAGAAGTACCAGGACGAATCGACGAAGGTGTCCATGGTGTCGGTTTCGCGACGGGCCGGCGCACCACACTTCGGACAGCGGCACTCGGTGAAGGCGGCAAGCTTGGCGAGAGGACTGCCCGAACCATCGGGCACGAGATCCTCCGGCAACATCACCGGCAACTCGCTGTCCGGTACCGGCACATCGCCACAACCAGCACAGTGGATGATCGGTATCGGACAACCCCAGTAACGCTGGCGGGAAATACCCCAGTCCCTGAGTCTCCACTGCACCTGTCGGCTGCCGAGGCCGCGGACTTCGAGCGCCGAAGACACCGCGTCGATCGCCTGATCGAAGTCGAGACCATCGTAGCTCCCCGAATTCACGAGGCGCCCGTGCTCGGCATACCAGCTCGACCATTCGAGTGTCGAATAGGGCTGCCCGTCCACGTCAATCACCTGGACGATCGGCAAGTCGTATTTGAGCGCAAAGGCGAAATCACGCTCGTCATGCCCGGGCACGCCCATGACCGCGCCTTCGCCGTAGCCCATCAGCACGTAGTTGCCGACCCACACCGGTACGGCGGCACCGGTGAGCGGATGTTCGACGACCAGTCCGGTCGGCATGCCCTTCTTTTCCATGGTGGCGAGGTCCGCCTCCATCACGCTGCCCTGCTTGCACTCCTCGACGAAGGCGGCCAGAGCCGCGTTGCCGCGTGCTGCGTGGGTGGCGAGCGGATGCTCGGCGGCGACTGCGACGAAGGTCACCCCCATGACGGTATCGGCACGGGTCGTGAACACCCGAAGGAGCTGACGATGACCGTCGAGCTCGTAGGGGAAGGCCACGTTGACGCCTTCGCTACGCCCGATCCAATTGGCCTGCATGGCGCGTACGCGCTCCGGCCAGCCCTCGAGCGCTTGCACGTCCCCGAGCAGCTCCTCCGCATAGCGGGTGATCGCCAGGTAGTACATGGGGATTTCGCGCTTCTCGACCACGGCACCGGTACGCCAACCGAGACCGTCGATGACCTGCTCGTTAGCCAGCACGGTCTGGTCGATCGGATCCCAGTTGACGACGCCGGTCTTCTTGTAGGCAATGCCGTTCTCAAGCATGCGCAGGAAGAACCACTGGTTCCATCGATAATAGTCGGCCTTGCAGGTCGCAAGCTCTCGAGTCCAGTCGATGCCGAAGCCGAGCGCCTTGAGCTGACGCTTCATGGTCTCGATGTTGTCGTAGGTCCAGTGCGCGGGTGGCACGTGGTTGGCCATCGCGGCGTTCTCGGCCGGTAGACCGAAGGCATCCCAACCCATGGGCTGCAGGACGTTGCGTCCCTGCATGCGCATGAAACGCGACAACACATCGCCAATCGTGTAGTTGCGCACGTGGCCCATGTGCAGGCGCCCGCTGGGATACGGGAACATGCTGAGGCAGTAGTACTTCTCGCGCGTCGGATCCTCGACTGCCCGAAACGTGTCGTGTGACTGCCAATAGCGCTGAGCTTCGGCTTCGATGGTGGCGGGTGTATAGGCTTCTTGCATGGTCGGTGGCTACGGACGCTTCAAACGTCTAAGGATACCGGAATGCAGCCGCCGCGCCGCGTCCCGCAAGGCCTCGGCGCCCGGTTTAGCCGAGCACCGACCCAATGGCCGCCGCCACCCGCCCGACCTGGGCCTCCGGCAGGCCCGCCACGTTGATCCGACTGTCCGGCGCCATGTAAATGTGATGCTGCTTCGCCAACGTCTCGACCGCCGCAGCGGGCAGACCGAGCAACGAGAACATGCCCAACTGCCCGGCGATGAAGTCAAAGCGCCCACCACCCGTGGTCGCCCGCAGGGCATCGCGAAGCGCGCCGCGCAGGCGCTCGACACGTTGCCGCATCTGCTCGAGTTCGGCCCGCCACTCGCCCAAAAGTGCCGCATCTGCCGCAATGGTCGCCACGACCGCTGCCCCATGATCCGGTGGCATCGAATACATGCGTCGCGCGATCCCCTGCAGGTGCGACATCACGATCCCGGCTTCGGTGGCGTTCGGCGCGATCGCAATCAAGGCCCCCACGCGCTCGCGATAGAGGCCGAAGTTCTTGGAACAGGACACCGCGATCAGCAATTCCGGCAACCGCGCGGCGAATAGTCGCACCGCATAGGCATCCTCATCGAGTCCGCGCCCGAGCCCCTGGTAGGCCAGATCGAACAGCGGGACCAGGCCACGCTTCTCGACCAGCGCAAGCAACGTCTGCCACTGCGTGCGGTCGAGATCGGCGCCAGTAGGATTGTGGCAGGAGCCGTGGAGCAACACGACGCTTCCCGCCGGCAACTGCTCCAGAAACCCGCACATGGCCTCGAAACGAATCGTGCCACTGGCCAGATCGTAGTAGGGATAGCGATCGATACTGAGCCCCGTACCGCCGATCAGCGGAATGTGATTCGGCCAGGTCGGGTCACTGACCACCACGCGGGTCTTGGGATCGGCACGCATCATCAACTCGGAGGCCAGTCGCAGCGCCCCACAACCGCCCGGCGCCTGCAGTGTCACGACACGGCCGCTACCGCTGACGGCGTGCCCGACACCGAGCGTCATCTCCTCGATGAACGCTGCGAACGGACGATTGCCGCCCGTCCCGACGTACACCTTGCTGATCTGTTTATCGAGCATCGCACGCTCCGCGGTGCGCACCGCCGCCATCACCGGCGTCACACCCGTCGAGTCCCGATACACACCGACCCCAAGATCCACCTTCATGGGATCGCGATCGGCCGCGAACGCCGCCATCACGGCCAGCAACGAGTCGGGGGCCTGGGGATCGAGATGACTGAACATGCGTACTCCTGAGATTGGCGTCGGCACCGTACCCTGCGGTCGATGCGGGGCGTGGGTCGGCCGAGCATAGCCGACTTTTTGAGCGCGTTCGAACACGGGTCGATGGGCGGTGCTCAGCCGGTCTGCCAGCACCCCGGCGACACCGTGGGGATATGGCCGAACGGGCGCGAGATCACTCGATCAACGGCGCCACCGTAAGCGTCGCACGAAGACGGCCAATATCCCGATCGCGCACCACGCCAGCACTGGCCAGTTCCTGAGACGTGCATAGGGCGTCTCGCCGCGATACGGCGTCACCTCGCCCCGAAGCACCTCCGGGACGAACTGATGAGATCGGCTGACCACCCGGCCTGTCGGATCGATGACGGCGGAAATGCCATTGTTCGTCGCCCGCATCATCCACCGACCCGCCTCGATCGCACGCATGCGGGCGATCTGCAGATGCTGATGAGGCGCCGTCGAATCCCCAAACCAGGCGTCGTTGCTGACGTTGACCAGCAAGGTGGCCGAGGCGAGCTCGTCCAGTTGCTCGACGGCGTAGGCATCTTCATAGCAAATGGTCGCGGCCACCCGTTGACCTGCCGCAACCAGCGGCGACTGATGTCGCGGCCCGGGCGAGAAATCGACGAATCCCATGTTCTTGAGTCGCATCCAGCTTCGAATGAAGGTCGGCACTGGAAAAAACTCGCCAAAGGGCACCAGCCGCCGCTTGTAGTACCACTGCTCGCTGTCTCCGAGCGCCGCCAAGCCATTGCGCAACTCGCTGCTGTCGGCATCGTAGGCAATCAAGCCCAACAGCAAATCCGAGTGTCGACTGCGCGCCTCGCGATAGATGTTGGCGAGATAAGGCACGGCCTCCTGATAAAGCTCCGGTAACGCCGACTCCGGCCACACGATCAGTCGCGACCCGTAGGCCTCAGTGGTCAGACGCTGATAGACCGCGAGACTCTCCTGGCGGTTGTCTTCCTGCCATTTCAAATCCTGGGAAATCGCGCCCTGCACGAGCGCAACCGTCAGCGGCGGCGCCGACGGCGCCGTCCATGCATGACGGGCGAGCACCGCACCGAGTCCCCACAGCACCGCAATGACACACACCGGCACCCACCGCCGCCATCCACCAAGCACCACGAGCGCAACGATGGCACCGGCGATCGTTGAGGTGACGAGACTGACGCCGTAAATCCCGAAGACCGGCGCATAGCCCACCAAGGAGGTGTCGATCTGACTGTAGCCCACCGCCAGCCACGGAAAGCCGCTCAGGAACCAGCCGCGGAACCATTCCATCAACACCCACGACGCCGGCAGCACCCACAGCAGATGCGACAGCCGGTCATCCCGCTCGCGTCGCGACAGGATCGCCGCGAGCAATGCGGTGTAGCTGCCCATGATCGCGACCAGTCCGAGCATCAGAAACAAGGCGAGCGCCACCGGCGCCTTGCCGAGCACATGAATGCTCGTGTAGAGCCAGTAGGTGCCGGAAAGAAACAAACCCGCACTGAAGAAAAATCCGACCCACGCGGCCCGCCCTGGCGGCAAGCCACGCCACAAGAGCCAGAGCGCCGCAAGACAGAGTGGGCCGAGCGGCCATAGGTCGAAGGGCGCGAAGGCGAGCGATTGCAGGGCACCGAGCCCGAAGGCAAGCAGCGGCACCCACCACCGCCGTCGCAACAGCCATGCCGTCAGCACCTGCCGAAATCTCAAGCGGGCGACTCCGCCGGTGGCAAGTCTTGTGGCAGCGTCACCTTCAGGAGTTCGATGCGCCGATTCTCGATGCGCATCACGCGAAACTCGATGTCATCGATCACCGTGGCCTCACCGCGCTTCGGCAGCCGCCCGAAAGTACCGGCAACGAGGCCGCCGATGGTATCGAACTCCTCATCACCGTAGGTCGTACCGAAATACTCGTTGAACGCATCAATGCGGGTCAGCGCCCGCACCATGAAGTGTCTTGGCCCATCACGACGAATCGCCGGATCCTCCTCGACGTCATATTCGTCTGCGATGTCACCGACAATCTGCTCGATGACATCCTCGATGGTCACGAGACCGGCCACACCACCATACTCGTCCACCACGATCGCCATGTGATGGCGGTTCTTCCGGAACTCCGTCAGCAACACATTGAGGCGCTTGCTCTCGGGCACGAATACCGCGGGGCGCAAGACCTCACGAAGATCGAAGTCGTCGGCATCCTTCTCCGCGTAGTAGCGCAGCAAATCCTTGGCCAGCAGGATACCGACGACCTCGTCGCGATCATCACCGATGACCGGGAAACGCGAATGACCGGAATCGATGACCACCGGCAACAACCGATCCGTGGGCGCATCACGCTCCAGAACGGTCATCTGCGAACGTGGCACCATGATGTCGCGAACCTTCATGTCACTGACGCCGAGCACGCCTTCCAGCATCTCGAGCGCATCGGGCTCAAGCAGCCCGCGCTCGCTGGCCTCGCGCAGATCGGTCAGCAAGGCCTCGCGGTCCTGAGGCTCCCCGGAAAACTGCTGCAGCAGCCGCCCGAACCAACCACGACGTTCGCCAGGACTGCCGTCACTCATCGCTGCGCATCCGATACGGATCGGCGAACCCAAGACGCTTCATGATCCGTTGCTCGCGCCCTTCCATCGTCACCGCCTCCTCCTCGTGCAGGTGATCGTGCCCGAGCAGATGCAGCGTGCCATGGATCGCCATGTGCGCCCAGTGAGCGGCCAGTGTCTTGCCCTGCTCGTGCGCCTCGCGCGCAACCACCCGGGCGCAGATCGCGAGATCCCCGAGCGGCTTGGGTCCCTTCGGCACGCGGCCAGAGGCATCTGCGCCCGCCGGGAAACTCAGCACATTGGTGGGCCGATCCTTGCCGCGGTATTGATGATTGAGCAGACGACTCTCGGCGGTGGTGACGATACGCACGGCAATGAGGCCGGTGCGTCGCCCGAGGGCCGCCCGCACCCATTCCTCGAGGCGCCGTGCCGAGGGCGCCCACGGATGCCGGGTGCCATAGAGGACCTCGATGACAGCGCTCATGAGCCCTCTCCGGCGCGTTCGTAGGCCTGCACGATGCGCTGCACCAGGGGATGTCGCACGACGTCTCGCGAGGTGAAGAAGGTGAACGCCACACCCGCCACACCGGGCAACACGTCGATCACATGCCTGAGTCCGGACATGCGACTGCTCGGCAAGTCGGTCTGAGTCACGTCGCCCGTGACCACCGCCTTGGAACCAAAGCCGATTCGGGTCAAAAACATCTTCATCTGCTCGATGGTCGAGTTCTGGGCCTCGTCGAGAATGATGAACGCATCATTGAGGGTCCGGCCTCTCATGAACGCGAGCGGCGCCACTTCGATCACGTTGCGCTCGATCAACCGCATCACTCGATCGAAGCCCAGCATCTCGTACAACGCGTCGTACATCGGCCGCAGATACGGATCCACCTTCTGATTGAGATCGCCCGGCAGAAAACCGAGTCGCTCGCCAGCCTCCACCGCGGGACGCACCAACACGATGCGCCGGACGCGCTCCGACTGCAGCGCCTCGACGGCGCACGCGACCGCAAGGTAGGTCTTGCCTGTGCCAGCAGGGCCGATCCCGAAACTCAGATCGGCTTCGCGGATCTGGGCCAGATACTGCGCCTGATTGGGGCCGCGGCCACGGATATTCCCGCGCGTCGTCTGCACCTGTACCTCCGGCATCTCGCGGGAAACGGGCACATCACTCATCCCGGACTCCTGGATCGCAAGATGAACGTCGGCAGCGGTCACGCCAGCCGCCGCGCGCGCGTGCAGCGCCTTGACGATCTCGATCGCCGCCGCGGCACGAGCGCCAGATACCTGAAACCGATTGCCACGCCGGTGAATGGACACCGACAAACCAGACTCCAACTGCCGGAGATGCTCATCCAGCGGACCACAGATGGCGGCCAGATGATCGTTGTCGGCGGACTCGAGCACGCATTCCAGCGCCGAGGTACTCACGCCACGCGGCCAGTGACGACATCGATTCTGCGCCCCCGAAGCGAGTTCGGGCGTGCTTCGGTGATCAACACATCGACGAAGCGCCCCATCAGGCTCTGCGGTCCCTCGAAATTGACCCACCGGTTGCACTCGGTACGACCGGCAAGCTCGGCGGCATCCCGCCGCGACGTGCGCTCTATCAGCACCCGCTGTGTGGACCCCACGAGACTCTGGTTACGGGCATACGCGAGCGTATTGAGTCGCTCCTGCAGGATCTCGAGTCGCCGCTGCTTTTCGTCGGCAGGCACATCGTCCGCAAACGCCGCCGCCGGCGTGCCCGGACGCCGACTGTAGATGAAGCTGAACGACTGGTCGAAGCCCACCTCGGCGATCAGATTCAACGTGGCCTCGAAATCTCGATCCGTCTCCCCTGGGAAACCGACGATGAAATCGGAAGACACCGGGATGTCGGGGCGGACGGCACGCAGACGTCGAATCTTCTGCTTGTACTCGAGCGCCGTATAGCCGCGCTTCATCGCGCCCAGGATACGGTCGGAGCCCGACTGCACCGGCAAATGCAGATGATTGGCGAGCTTTGAAATGCGGCCGTACGCCGCGATCAGGCGATCGTTGAACTCGAGCGGATGCGAGGTCGTGAACCGGATGCGCTCGATACCCTCGATCGCCGCGACGTGATCGAGCAACAACGCGAGATCCGCCGTGCCGCCGTCCGGCAACGCGCCCTCATAGGCGTTGACGTTCTGACCCAGCAGCGTCAGTTCACCGACACCCTGCACCGCGAGCGCACGCACTTCCTCGAGGACGGAGTTCACCGGGCGACTGAGTTCCTCACCGCGCGTGTACGGCACCACGCAGAAGCTGCAGTACTTGTTGCAGCCCTCCATGATCGACACGAACGCATGGGTGGTGGATACCGTGGGCGTCGGCAGTTCGTCGAATTTCTCGTTTTCCGGAAAACTCACATCGACCTGAGGGCGCCCGCTGCGTCGCACCTCGGCGATGAGCTCGGGCAGGCGATGCAGCGTCTGGGGACCGAAGACGACATCGACGAACGGCGCCCGTTGCAAAATCCCTTCGCCTTCCTGACTCGCAACGCATCCACCGACACCGATGATCATTCCGGGGCGACGCGCCTTGAGCTCCGCATAGACACCGAGGTGCGAAAACACCTTGTCCTCGGCTTTCTCGCGAATCGAGCAGGTGTTGAGCAACAGGACGTCCGCCTGCTCCGGTGTCGCAGTCAGCTCGAGGCCATCCGATGCCCTGAGCACATCCACCATGCGCGTGGAATCGTACTCGTTCATCTGGCAACCGAAGGTCTTTAAATAGAGATAGCCGGGCATGGGGACGACGCGTGGATTTCGGGCGGAAAGACTACCGCGTAACGCCGCCCACTGAAAGGCGCAAGCCCGATCACTGGCACGAGGAGGTCATTGTTTTGCAACAAAATGGGCGCCCCGCAGGGCGCCCCGGCCCTCAGAAGGGAATGTCGTCGTCCGGGAAGCCGTCATTGCCGGCACCCGAAGCCGACTCGTGCTGCGACTCGTCGGCCCCAGGGCGCGCGTTACCACGACCCCCGCCCATTCCGGACCCGCCACCCCCACTGCCGCCACGACTGCCGAGCATCTGCATTTCGGCGGCGATCACCTCGGTGCTGTAGCGATCGGCGCCGGTCGCCTTATCCTGCCACTTGCTGGTCCTGAGGCGTCCCTCGACATAGACCTGGGAGCCCTTCTTGAGATACTCGGCGGCAATCTCCGCCAAGCGGTCGAAAAACACCACCGTGTGCCATTCGGTCTGCTCTTTCTGCTCGCCGGTCTGCTTGTCACGCCAGGAGTCGCGGGTCGCAATCCTGATGTTGGTGACCGCCTTGCCACTGGGCATCGCCCGAGTTTCCGGATCCTGACCCAGATGACCGACCAAAATGACCTTGTTGATGCCACGCGACGCCATGTCCTCGACTCCTCTTGCAATACCGCGGGCAGCCCCTCTGGCGCTCGCCCTGATGGATCAAGTGTACGCCGGCCACCGGCGATTGCACCTCGCCAAACTGGGTTTTTCACCCAGAAACTCGCCGATCAAGCGCCGTCCCGACGAAACAGCGCAAGTCCCCACACGCCCGCCACGACCGCACACCCACCGAATACGCCAGCGATGCCGAAGGCGGTCCCCGACAGGATCCCCGCGACCACCCCACCGATGAAGGCGCCCAGAAACTGTGCGGTGGCGAACACCCCCAGCGCCGTACCCCGCACCTCGGTGCCGGCGAGTTGCGACAAGCGGGCCGGCAGACGGGCCTCGAGATAGTTGAAGGCCGCGAAGAAACCGACCAGCGCACTGCTCAACAACCCATACGACCGAAAGCAAAACACCATCGCCAGCAGGGAGGCCGACAACAGAACGGCCGAGAACCGCATCACTCGAACCGGCGCCTGCGCGCGCTCCGAATAGAGCACCAGCAGCACCGTGGGCGGCACCGAGGCCAAGAACACCCAAAGATAAGTACGCCATTGCTGATCCAGCGCTACCTGCAACTGGTCCCGCAAGGCATGCGGGATCCCGAAAAACGCTGCGGTGAGCACGAAATTGAGCACGAAGACACCCGCGTAGTAGGGTAGCAGCGCGCCGCGAAACGCCTTGGCGAGCGGCACTCGCGCCACCCGCGTGTCTGCCACCGGCATGGGGAGCCCATAAAAGAGCAGGGCCACGCACAGCAACGCGAGCGCCGCCATGACCTCGAAGATACCGGTCACACCGATGGCCGCCTGCAGGATCGGGGCACCGACCAGCGACACGATGAACGATCCGCCAATCGTGATGCCGATCACCGCCATGGCACGGGTCCGCACCTCGGATCGGGTGAGATCGGCCAACAACGCCGTCACCGGTCCCGACACCGCACCTGCGCCCTGCACCAGCCGTGCGGCGATCACGCCCGTGAGGGTGCCTGCACAGGCGCCGATCAACGAGCCGAGGCCGTACAGGACAAGCCCGAGAGCAATCACCGGTCGACGTCCGATGCGGTCGGACAGCACGCCAAGGGGTATCTGCAAGACCGCCTGCGTGAGGCCGTAGGCGCCAAGGGCCACGCCGACCCAGACCGGCGTCGCGCCGGGCAAGCCGCCCGCGTACAGCGCAAGTACCGGTAGCAGCAGGAAAAGGCCGAGCATTCGAGCGCCGTAGATGGCCGAGAGTGCCGCGATCGCGCGTCGCTCGTCGGGCAACATCCCGCCCACCGCGGCGGGCGCCGCGGCTGCGGGATCGGAAGAATTCTGCAATGACTCCACGCGATACTCACACCGGAAGGGGCGACCGCAGTATTCTAGCGAATTCGCCTGATTTTCCCGGACTAAAGATGCAGCAGATACTGATTCGCGGCGCCCGCACCCACAACCTCAAGGCGGTCGATCTCGACTTGCCTCGCGACCGCCTGATCGTCTTCACGGGGCTGTCGGGCTCCGGCAAGTCTTCGCTGGCCTTCGACACGATCTACGCCGAAGGACAACGGCGCTATGTCGAGTCGCTGTCCGCTTACGCGCGGCAATTTCTCTCGATGATGGAGAAGCCCGACGTCGATTCGATCGAAGGATTGTCGCCGGCCATTTCCATCGAACAGAAATCGACATCTCACAACCCGCGATCCACGGTCGCGACGGTCACCGAGATCTACGACTACCTGCGCCTGCTGTACGCGCGCGCCGGAACGCCGCGTTGCCCGGAACACGGCCTCGATCTCGCCGCACAGACGATCAGCCAGATGGTCGATCAGGTCATGGAGCTCGGCGAAGGCACCCCACTGCTACTCCTCTCGCCGGTCATCAAGGAGCGCAAGGGTGAGCATGCGCAAGTGCTCGAGGAACTGAAGAGCAAGGGGTTCATTCGGGCGCGTATCGATGGCGCCGTGGTGGAGCTCGATGATCCGCCAACGCTTGATCTTAGAAAAAAACACACGATCGAAGCGGTCGTCGATCGCTTCAAGGTGAGAAGCGACATCGCCCAGCGGCTGGCGGAGTCTTTCGAGACGGCGCTGAAGCTTGGCGGCGGCATGGCGGTGGTGGCGCACCTGGAAGACCGCAAGCGAGCAGAGCTTGTCTTCTCGGACAAGTTCGCCTGCAACCAGTGCGGATGGTCGTTGCCGGAGCTCGAACCTCGGCTTTTTTCCTTCAACAACCCCGCCGGCGCCTGCGGCACCTGCGACGGACTGGGCGTCAAGCAGTTCTTTGATCCGAAGCGTGTCGTGAGCCAACCCAATCTCTCGTTGGCCGCCGGCGCGATTCGCGGCTGGGACCGGCGCAACGCGTATTACTTCACGTTGATCCAGTCGCTGGGTCGACACTACAAGTTCGACGTCGAAGCCCCGTGGACCGAACTGCCCGAAGCGATCCATCAGGTACTGCTCGATGGGAGCGGCAAGGAACCGATCGAGTTCCGATATTTCGATGGTCGGGGCGGGACAACGCGCAAGCGCCATCCCTTCGAAGGCATTTTGCCCAATCTCGAGCGTCGCTATCGCGAAACCGATTCGATGATGGTGCGCGAAGAGCTTGCCAAGTATCTCGGCAGCAAACCCTGCCCGGACTGTCACGGCACACGCCTCAACACTGCAGCGCGGCATGTGTTTGTCGCCAACCGAAATATCGCCGAAGTCACATCACTGTCGGTGGGGCGTGCGGTCAGCTTCTTCGACACACTCGCACTCCCCGGGTGGCGCGGCACGATCGCCGTGCGCATCGTCAAGGAAATCCGCGATCGTCTCGGTTTTCTCGAGAACGTGGGTCTCGACTATCTCACGCTCGATCGAAGCGCCGAAACCCTGTCGGGCGGCGAAGCACAGCGCATTCGCCTCGCCAGTCAGGTCGGTTCCGGCCTCGTCGGCGTGATGTACATTCTGGACGAGCCGTCCATCGGTCTGCACCAGCGCGACAACCAACGATTGCTCGACACACTGGTGCGCCTCCGAGATCTCGGCAACACGGTAATCATCGTCGAGCATGACGAGGACGCCATTCGCCAGGCCGACTACATCGTCGACCTCGGCCCGGGAGCCGGCGTGCATGGCGGTCGCGTGGTGGCGAAGGGCAGCGTGTCGGACATCGAAGCCGTCGAGGAATCACTCACCGGGCAATACCTGTCGGGAGCGACCCGTATCGAGGTTCCAAAGAGACGCACGATCAGCGATCCGAAACGACAACTCCGACTGGTGAACGCAACCGGCAACAACTTGAAGAAAGTGACGGTCGAGTTCCCCATCGGCCTGATGACCTGCGTGACCGGCGTATCCGGCTCCGGTAAGTCAACGCTGGTCAACGACACGCTCTATCGTCGCGTCGCACAAGCCCTCAATGATGCGAGCGGCGAAGCGGCGCCGTGCGAAAAACTCGAGGGCCTGCAGCACATCGATCGGGTGATCGACATCGATCAAAGCCCGATCGGGCGGACGCCACGCTCCAACCCCGCGACCTATACGGGACTGTTCACGCCCATCCGAGAACTCTTCTCCGAATCGCCCGAATCACGCGCCCGCGGCTATGAGCCCGGACGGTTCAGCTTCAACGTGAAGGGCGGCCGCTGCGAGGCCTGTCAGGGCGATGGCGTCCTGCAAGTGGAAATGCACTTCCTGCCCAACGTCTATGTCCCCTGCGACATCTGCAAAGGCAAGCGCTACAACCGGGAAACCCTGGAAATCCGTTTCAAGGGGAAGACCATCCATGACGTGCTCGACATGACGATCGAGGATGCCGCGGTGTTCTTCCAGTCGATCCCGGTGGTGGCCAGCAAACTGCAGACCCTCCTCGACGTCGGCTTGTCCTATGTGCGACTCGGCCAGAACGCCACCACGCTGTCCGGCGGCGAAGCGCAGCGGGTGAAACTCGCCAAGGAACTGTCGAAACGCGCGACCGGGCGCACGCTATATATTCTGGACGAGCCGACCACCGGTCTGCACTTCCACGACATCGCGCAGTTGCTGAGAGTGCTCAACCGTTTGCGAGACGAGGGCAACACGGTGATCGTGATCGAGCACAATCTCGATGTGATCAAGACCGCAGACTGGATCATCGATCTGGGGCCGGAAGGCGGTGATGGCGGCGGCAGCATTCTCGGCTGCGGCACGCCAGAAGAGATCGCAACGCTGGCCGGCTCGTACACCGGAACCTATCTGGCGCCGTTGCTCACGACGCGCAAGCACGGCGTCCGTCCCCCGCCTGCACCGAACAAACCCAAACGCCAGATGTAAAAAAACCGGGCGACCCCACCAGGAACACTGGAGGATCGACCGGTTTTCTAATCAAAACGCTTGCGCGTTGTGATTACTGCTTCGGAGCAGCAGGAGCAGCAGCGTCGGCGGCCGGAGCAGCAGCAGGAGCGGCAGCGTCAGCAGCAGGAGCGGCGGCAGGAGCAGCAGCGTCGGCGGCAGGAGCAGCAGCGGCAGGAGCGGCGGCCGGAGCAGCAGCTTCTTCCTTCTTACCACCACAAGCGACGAGCGCCAGCGCCAGAGCAGCGGCGCCAAAGGCGATTTTCACGTTCATCGGTCGATACCCCAAATTCAGGTGTGAAAAGAGATCGCGGCCGTTGAACCCCTCCGTAAGGAGCGGCACCTCGGACCACGACCCGGGATTGTACAGACTTTTGGGTGGATTGCGCACATATTGTTGCGCATTGGCGGCGCGGCGACCGCCCGCTACACTCGGCGGCCTTCTTGCTCATCCTTTGAGCCGCACCATGAGACGCGTATGACCGGCATCGATCAGCTGTTCCAGGCTCACCTGACCCAGATACAACACACCGCCGACCGCGCACTCGCCGCAACCGGTGGCGAGGCTTTGGTGGTGGCGGCCGGCCGACTCAAGTACCAGTTTCTGGATGATCGAACCGAACCCTTCGTCGCCAGCCCGCACTTTCGGCACTGGGCGCCCGTCCTGAATGCCCCGGGCTCGCTGGTGCTCCATAGGCCGGGGCAAAAGCCCTCCCTGTTCTTTCATCAGCCCGAGGACTACTGGCACAAGCCACCGGAGCTCCCGTCGGGGGCTTGGCTGGAGGCCTTCGATGTCAGGATCCTCAAACGGCCGGACGACGCCAAAGGGCTACTGCCCTCCGGAGCCGTCTATGTGGGCGAGACCTTCGATGGGCTCGAGACGTGGGGCTTCAAAGCGCTCAATCCACCCACCCTGCTGCACATGCTGCACTACGCTCGGGCGGTGAAGACCCCCTACGAACTCGCCTGCATGCGCGAAGCGGCGCGACGCGGCGCACGCGCCCACCGGGCCGCAAGCGAAGCCTTCGAGGCCGGCGGCTCCGAGTACGAGATCCACCTCGCCTACCTCGCCGGCAGCGGCCATACGGAGAGCGAGCTGCCCTACGCCAACATCGTGGCCTTGAACGAAGGCGGCGCGGTACTGCATTACACCGAGCTTGGCCGCGATCGGCCGATAGAGCGTCGCTCGCTGCTGATTGATGCCGGCGCACAGTTCCGCGGTTACGCGAGCGACATCACCCGCACCTACGCGGCCGAACCCGGACCCTTCGCCGACCTGGTGGCCGACATGAACATGACCGAACAGGCGCTCTGCGCGATGGTCAAGCCCGGCGTGAACTATCCCGACATCCACAACGCAGCCCACCGGATGATTGGGCAACTGCTGGTCGAGCACCGTCTCGTCCGTTGCTCGGTGGACGCCGCCGTGGAGAGCCAGGTCACGAGCGTCTTCTTCCCCCATGGCATCGGTCACCTCCTCGGCCTGCAGGTGCACGACATCGGCGGACACCAGAGCTCGGAGCTTGGCGCCACCCAGGCGCCACCGGAAGGTCATCGCTATCTGCGACTCACCCGGCGCCTGGAGCCCGGCATGGTGGTTACGATCGAACCCGGGCTTTATTTCATCCCGTTGCTGCTCAACGAGGCACGGCAAGATGAGCGTCGGGCAATGATCGACTGGGCCAGGGTGGAGACGCTCATGCCCTTTGGCGGCGTCCGCATCGAGGATGATGTCGTCGCATCCCTCGACGGCCCCGAGAACCTTTCGAGAGACGCATTCGCCACGCTGTGAGCGCCCGACGCTCGGCCGCATAAAAAAAGGGCCGGGGGTTTAGCCCGGCCCACTACTATGACGACTTGGCGCACCTCTCGATGCCCCAAAATTCGTCGGACTAACCGTTTACTCAGGCCGCCGCTTTCTTGCGACGGGGAGTCTTCGCTGCTGGCTCAGCGGCCTCGCCGTCCGACGCCTTCTTGGCGCGCTTCGGCTTCGCGGGAGCTGCCGCCTCGGCGCTTTCCGCCGACGCCGCCACGGGCTTGTCCACGAGTTCCACCAAGGCCATCGGCGCCGAATCGCCCGGCCGCGGTTCCATCTTCAGGATCCGGGTATAGCCACCGGCACGCGCCTTGAATCGCGGACCGACGTCGGTGAAAAGCTTCTCGACGAGGGCCTCGTCACGAAGCTTGGCGAACGCACGACGACGGGCGGCGACGTTGTCTTCCTTGCCCATCGTGATGATGGGTTCGACAACGCGACGCAGTTCCTTGGCCTTAGGCACCGTGGTCCGGATCGTCTCGTAGCGAAGCAATGCCGCGGCAAGGTTGCGCATCAGCGCATGACGATGCGAGCTGTTGCGTGAAAGCTGCCGACCTGAAAGATGATGACGCATGAAATTCTATTCCGCTAAAGGTCTGAAATGATCAGGCCGTCTTGTACTCGTCCTCGCGCCGCAGCGTCGCCGGCGGCCAGCCGTCGAGACGCATGCCCAGCGAGAGGCTGTGGGTTTCCAGCACTTCCTTGATCTCGGTGAGCGACTTCTTGCCGAGATTTGGCGTACGAAGCAACTCAACCTCGGTGCGCTGCACCAGATCACCGATGTAGTGGATGTTCTCGGCCTTGAGGCAGTTGGCACTACGTACCGTCAGCTCAAGCTCGTCAACCGGTCGCAGCAGGATCGGATCGAAGGACATCTCGACCGTCTTCGAGGCGCCCTCTTCCTGACCCTGCAGATCGACGAACACCGACAACTGATCCTTGAGGATGACGCCCGCGCGGCGAATCGCCTCCTCCGGGTCGATCGTGCCGTTCGTCTCGATGTCGATGATCAGCTTGTCGAGGTCCGTGCGCTGCTCGACGCGGGCCGACTCGACCGTATAGGTCACTTTGCGCACCGGCGAGAACGAGGCGTCGAGCTGCAGGCGACCGATCGGTCGGGTCTGCTCCTCAAACGCACGTGCGATCGCCGGACGATAGCCACGACCACGCTCGAGCTTCAAGGTCATGTTGAGCTCGCCGGCCTTGGTGAGGTTCGCGATCACCAGATCGGGATTCATGATCTCGATGTCATGGTCGCCCTGAATGTCGCGCGCGTAGACCGGGCCCGGACCCTTCTTGACGAGGCGGACTTCGGACTCTTCACGCGAGTTCATGCGCACCGATACGAGCTTGAGGTTGAGAAGCACGTCGACGACGTCTTCCTGCACACCCTCGATCGAGGTGTACTCATGCAGCACGCCATCGATCTCCACCTCGGTGATCGCGGCACCGGGCAGCGACGACAGAAGCACGCGCCGCAGCGCGTTGCCGAGCGTATGGCCAAAGCCTCGCTCGAACGGCTCAATGACGACACGAGCGTGCCTCGGTCCCTGATCGGTGACCTTGACGACGCGCGGCTTCAAAAATTCTGAGGCTGATCCCTGCATGTGCGGCACCTGGGTCTTTAAAACTGGGGACCGGACCGAAGTCCGGAACCAAAAAATTACTTCGAGTACAACTCGACGATGAGGTTCTCGTTGATGTCCGGCAGGATCTCATCACGATCCGGCACCGACTTCAGCGTACCCGTCATCTTCTTCTCGTCCACGATCACCCAATCCGGGAACCCGGACTGCGCGGCGATCGCCAGCGCGCCTGCAATGCGCGTCTGCGTCCGAGCATGCTCACGCACCTCGATCACATCCCCCGCACTGCACTGGTAGGACGCCACGTTGACGACCTTGCCGTTCACGGTGATGCCCTTGTGCGACACCAACTGGCGACCCTCGGCACGGGTCGAGGCGAAGCCCATGCGATACACCACGTTGTCCAGACGACGCTCGAGCGACTTCAACAGATTCTCACCGGTAGCGCCGGGTCGACCCGCCGCCTTCGCGTAGTAGTTGCGGAACTGACGCTCGAGCACGCCGTACATGCGACGCAGCTTCTGCTTCTCACGCAACTGCACGCCGTAGTCGGAGAGGCGCTGCTTGCGCTCGCCCTTCACGCCACCCGGCGGCACTTCCAGCTTGCACTTCGATTCGAGTGGCTTGACGCCGCTCTTCAGGAAGAGATCTGTCCCCTCGCGGCGCGAGAGTTTGCACTTCGGTCCAAGATACCTAGCCATTGCTTTCCTCGAGTCGTGTCGACGTCAGACGCGACGCTTTTTGGGCGGTCGGCAGCCGTTGTGGGGGATCGGCGTGACGTCTTCGATGCTGGTGATCTTGAGACCACAGGCATTCAACGCACGCACCGCAGACTCGCGGCCAGGGCCCGGGCCCTTGACGCGCACTTCCACGCTGCGAAGTCCGTATTCCTGAGCGGCGACGCCGGCCTTCTCCGCAGCGACCTGCGCGGCGAACGGAGTGCTCTTGCGCGAACCGCGAAAACCACAACCACCCGAAGTCGCCCACGAGAGGACATTGCCCTGTCGATCGGTGATCGTGATGATCGTGTTGTTGAAAGACGCATGCACGTGCGCCAGGCCTTCGCTGACCTGACGTCGGGCCTTTTTGGCGCGCGAGGCTTTCTTATCGCCCTGCTGGTTCTGTTCAGCCATTCAAATATTCCTAGTAAGAGCGCTTTAGGCTTTGCCGGGGGGCGCGTTGAGCTTGACGGCACCCTTGCGTGGACCCTTGCGGGTACGCGCGTTGGTACGAGTGCGCTGGCCACGCAGCGGCAATCCCTTGCGATGCCGAATGCCGCGGTAGCAGCCCATGTCCATCAGACGCTTGACGTTCATCGCAGTCTCACGACGCAGATCGCCTTCGACCGTCACGCGAGAGATGAATGACCGCAACGCCGCAACCTCGGCCTCGGTGAGGTCCTTGGTCTTGGTCTCGGGCGCAACGCCCGAGACTTCGCAGGCCTGCTTGGCCAGCGTGCGGCCGATGCCGTAGATGTGAGTAAGCCCGATCACAATATGCTTGTTCATCGGGATGTTGATACCGGCAATGCGCGCCATGTGCTGCCCTGAAGAATGCGTTGGGAAAAGTTCGTAACTCTAGCTCAAAACGGCTTTCATCTCAAGCTTCACGGACTGCAGGATGCGACGCGCGAGCGCCGGCTGAGCCGAAAAACACGAGTGAAATCCGATAGATAGCATCTATCAACCCTGCCGCTGCTTGTGGCGAGCGTCAGAACAAATAATGTAGACAATGCCGCGACGGCGGACGACCTTGCAGTTCTTGCAGATCTTTTTAACGGACGGACGGACTTTCATGATGCGGGGTCCTCGTGTCAGCGCATCCGCGCCGCTTATCGCGACGCGCCCGAACGGCTCGCGCCGCGCAGGTTGGCTTTACGGATTAATCCTTCGTACTGGTGCGACATCATGTGGGCGTTGAGCTGTGCGATGAAGTCCATCACAACGACCACAATGATGAGCAGCGACGTACCGCCGAAGTAGAACGGTACGTTGCCCAATGAAATGAGAAATTCGGGCAGCAAGCACACTGCCGTCATGTAGAGCGCGCCCCAGAGGGTGAGTCGGGTGAGCACTCGATCGATGTACTCGCCGGTCTGCTGCCCCGGGCGAATGCCAGGGATGAACGCCCCGGCCTTTTTGAGGTTATCGGCGGTCTCGCGAGAATTGAACACGAGGCCGGTATAGAAAAAGCTGAAGAAGATGATCAGCGCTGCGTAGATCATCATGTGGAGTGGCTGGCCATAGCCCAACGAAGCGGCAAGCCCCTGCATGAACGACTTGAAGCTCGCGCCTAGGCTTCCGCTGCTTGAGCCGGTACCCGCGAAGTTCGCGAGGGTCGCGGGGAAAAGAAGCAGAGAAGACGCGAAGATCGGCGGAATCACACCGGCCATGTTGAGCTTGAACGGCAGGTGGCTGTTCTGCCCGGCCATCATCCGTCGTCCGACCATACGCTTCGCGTAGTTGACGGCGATACGACGCTGCGCGCTCTCGACGCGTACGACGAAGAACGTCACCGCGGCGACCATCAGAATCAGAATGATCGCAAAAGCTGGGTTCATCTCGCCGGTGCTGATCTGGTTGAACGTGTTGCCAAGCGCGGCGGGAAGCCCGGCGACGATACCCGACAGAATGATCATCGAGATGCCGTTGCCGATGCCACGCTCGGTGATCTGCTCACCCAGCCACATCAGGAACAGCGTGCCCGTGGTCAAGGTGGCCGTGGCAACGACGAGAAAAAACACGCCGGGATTGAGCACCACGCCTTGATTCTGGAACGCGTACGCGGCGCCAAGACCCTGGAAGAAAGCCAGACCGACCGTGGCATAGCGAGTGAGCTGCGTGATACGACGGCGACCCGATTCGCCTTCCTTGCGCCACTCCGCCCAGGGCGGATACACGACGGCGATCATCTGGATGATGATCGAGGCCGAGATGTACGGCATCACACCGAGGGCGAAGATGGACAGTCGCGAGAGCGCGCCGCCCGAGAACATGTTGAAAAGGCCCAGGATAGTGCCTTCCTGTTCCTGAAAAAACCGCGCGAGCGCGATCGGATCGATGCCTGGCGTGGGGATGAAGGTGCCCAACCGGTAGACGATCAATCCGCCGAACAGAAACATCAGGCGCTGACGGATCTCGGTCAGACGCGTCGCGTCACCGAGTCCACCAAGCGCAGGTGTTCCTGTCATGGCCATCGAGTTATTCGACCTTGCCGCCGGCCGCGACGATTGCCGCGAGCGCGCCCTTGGTCGCCGACAGGCCGCGGAGGGTCACCGCGGAGGTGATCGCACCCGACAGGATGACCTTGACCTTCTCGACGTCGCCAGCCACCGCGCTCGCCGCCTTGACGGCAGCAAGATCCACGACGCCGTTGTTCTTGGCAGCGATCTTCGCGAGCGTCTCGAGCGTGATTTCAGCACGCAACGCCTTCATCGCCGAGCGAAAGCCCATCTTCGGCAAACGACGCTGCAACGGCATCTGTCCGCCTTCGAAGCCCACCTTGTGATAGCCGCCCTTACGCGCGCGCTGTCCCTTGACGCCGCGACCGCAGGTCTTGCCCTGCCCGGCAGACGCACCGCGTCCGACACGTAGCTTGGGCTTCTTGCTGCCTTCGCTCGGGCTGATGTTGTTCAGTTTCATGGCTAACGCTTCCTCAAGCCTTTTCGACGACGAGCAGATGGGACGCCACATTGATCATTCCGCGGTTTTCGCGGGTATCGATCACTTCCACCGAGTGGCCGATACGACGAAGGCCGAGGCCACGCACGGAGGCCTGAATGTTCTTCAGATGCCCCGCCGTGCTCTTCTTCTGCGTCACTTTGATCTTGCCGCTCATTCTCGACTCCTTAACGATCCGCGTCTCAGACGAGGATTTCTTCAACCGTCTTGCCACGCTTGGATGCAATCTGATCCGGCGAGGACATGCTGGTGAGCGCATCGAACGTCGCGCGCACGACGTTGATCGGATTGCGCGACCCGTAGCTCTTGGCGAGCACGTTTCGCACACCGGCGCACTCGAACACCGCGCGCATGCCGCCACCGGCGATCACGCCGGTACCGCCGGATGCGGGCTGCATGTACACGCGTGTCGTGCCATGACGACCCTTCACCGCGTAGTGGATCGAATCCTCGCGTAACGGCACCGTCATGATGTTCTTGCGCGCCGCCTGCATTGCCTTCGCAATCGCGGTCGGCACTTCACGTGCCTTGCCGTAGCCAAAGCCAACGCGTCCAGCGCCATCGCCAACGACCGTCAGTGCGGTGAAACCGAACTGCCGACCGCCCTTGACGGTTTTGGACGTACGGTTGACCGCAACGAGCTTTTCCATCAAGTCGTCGCCGCTGGCCGTCTTCTCGGGTCTCGCCATGGTGTAGATCCCTACCTGCAATACGTCTTATTAAAAAACCAACCCGCCCTCGCGGGCGGCTTCGGCCAGCGCTTTCACGCGGCCGTGGAAACGAAACCCGGCGCGATCGAACGCGACCGCGGTGACACCGGCAGCCAGCGCACGTTCCGCAATCGCCTTGCCGACCGCTGCGGCCGCCTCGGCATTGCCCGTGGCCTTGAGCCCGGCACTCACCGAGTCCTGCACCGTCGATGCGCTCGCCAGCACCTTGCCACCCTCGCCGTCGATGATCTGGGCGTAGATGTGACGCGGTGTGCGATGCACGGTCAGACGCGCGACTCGCAGTTCGCGAATCTTCGCCCGTGTTCTTGCTGCACGCCTCAGGCGTGTACCTTTTTTGTCTATGATCTTCTTCATGGCGGCCTACTTTTTCTTGGCTTCCTTGAGTTCGATCTTCTCGCCGGAGTACCGGACGCCCTTGCCCTTGTAGGGCTCCGGCGGCCTGTAGCTACGGATGTCCGCAGCGACCTGGCCGACTTTCTGTCGGTCAGTGCCCTTGACGAGGATCTCGGTCTGGCTCGGGGTCTCGATCGTGATGCCTTCCGGCATGGCGTACGCCACCGGATGGGAGAACCCGAGGGTGAGATTGAGCATCTTGCCCTGCACGGAAGCGCGGTAACCCACGCCGACGAGCTCGAGCTTCTTCTCATAACCGGCACTGACGCCCACGGCCATGTTGGCGAGATTGGCGCGCGTCGCGCCAGCCATCGCCCACATGCCATCGTTGGCGGCGCTCACCGTCAGCGTCTGCTGCTCCTGAGCGACATTGACGCCCTCGACGATGGGAAGAGACAACGAGCCCTTCGCGCCTTTCAGGGTCACGCTTCCCGCCGCGACGGTCGCCGTCACGCCCTTGGGAAGCTCAATGGGTTTCTTAGCTACTCTGGACATGGCGATTCCTTTAAGAGACCACGCACAGGACTTCGCCGCCCTGGCCGGCCGAGCGCGCCTTGCGGTCCGTCATGACGCCGCTCGACGTCGAGACGATGGCGATACCCAGGCCACCCAGCACCTTGGGAAGCTCCGCCTTGCCACGATACCGACGCAGCCCCGGGCGGCTCATCCGCTCGATGCGCTCGATCACCGGGCGACCTTCGTGATACTTGAGGCCCACGGTCAGCGTGGTCTTGCCACCTTCCGTATGGGTCGTGAATCCGGCGATGTAACCTTCTTCACGCAACACTTCGGCGATCGACACCTTGAGCTTCGAGCTCGCGCAGGTGATCTCCGTCTTCCGCGCGGCTTGGCCGTTGCGGATACGTGTCAGGAAGTCAGCAATTGGATCGGTCATGCTCATGGTCGAGTCCTCACCAGCTTGCCTTAGCCAGACCCGGAATCTCGCCACGGTTAGCTGCTTCGCGCAGCTTGGTCCGAGCGAGTCCGAACTTACGGTACACACCGCGCGGGCGGCCCGTCACCGAGCAGCGATTGCGCTGACGGTTCGGGTTGGAGTCACGCGGCATCTTCTGCAGCGCTTCCTGTGCCGCATCGCGCTGTTCGTGCGAGCTCTTCGGATCACGGATGATCGCGCGGAGCTTCGCACGCTTCTGGGCGTGCTTCTTTGCGAGTTCCTGGCGGCGCTTTTCGCGTTCCAGCATGTTGGTCTTCGCCATTGCCGTTACCTTTGCAGAGTACTGTGCGGCTTACTTACGGAAGGGGAAATTGAACGCCGTCAGCAGCGCTTTCCCAGCCTTGTCGTCCATCGCCGTCGTGGTGATCGTGATATCCATGCCCCGAACCTTGTCGACCTGGTCGTACTGGATTTCGGGGAAAATGATCTGTTCCTTGACGCCGAAGTTGTAGTTGCCGCGGCCGTCGAACGCGCGCGCCGACACGCCACGGAAATCCCGGATACGCGGCATGGCAATGCTCACCAACCGATCAAGGAATTCGTACATGCGGGCGCCACGCAACGTGACCTTGGCACCGATCGCCAGGCCTTCGCGCAGCTTGAACGACGCAATCGACTTGCGCGACTTGCAGAGCAGCGGCTTCTGGCCGGTGATCTTGGTCAGGTCGGCGACTGCGTTGTCGATCAACTTCTTGTCGGACACGGCTTCGCCGACGCCCATGTTGATGGTGATCTTCTCGATCTTGGGCACCTGCATGGGATTGGTCACCCCGAGCTCCTTCATGAGCTGCGGAACGATAACTTCCTTATAGTGCTTGGAAAGTCTGGTCATGATGCTCGAGTCCTGTTGCGCTGGTTAGTGGCATCGACGCTCAGGCGTCGACAACCTCGCCGTTCGACTTGAAGACGCGAACCTTGCGGCCATCGTCGAGTGTCTTGAAACCAATGCGATCGCCCTTCTTGGTCGCTGGATTGAACAGCGCCACATTGGAGACGTGAATCGGGGCTTCCTTCTGGACGATACCGCCCGTGGTGCCACGCTGCGGATTCGGCTTCTGGTGCTTCTTCACCATGTTGACGTTCTCGATGACCAAATGGTCATCGGCAAGAACGCGAATCACGGTGCCCTGCTGGCCCTTGTCGCGGCCAGTCGTCACAATCACCTGGTCGCCTTTGCGGATACGATTCATAGTGTCTGTCCTGTTCTCTGCCGAACGTCCCTTTACAGGACCTCGGGCGCGAGAGAGATGATCTTCATGAACTGTGCATTACGCAGCTCACGGGTCACGGGTCCGAAAATGCGGGTGCCGATCGGCTCAAGCTTGTTGGTCAGCAGCACCGCCGCGTTACCGTCGAAACGGATCAACGAGCCGTCTGCACGACGCACGCCGTGCCGAGTGCGCACGACCACCGCGTCGTACACTTCACCCTTCTTCACTTTGCCGCGCGGAATGGCGTCCTTGACGCTCACCTTGATGACGTCGCCCACACTGGCGTAACGCCGCCTCGATCCGCCCAGCACCTTGATGCACATCAAGCTGCGTGCACCGCTGTTGTCAGCCGCAGCAAGCAAGGTCCGCATCTGAATCATGTCGGTAGTTCCCTAGTTGTTTCAGCGCGCGGCGCGCTCGAGGACGCGCAGGAGCTTGTAGCTCTTGCGACGTGACAGCGGTCGGCACGGGGCAATCGCCACCGTGTCGCCTTCCTTGCACTCATTCTGCTCGTCATGCGCGAGCAGCTTGGTGGTGCGCCGAATGTACTTACCGTACGTCGGGTGCTTGATCAGCCGCTCGACAGACACGGAGATGGTCTTGTCCATCTTCGTGCTGACCACACGACCCGTGAGCGAACGCTCAACAGCATCGGTGCCTGCGGTAGTCGAAATTTCTGCGGACATCAGACCTTACCTCCCGTGCGCTGCTGGCTAAGCGCAGTCTTCACGCGCGCAACGTTCTTGCGCACCTTGCCGAACTGGTCGGGCTTCGCCGTCTGTCCGGTCGCGGCCGCCATCCGCAGATTGAACTGCTCGCGACGCAGCTTCAGGAGTTCTTCCTGCAGCTGTGCCGAACTTTGCTTGACGAGATCCTTGAAGCTCATGACAGTTCCTCGTGCCTTCCGCTTAGCGGACCTGGCGCTTCACAAAGATGGTCGGAATCGAGAGCTTGGCGGAGGCAAGTCGGAACGCCTCGCGGGCATTCTCCTCGCTCACGCCTTCCATCTCGAACAAAACTTTCCCAGGCAACACTCGTGCCACCCAGTACTCGACGTTACCCTTACCGCTACCCATACGAACTTCCAGCGGCTTGGCGCTCACCGGAATGTCGGGGAACACGCGGATCCAGATCTGACCACCACGCTTCACGTGACGGGTCATAGCACGACGGGCGGCTTCGATCTCGCGCGAGGTCATCCGGCCGCGGCCGGTGGCCTTGAGCGCGAACTCGCCGAACGAGACGCTGCTGCCGCGATGTGCGGAGCCGCTATTCGAGCCCTTGAACTGCTTGCGGAACTTGGTTCGCTTTGGCTGCATCATGGTAGTGATTTCGGTCCGTGGCCTCAGGCCGCGGGAGCCGCCTCGGTCTGTACGGGCGTCGCGTCAACGGCGACCGCGTCGCTTTCGAGCGCGGACTTGTCGAACACCTCGCCCTTGAAGATCCAGATCTTGACGCCGATGACGCCATAGGTGGTTCGCGATTCCGCAAACCCATAGTCGATATCGGCACGGAAGGTGTGCAGCGGAATCCGTCCCTCGCGAACCCACTCGGTACGCGCGATTTCGGAACCGTTCAGGCGACCGGAGACGCGCACCTTGATACCGAGCGCGCCACTGCGCATCGTGTTCTGGACCGCGCGCTTCATGGCGCGACGGAACATCACACGCTTCTCGATCTGCTGCGCGATACCTTCGGCCACGAGCTGGGCGTCCATCTCGGGCTTGCGAATCTCGGCGATGTTCAGTCGCACATCCTGCACCGGCAGGCCCATGCGACGAGCAACCTCAGCGCGGACCTTCTCGATGTCCTCGCCCTTCTTGCCGATCACGATTCCAGGCCGAGCCGTGTGAATGGTGATGTTGACACGGCGAGCGGCACGCTCGATGTGTATCCGGCTAACCGACGCTTCGGCAAGGCGCTTCTTCAGATACTCGCGCACCACGAAATCGGTGTGCAGGAGTCCCGGGAAGTGCTTCGAGTGTGCATACCACTTCGAAGTCCAGTCACGGGTGATTCCGAGACGGATGCCTGTCGGGTGTACTTTTTGGCCCATGTGTGTCTAGTCCTCGGCCTACTTGGCCGCATCCGCTACGTACACAGTAATGTGACTATTGCGCTTCACGATCCGGTTACCACGCCCCTTGGCACGCGCATGAAAGCGCTTGAGGGACGCGGCAGTGTCGATCTCGATCCGCCATACTTTGAGTTCATCGATATCAGCATTGTGATTGTGCTCGGCGTTGGCAATCGCCGACTCGAGCACCTTGCAAACCAGATCCGCGCCCTTCTTGGGCATGAACCGCAGGATGGCAAGCGCCTGACCGACCGGCTTGCCACGCACCACGTCAGCCACCAGGCGGCACTTCTGCGGAGAAATCCGCGCGTTCTTCAACTTGGCGAAGGTGTGCATGGGTTACTCCGCCGACTTCTTGTCGCCGCCATGCGCCTTGAACGTGCGCGTGGGAGCGAACTCGCCGAGCTTGTGACCAACCATGTTCTCGGTCATCAGCACCGGAACATGATTACGACCGTTGTGAACGGCGATCGTGAGACCCACCATTTCAGGCGTAACCATGGATCGGCGCGACCAAGTCTTGATCGGGCGACGATCGTTCTTAGCGGCCGCCGTTTGCACTTTCTTGGCAAGCGGCAAGTCGACGAACGGACCTTTCTTTAATGAACGTGGCACGTTGGGACCCTCGAATTACTTGCGACGCTGCACAATGGACGCACTGGTGCGCTTGTTATGGCGCGTCTTCTTACCCTTCGTCTGCCAGCCCCACGGGGACACCGGATGGGGGTTACCCTGGCCAGACTTGCCTTCACCACCACCATGCGGGTGATCGACAGGATTCATCACCACGCCGCGGACGGTGGGTCGGATGCCACGCCACCGCTTCGCACCCGCCTTGCCGTACTGGCGCAGGTTGTGCTCGTCGTTGCTCACTTCGCCGATCGTGGCGCGGCAATCGACGTGCACCTTGCGCACCTCGCCCGACTTCAGGCGGATGAGCGCGTGGATACCTTCGCGCGCAGTGAACTGCGCGGACGTGCCGGCGGCACGGGCGATCTGCCCGCCCTTGCCGGGCTTCAATTCGATGTTGTGCACCGAACTACCGATCGGAATGTGCCGGAACTGCATTGCGTTGCCAGCCTTGATCGGCGCTTCTGCGCCCGACAGCACCTCGTCGCCTTCCTTCATGCCGCGTGCGGCCAGGATGTAACGACGCTCGCCGTCCTTGTACAGGATGAGCGCGATGTGAGCCGAACGGTTCGGGTCGTACTCGACACGCTCCACCACGCCGACGATGCCGTCCTTGTCGCGACGGAAGTCGATGATGCGGTACTTGTGCTTGTGCGCACCGCCCTTGTGACGGGTGGTGATACGACCGGAGCTGTTTCGAGCGCCCGTCGAGTTTTGCGCAACGAGCAGCGCCGGATGGCCCTTGCCCTTGTAAAGATGCGAACGATCCGGCTTCACGACGAAGCGAGTACCCGGAGACGTCGGCCTAAGTTTAATCATTGCCATGGCGTGTGCCTTTTACAGTCTTGGCCGTCAGGCCTTCGCCGTGCCGGTCAGGTCGATCGTCTGGCCAGCCTTGAGGCTGACGTACGCTTTCTTCCAGTCGGAGCGGCGGCCCATCGAAGCGCCAAAGCGCTTCGCCTTGCCTTCGACGTTGACGACCTGGACTGCGTTGACTTCGACCGCGAACATCAGCTCGACAGCCTTACGAATCTCCGGCTTCGTCGCATCACGACGCACCCGGAACACATACTGGTTGGTCTTTTCACCCGCGCGAGCCGCCTTTTCAGAGACATGCGGCGCGAGCAACAGATTGATCAGACGCTCGGTTTCAGAGACGGACATTTTTGCGTTATCGGCGCTCATGCGAGGCGCTCCTCAAGCATCTTGAGCGCGCCGACAGTCACCAGCACCTTGTCGTGACGCGCGAGGCTGACAGGATCAAGCTGGGCCACCGTGAGGACCTCGACGGACGGCAGGTTGCGGGCCGCGAGGAACAACTTCTCCTCGAAGGCCTCAACAACAATCAGCACGTTCTCGAGCGCGAGACCCTTGAGGTGATCGACCAGCATCTTGGTCTTCGGCGCTTCAAGCTCGACGGCCGGCACCACGACGAGGTGCTCGGTACGAGCCAGTTCCGACAGCATCGAGCGCAGCGCGCCGCGATACATCTTTCGATTGACCTTCTGGGAGTAATCGCGAGGACGTGCCGCGAAGGCGCGTCCGCCGCCAACCCAAATGGGGCTACGGATGCTGCCCGCACGCGCGCTACCCGTGCCCTTCTGGCTGTGCGGCTTGCGGCCACCACCGCGGACTTCTGCGCGGCTCTTCTGCTTCTTCGTTCCGGCGCGACCGGCAGCCATGTAGGCAACCACGACCTGATGAACGAGAGCCTCGTTGAATTCACGACCGAACGTGGCATCGGCCACCTCGATCTCCGACGAGCCCGCTCCGGCATTGACAACTTTCAGTTTCATGAGGGTGCCTCGGCCTTACTTCTTCGCGGGCGCTACGCGCACACGTCGCGCCTGGCCCTTGAATTTCACCGACGGACGGACGATCACCGTACCGCCCTCGGACCCCGGCACGGCGCCGCGGATGAGCACGAGATTCCTTTCGACGTCGATCTCGACGACCTTCAGATTCTCGATGGTGCGACGCTCGACACCCATGTGGCCCGACATGCGCTTGCCCTGGAACACACGGCCCGGCGTCTGGCGCTGGCCGATGGATCCCGGCGCGCGATGCGTCACGGAGTGACCGTGCGAGGCACCGCCACCACCGAAGTTGTGGCGCTTCATGACGCCGGCATAACCCTTGCCGATCGTCGTGCCGGTGACATCGACCACCTGGCCGGCGGTGAACATGTCGACCTTGAGCTCGGAACCCGAGGCAAGCTCGGAACCCGCATCGCCGTCGAGACGAAATTCAACGAGTTTTTCGCCGGCGGGAACATTCGCCTTGGCGTAATGACCCACCACCGCCTTCGAAAGGCGGGACGCACGACGACTGCCCACGGCGACCTGAATCGCGCGGTAACCATCGGTCTCGGCGGTCTTGACCTGAGTGACGCGATTGGGCATTGCCTCAATCACGGTCACCGGCACCGTTTCACCGGTGTCTGTAAATACGCGGGTCATGCCGCGCTTGCGGCCGACCAGCCCTAAGCCATGCTTCAGGCTCATATGTAGGGTCTTCCCTTTTTACGTCCACCCGCTGCAATTGGCGGGTGTCACCTCAAAACCGCTCCGAACTGCCCAACGAGCCTTTCGGAGCGACCAAATCCTGCTTCGTTCGTCCCGGAAACCACCCGCGGTATCGACCCCGCGCCTACAGGCGGGTCACCGCATGTGGCTGTCTGAGTCGACCTTCGGGCGGCGCACCCGGGAGGGCGAGCCAAAGCGAGCCGGCAATACTATTGTGTTTTTACCGGTTTGGCAAGCGCCTGACGACGTAAAAGTCGCCAGGCGCCGCCTTCAATCAATTCAGCTTGATTTGTACGTCCACGCCCGCCGGAAGCTCGAGCTTCATCAGCGCGTCGACCGTCTTGTCCGTCGGATTGACGATATCCATCAGGCGCTTGTGGGTGCGGATCTCGAACTGATCCCGCGCATCCTTGTCGCCATGCGGCGCGACCAGCACCGTGAACCGCTCCATTTTCGTCGGCAACGGGATCGGTCCACGAACTGTCGCACCGGTACGACGTGCGGTTTCCACGATTTCACGTGCCGAATTGTCGATCAGGCGGTGATCGAAAGCCTTCAGGCGGATACGGATATTCTGGTTGGCCATGATTCATTTCCTCAAAAAGAGCGGCAGAAACGTTCAGAGACTGCCTGAGTTTAAAACGATGGGCCGAGACTTGCGCCTCGGCCCATCCCGACATCTTACAGGATCTTTGCGACGACGCCGGCGCCGACGGTTCTGCCACCCTCACGGATCGCAAAACGCAGCCCCTCTTCCATCGCAATCGGGCTGATCAGCTCCACCACCATCTTGATGTTGTCGCCAGGCATCACCATC
>Ga0164296_1001070_pt1 | contig 30446 bp, 28 predicted proteins | sample GEODES057metaG_FD_113533 | JGI IMG/M metagenome (GOLD analysis project Ga0164296, IMG submission 113533) | Dystrophic lake water microbial communities from Trout Bog Lake, Wisconsin, USA - GEODES057 metaG | ecosystem: Environmental > Aquatic > Freshwater > Lake | place: USA: Trout Bog Lake...
CCCCCACCCTTCCGCCGAACTCACTTCGGGAACCCGACCATGAATGGCCGTTTGTTGTACGCCCTGATCGCGTTGACCGCATTGGCCGCCTGCGGGCATCGCGCGGCGCCACCGGATGCCGCTGACGCTCCCGCAACACACAGCGAGCCGGAGACTGCCGCTGCCGCACCGGGAGCCCCCGTCACGTTGGATGCTGCGCAAGCCGAGGCGCTGGACCTCGTGGTGGCACCGGCCCGGCGCGTACGCTATCGCCGCGAGACGCAAGGGTATGCGACCGTGTGGTCGCACGACGCGATCGCCCAATACACCGCAGACCTCGCCACCGCGGAGGCCGCCAGTCGCCAAAGTGCGGCGGCTTTAGCGCGATTGCAGGGACTCGCGGCCACTCCGGGCGCCTACCCGGGCGATTTGTTGGACATTGCGACACGACAGGCCGCCACCGATGCCGCCGCGCTGCACTTGGCGCAGCAGAAGCTCTCCGCGTTCCTCGGCGATGCGCCCGGCGGTACCGCGCACCTCACCGACTGGGCCCGCGGCCATCGCAAGCTCGTTCGGGTGACCTTCCCCGCCGGCACCGCCCCCGAGCGTCGGCCGGAGCACGTGCGCTTAGCCCCGCTCGTTCCGTCCGCCGCCACGACCGACTGGCCCGTTGAGGCGGCCTGGGCCGCGCCGGCCGACCCGGCCGTTCCCGGCTACAGCCTGTGGGTCAGCGCCGCGGGCGTTGGTCTCGCGGAGGGCAGCCGCGTGATCGCCTGGGCCTCGAGCGGCGCCGGTACCGAGGGAGTGCTGATCCCCGCGAGCGCCCTCGTCGTCAGCGACGATCAAACCTGGTGCTTCGTCGAACGCCCCAAAGGGACCTATCAACGCATCGCGGTGGCCACCGAACGCCCCATGGACGGCGGCTACGTCGTCACGACCGGCGTGGCCGTCGGTGATGCCGTCGTCATCCACGGGGCCGGACTGTTGCTCGCCCGCATGATGGGCGTCGGCGCGGACGCCGCCCCATGATGGAGCGGCTGATCCAGTTGTGCGTGCGCCGCTCCGGCGCCATCAGCGTACTGTCGTTGCTCGCGCTGCTCCTCGGCACCTGGGGGGCGTTAAAAACGCCTTTGGATGTCTTCCCGGAATTCGCGCCGTCGCAAGTCGAGATACAGACCGAAGCACCGGGCTTTGCGCCGCAACAGGTGGAAGAACTCGTCACCAAACCCGTCGAAAACGCGGTCAACGGGGCGGCGGGTCTCGCGACCTTGCGATCGGAGTCCATCCCCGGCTTATCGATCGTCATCGTCACCTTCAAAGACGGCGTCGATTTGCACGTCGTGCGCCAGGGCATCGCCGAACGCCTCGGCGAAATCGGCAGCAGTCTGCCCTTAGGGGTCGGCGTGCCGAAGCTCTCGCCGTTGGTATCCAGCACGATGGATCTGCTGAAGGTGGGCTTGGTGTCGGACACTGCCGATGCGTACACCCTCCGCGACGCCGCTGACTGGTCGGTCAAGCCGCGCCTCCTCGCGGTCCCCGGCGTCGCGCGCGTCACCGTATTCGGCGGCGCAGTCCGGCAGTTGCAGGTACGCCCGGACACGACTCGCCTCGCGCAGTACGGGCTCACGTTAAGCGATGTCGCCGATGCCGCGCGCGGGGCGCTGGCGTTGCGCGGCGCCGGCTTTGTCGATTTGCAGGCGCAACGGGTCTTGATCAAGACGCCGACACCGAAACCCGACGCGACGGTGCTGGCGGACGCCGTGGTCACAACACGCGGTGCCGTGCCGATCCGCCTGCGCGACCTCGGAGACGTGGTGGAGGCGCCCGCGCTGCAGTTCGGCGACGCGGTCATCATGGGTCGTCCCGGCATTTTGCTGTCGTTGGCGAGTCAGTACGGCGCCAACACCTTGGAAACCACTCGTGCGGTCGAAAGCGCGTTACGCGATCTGGAGCCGGCGCTCCAGAACCAAGGGATACACCTCGTCGGCGGCCTGCATCGACCGGCGAATTTCATCGAACGTGCGCTCGCGGATTTGCAGAACTCGCTGGTGATCGCGGCGCTGTTAATCCTTGCGGTGCTGTACGCCTTCTTGCGCGACTGGCGCTCGGCACTCATCGCCTTCACCGCGATCCCCCTGTCGCTGCTGGCGGCCGTCCTCGTCCTCGCGCACGAAGGCCAGACGCTCAACACGATGACCTTGGGCGGCTTTGCCGTCGCACTCGGCGTGTTGGTGGACGACGCCATCATCGGCATTGAAAACATCCTCCGCCGGTTGCGTCTCAATGCGCGCGACCCGGCGCCGCGACCGCGTCTGGCGGTTATCGCCGAAGCGGCCGTCGAAGTCCGCGGACCCGTCATCTACGCGACCGCTGTGGTGATCGCGGTGTTCTTGCCCGAGCTGTATACGAGCAGCGTCCAAGGGCACTTCGTCGGCCCGCTCGCCCTGTCATTCATTCTCGCGGTCGTCGCATCGCTGGCGGTTGCGATGACGACGACCCCGGCCCTGTGTGCGCTCTTTTTGACGGCCGACCAGCACCACGGTGACGCGCGGTGGCTGACGACCCTCAAACGCTGGCAGGCGCAGGCGATCGGCGCCGCGTGCGAGCGCATCGGCACGCTTGGCACGGGCTTAGGGGTCCTCGTCCTGGCCGCTCTCGCGGGGTTACCCTTTCTCGGCGGGTCGTTCATGCCTGACTTCAAGGAAGGGCATTTCGTGGTGCAGACCACGAGCACCGTCACCGGCACTTCACTTGAGGTGATGCGGGATGCGGGGATCCGCATCAGCAAGTCCCTGCTTGCCCTCCCGTACGTGCAAAGCGTCGAGCAGCAGATCGGTCGCGCCGAACTGAGCGAGGACACGTGGGGGCCGCACCGCAGCGAGTTCCACGTCGAACTGAAGCCCCGTGCGACCGTTGATGAGTCGGTCGCGGAAGACGCGATCCGCCAGATCGCGCTGCAAGTCCCGGGCCTGCAGTCGGAAGTTGTCACCTTCCTCGGGGATCGGATCAGCGAGAGCTTGAGCGGCGAAACCGCGCAAGTGGCGATCAAAGTCTACGGCAACGACCTCGAAGCCCTGGACCGAACGGGTGATGCAATCAGTGCGTCGCTCACCCACGTCACCGGCATCACGGATCTGAAATTTGCTCGGCAAAGCGGCACGCCCGAACTCAGCATCGAACTGCTGCCGGCGGCGATGGCCGCCAACGGGTTAAAGGCGCAGACCGTTCTGGATGCGGTACAGACTGCCTACGCGGGCGATATCGTCGGCCAAGCGTTCGAGGGGATTCGCACGGTGGATGCGGTGGTGATCCTCAACCCCGCGCAACGTCACAACTTGCTGAGCCTTGAGCAGTTACCGATCACCGGCCCCTACGGGCCTGTGCCTTTAGCTCAGGTTGCCCGCGTCCGTCTGGCGGAGGATCGGTACAGCATCGAGCACGACGGCGGTCAACGCCGCGTCAGCGTGACCTTCAACACGCAAGGGCGCGCACTTCAAGACGTCGTGACCGACGCCCGCCGGACGATCGAAAAGACCGTCAAGCTCCCGCCCGGGGTGTATCTGGAATTTACCGGCGCGGCCGAAGCCGAACAGCAAACGCGCACGGAGTTGCTGCTGTACTCCGCCCTTAGCCTAGCGCTAATCGTCATGATCCTGACGATCGCCTTCCGGTGGCGCCGCAATGCGGCACTGGTCCTCGTGAATTTGCCATTCAGCCTGATCGGTAGCGTCGGTGCCATCGCCGCCACCGGAATCGGCTTATCGCTGGGTGCGGTCGTGGGCTTGGTCACCGTCTTCGGTGTCAGCGCCCGAAACTCGATACTCCAGCTCGCGCATTACGAACACCTCGTCGACACCGAGGGTACGCCGTGGGACCGCGACACCTTGATTCGCGGGGCCAACGAACGACTGGTGCCGATCTTGATGACCGCCGCGGTCACGGCGCTCGGCCTTGCGCCGCTCGCCGTGGGACTGCACGAGCCGGGTCAGGAGATCGAAGGGCCCATGGCGATCACCGTACTCGGCGGCCTTTTATCGTCAACGCTGTTGAATCTGGTGCTATTGCCCGCGCTGTCCTATCGCTTCAGTCGCACACCAGCGTCGGGTGCGAAACGTCCGTAAGTCGCGACGACGTGCGGATCGAGGACCGTGCAGCCCTGGATGAACACTGAAAAGCGCACCGTGAAGACCCAGCGGGAAGCGCTCGGCCCAGGCGGCGATCGCGGCGACCGAAAGGCTTAACGCCACCTTAGACTCGAAGAGGTAGCGCCACCCGCCCTCCGCGCCGTGTCGTACGCCGATGTTCCTTTATTTCGTCGATATATTTCTTTCAACGAAAAAAAAGGAACACAATCCAAGCATGACTACCGTCAATCAGAGCCAACGCGTACTCGATTTGGTCCGCCAGAGAGGTCTTGTGCGTGCCAGCGACTTGGACACCATCAATGTGCCGAGAGTCGTTCTGACGCGCCTGACCAACGCGGGCTTGCTCGACCGTGTCGAGCGTGGTCTATACCGACTGCCTGACACGCGCTTGACCGAACACGAGAGCTTGGTCACCGTGGCTACGAGGGTGCCGCAAGCCGTTTTCTGCTTGCTCAGTGCCCTCCAATTTCATGAACTAACCACGCAGTTGCCGCGCCAGGTGTGGATTGCGATGCCGCGCGGCAGCCATGCACCGCGGTTCCACTATCCACCGGTCAAAATGGTCCAGTTCACCGGTGACGCCTATGCGGCAGGAATCGTGGGCGTTGACCGTGGCGGCACATCGCTCCGCGTCTACAGCGTGGCTAAGACGCTGGCCGACTGTTTCAAACACCGCAACACGGTCGGTCTCGACGTGGCGATCGAAGCCTTGAAGGAAGCCAGAGGGCGCAATATGGCTGGGATCGACGACATCTGGCAGTACGCAAAAGTGTGCCGAGTGGCGAACGTGATGCGGCCGTATCTGGAGAGCATCGGATGACGCCGCTCGATCGAACTGCGCCAGGTCTGGATCGCCATGCCGCGCGGCAGCCATGCCCCCCCGAATCGACTATCCGCTGATCAAGATCGGTTCAGTTCACTGGCGAGGCCTACGCGGCCGGGACCGAGGAAGTCGAACGCGAAGGCGTCAAGCCGCGGGTCTACAGCGTGGCCAAGAACGTGGCGAGCTGCTTCAAACACCGCAACAAGATTGGTCTGGACGTGCCGCTGGAAGGCCTGAAAGATGCCTGGATGACGCGCAATGCGTCGGCAGACAACCTGTGGCGATACGCACAGATCTGCCGCGTCGCCAACGTCATGCGACCATACATGGAATCAGTCGCACACGGTTGATGTCACGTCCGCCTCGGCGGATGGTGTTCGCTTTGGTTTAAAAATTTTGTAGAATATGGGTAGTTTTAAACCCAACCTAAGGAGGCGTCATGATTGCAGATCGCATTCGTCAAGCACGACTGGCGGCAGGTCTGACCCTGAGTGCGTTGGGTGAACAGGCGGGTGTTTCTCACACCGCCATCCAGAAGTACGAGAAGGGTCTGCTCACTCCCTCGTCGTCTCAGCTACTCAAGCTCGCCCGCGCCTGCGGCATCCGGACCGAGTACTTCTTCCGCACGCATACGGTCGAGCTGCTGCAGCCCGAGTTCCGCAAGCTCTCGACCTTTGGCAAGACGGCGCAGGATGCGTTGAAGATCAAGGTCATCGAGTTGGTGGAAAAACGCGTGGAGTTGCTCGGTGCCTTTCCCGAGCTACCGTTCCCGGCGTTTGCACCGCCCGCGAACCTGCCTGAACACGTCGCGTCGTTGGATGAGATCGACGCGTTCTCGGATACGGTTCGCAACGCTTGGCAGTTGGGACTGAACCCGATTGCCGACCTCACCGACGCCCTCGAAGGCCTTGGCTTGCTGGTCATCGTGGTCGATGAAGAGAACCAGGGCTTCTCGGGCTTGACGGCCAAGGCTCGGACCGAAGATGGCAGGGAGTATCCGGTCGTGGCTGTTTCGAAGCGCTGGCCCGGTGATCGGCAGCGTTTCACCGTGGCGCATGAACTGGGGCATCTGCTGCTCGAAGGACGACTGGCTGACGGCATCGACGAAGAGAAAGCCTGTGACCGTTTCGCTGGCGCATTCTTGGTTCCGCGTGTCGCGGTACTCCAGTTGCTTGGGGCACGGCGCCATGCGCTGGAATGGCACGAGCTGTATGTGCTCAAACACGAGTTTGGCCTATCGATGGCCGGTTGGCTCCAGCGCGCCAAACAGTGTGGCGTGATTACCGAGGCCGCACACCTTTCGATGGTGAAGTGGTTTTCGGCCAAGGGTTGGCGCAAGACTGAGCCGGGCGAACCACTGCCGCAAGAGCATCCACGACTGTTTGATCAGCTGGTGTACCGCGCCTTGGCCGAGCGATACATTTCCGAAGGCAAGGCGGCAGAACTGCTGGGCATCCCGATGATGCGCTTCCACAAAGAACGCCAGTTGGAGTCATCGGATGCGGTTGCTTATCAGTGATGCCAACATCTTGATTGACATGGAAGCGGGAGCGTTGATGGAGACGCTCTTCCAACTTCCGATGCAGTTTGGCATTCCTGATCTGCTGTACTACGAAGAAATTGAACCGGGCAGTCCAGGCCTTGAAGACCTGGGCTTGCAGGTCATGGAGGTCAGCGGCGACTTCGTGGCTTATGCCCAGCAGTTGCCAGGCCACCACAACCATCTGCTTCCCGCGAAGAACGGCCCCAAGCCCAGTCACAACGATTACTTGGCACTGGCGCTTGCGAAGCAGGAGGCCTGCACCTTGCTAAGCGGTGACGCCAATTTGCGGATTGTTGCCAACAAAGAGCAGGTCAACGTCATGGGCACCATTGGCTTGCTGTGCGCCATGATCGAGAACCAACTGCTGACTGTCGACGACGCCTTCAAGGCAATCGACCGAATGAAGTCAGGCAAGCGACGGCTGCCCTGGCCAGAAGCCGAAAAAGTATTGAACGCGATGCGCTGATTGCTCCGGATGAAGGGACTACCAAATGCAGTAGTTGCGGTGCTACGGCGACGATAGACAAAAAGGATTCTGCGTACATTGCGGCGGACCAAGCGAAACCGTCGACCACGTACCATCGAAGGTTCCATTGGCACAGTGTTTGACCGCCCCCTGGCACACGCAAAACGCGCGCGAACCCCGCGTGTTTGCGGGATCCAGAAGCGAAAACGCCCAACTGAGATCAGTTGGGCGTTGAATAGTGGTGGAGCGGAAGGGGATCGAACCCTCGACCTTCGCGATGCGAACGCGACGCTCTCCCAGCTGAGCTACCGCCCCAATCAAGGCGCGCATTCTAGCACCGACCGCGCCACTTGCAACCGCAAACCCGTCGCAACGCCGTTATTATCCGCGTTCTGCTCAGGAGACACCGCATGAAGGTCACTGTACGCCCTGCCACACTCGCAGATCGCGATTTCATCGTCGACGGCAATATCGGGATGGCGATGGAAACCGAAGGACGTGCACCCGAGCGTGCGCTCGTCACGGCCGGTGTTCAGGGTGCGCTGGAGGACCCCACCAAAGGCCGCTTCTTCCTTGCTGAGTGCGACGGCGCTCCCGCGGCCCAATTGCTCGTGCAGCGCGAATGGAGCGATTGGCGCAACGGCTGGTTTTGGTGGATTGCGTCCGTGCACGTGATTCCGTCCCTGCGCGGCCGCGGCCTCTACCGTCACCTCTACGCGCACGTCCGCTCACTCGCCGCCGCGGACCCAACCGTGTGCGGTGTGCGACTGTACGTCGAAGACCATAACGAATCCGCGCAAGCGGTGTATCGGCGGCTCGGCATGCACGACGGGCACTACCGCGTGTACGAAGAGGACTTCCGTCCGCCGGCAGCCCTCACCCCCTGATCAGGGAATGTGCATCGCGAGCACGGTCGCCTGACCGGTGCGCGGCACCGCAATCACGTAGACGGTGCCGTACTCGGTGGAGGCGATCTCGGGAATCTGCGCCGTCGGCGCGAATCCGTGCACGATCGCAGGTACCGTGTCGCTGTGCGCAACCACCAGTACCCGCCGGCCGCCATCTTGCGTGCGAATTTGCTGCACCAACGCCGCGGGTGCGTCCGCCTCGACGCGGGACAGCAGCGCCCCGCTTTGCGCAAGCGTCGGACGGGCCGTCTCCACGCTTCGCCGCCACTGCGTGACATAGACACGGTCAAAGCCCAACTGACCGGCGCGTCCGGGGAAGTTGGCCGCGAGCCGCGCCGCACGCGCCATCCCTTCGGCCGTGAGGTTGGGGTCGTCCCCTCCGCTCAGATCTTTTTCCGCGTGCCGGGTGACGACCACCAAGGTCGTCGCCGCGCTCGAGACGATGCGACCGTGCAACCAGAACCCCAACGCGAGCACCAAAATGCCGAGGAATCCGCCGACCAAAAACGGCAGGAAGAACGTCTTACGGCGCAGGCTCGCGTATTCTCGGGGCATGCGTCCGATCTTACCCCTCTCCCATGACTGTCGTGCAACGCCCGTGGAAGACCGCTCGGGGCACCGGCTGTGCACGACCGGCGTCCGCGACGGGCGCCCGGCAATACGACGTCGGTGGGGATTATCGGCCGTACTCGGCCTCGCCATCGCGGCGCTAAGCCTCTGCGCCGAAGCCGACAGCGTCCACCGCTACGACGTCCTGCTTGACGGCCACCCGACCGGATCCGCGACCGACACCGTGACGCAGCGCGCGGGCCGCACCGTCACGCAGAGCGAGGAACACCTGCTGCTGTTCCGTGCCGGACAACGTCTCGAAGTCGAACAACACGCGACCTATGAGGAAGACGCAACCGGGCTCCTCCGCGCCACCGTCACCGGGGCGATGGCTGGGGACGGTTACGGCTTTGAGGCGATCGTTCACGGTCGTCACGTGCATCGCACACCCACCGGCGCCGCCCAGCGCTACGCGACGGATATCGACGCGCCGGGCCCCGTGCTCGGGCCCGAGGCCCTCCGCCGGGCCACGCTCGCCGGCCTGCATCACCCCCACGATCACGTGCGCTACGTTGAATTGGCCGACGACACCGGCGAGCCTGTGGTCATCGAACGTCGCTTGGCGAACGGTCGTACCGTCGGTCAGCCGTTTGCGGTGATCGATCATTACGCTGCCGAGGATCGCGACGTCCGCCAAACACTCGATGCGGATGGGGAACTCCTCGACTCCGAGGAAGAGTCGCCGCTCGGCCATCTGGTCGTTCGACGGGTTGCGGACGATCAGTCCTCGGCACCGATCGAAGGCGCGCCGATCGGCGTTGCGGCCGAAGTCACCACCAACGTCTCGGTGCCCGCGGCGCGGGCGGTTGACCGACTGACCGTGCGCCTTGAGCCCCACCACGGCGCGCTCGATCCGGCGGATTTCCGCGGAGCCGGGCAGATTGCCCAGTCGGGCCCGGGCGGCAGTGTCGTTGTCACGATCGAACGCCCCGGCCGCGATGCGGCCTCGCGACAGCCGCCGAAGGCGACGGAGCGCGGTCCCAACGCGTATTTCGACAGCGACCAGCCGGAACTGCGCGCGCTCGCGCAGGCGCTGGTCCAACCCCACCGTGCCGACCCTGACCGCGTCGCCGCGATCGTTGATTTCGTCGCGCAAACCCTCTCCTTCGACGCCGGCTTCGCGACGGGTGCGCCGTTGGACGTCTTGCACCGCCGCCGCGGCACGTGCGTGGCCTACGCCACGCTCACCGCGACCTTGCTGCGCGCCGCCGGGTTTCCGTCCCGCGTCGTCTACGGCTACGTCCTCTCGGATTCACGCTTTATCGGCCACGCCTGGACGGAAGCGTGGGCGAACGACCGCTGGATCGCGGTGGATGCCGCGGTGCACGCCGGCGCGGTGGCCGACGCGGCGCGGATCGCCCTCGCCCGAAGCGCCGGGCACGACGGACCGGCCTCCGGACTGGATACCTTGGCTCGGACGTTGGGTCGCTTTGAGATCGCGATCGTGTCGTACCACCTGGAAGGTCATCCGGAGGCCGTTACGATCGCTCCGCCTTGACGAGCGGGTTTGAACCCGCTACCTTGTCTCAACAAGGTAGCATCATGAACACCGAACACAAACTCGCTCCGCTGCGCAAGGGACTGCTTGAATTCGTCGTGTTGAAGTTACTCGGCGGCCCCGCGCTGTACGTCGCGGACCTGCTGAAGGCGCTCGCCGCCACCGACTTCGCGACGCAGGAAGGCACGCTCTATCCCCTCCTCAGCCGCCTGCGGCGGGAAGGCCTCGTCGACTACGAGTGGCGGGAATCGGGCCTCGGCCCTCCCCGAAAGTACTACCGCCTCACCGATTCCGGTCGCGATCAGTTGTCGGAACTCCAAGCCTACTGGGATCGCCTCCACTCCACCCTTAACGAACTGGGGACTGCGTCATGCGCCGAGTCATCACCATCAGCCTGAACGGGAACGCCTACGCGCTCGAAGAGGATGCCGCCGACGCCGTCGCCGCCTACCTCGAGTCGGCGCGCATCGCCCTGGCGAGCAACAGCGATCTGGCCGAGATCCTGCTCGATCTGGAACAGGCGATCGCCGAAAAGAGCCAGCGCTTCCTCGGGCCGCACAAGACCGTGCTGACCCGTTCGGAGATCGATGCGGTGCTCGCCGAGATGGGGCCGGTTGAGCCCGACACGGGGGCGAACGAGCCGTCACCGTCCGCGGCTCACGCGGACGCGCCCGCCTACACGCGCCGCCGCCGCTTGTACCGCATCAAAGAAGGTGAAATGGTCGCCGGCGTGTGCAACGGCCTCGCCGCTTACTTCGGCGTGGACGTGAGCTGGGTGCGCATCGCGGTGGTCGCGCTAACGCTGTGCGGTGGCTTCGCCGGCGCACTGTATATCGGCCTGATCATCATACTGCCGGTTGCCCGCACGCCCGAGGAACTCGCCGCGGCCCACGGCGAGCCGTTCAACGCACGGGAATTTGTTGAGCGCGCGCGTCGCGAAGCCGCCTCGCTCACCGGACGCGATTGGCAGCAGGAAAAGGCCACGCTCAAAGCGGAATGGCACAAAGCGAAGACCGCCGCGAGCACCGGGATTCGCGCGTCGCTGCGCCGCTGGCGCTATAGCCGCGTCGACGCGCGCCGTCGACGCCGTCAGGCGGCGGGCGCTGCGCCGAACACCGGGGCGCCCGCATCGGCCGCCGCCGCCACACCGACTGCGAACGCGCGCCCGCGCACCGGCCTCGGCGGCTGTCTGGCGGCGTTGCTGATGATCCCGCTGGTGCTGATCTTCGGCGGGTTGGCTCTCGCATGGGTCATCGGCATTGTGACGTTGATGACCACGGGCGCGATGTTCGGCCTGCTCTGGCCGGCTGCGATACCCATTTGGGCGGTCGTGCTGATCATGTGGATTGCCTTCGCGATCATCGCCTGGCCGTTTCGACTGCTTTGCCTGCTGCTCTTCCCGACGGTCGGCGGACGGGCCGGATGGGGCAGCACGTTCTCCCTGATCGAGTCCGTGGTCGGCTTCGCGGTGGTGTGCGCGCTGATTTACTGGGGCTACGACCACGTGCCGGTCATCACGCATCTGATCGATAGCATTGGCGGCCACGTGCAGAGCTGGATGGATCGCGTGGCGCAACACGTCCACGTCGACGTCGAAACCTGACAAGTAGCGCTCACGACACCCCGTCGGATGGCATGATGGCGCCTCGCGCGGATACGGGGATGAATTATGTGGACACTGTCGGGCCGTTTTGAGCGTTTCGTCCGTCTATCCCTGTGTGCCGCCGGGGCGCTTTGGTCGCTCTCTGCCGGCGCGGCCGACGTGCCCTTGCCGGCCGCCCCCGGCGTCGCCGCGTGCGCGATCACCGCCGACGGTCCGGAACTCAGCAACGACGCCTTGCGCTATCGAATCGCGTATCGCGCGGCGTCCCTCGGCCGGGACGAATTGGAAAATCGCTGGACAGGCCGCACGGCACCGCTGAACGGCGCGTTGCTGCGCCTCACCGCGTCCGATCGATCGATCCTCGATAGCGATCAATGGCATCTCGTGGGGACGCCGACCTGCGAGTCGGCACCCGTCCACGCCGATGCCGCACGCGCCGCCGACCGCCGTCACGGGACCGAGGTCCATGCCGTCTTGGCCTCCGCCGACGGGACGGTGCAACTCGACTATCGGGCACGCCTGCGCGACGGCACCGCCTACGTGCGCGAGTTGTACGACCTGCGCACGACGGTGGACCTGCCGGTGAGTAAGGTGCAACTCCTCGATGTCGCGGTCGGTGACGGCACCACCGCCGGCACCGCGAGCGGCTCGCCGATCCAAGACGGCGACCGCTACTTTGGCATCGAACACCCGATGTCCGAACCGATCGTCGTGCTGGGCCGCGCCAACGCAATCGTGCGTCGCGTCCTACCGATCCGCGCCGACGTCGTCGTGCAGTACTCGACGGTGGCCGGCATCACGGGGTTGGAGTCGCCCCGACGCGGTTTTGAGGCGTACCTCGAAGCCGAACGTGCGCATCCGTTTCGACCGTTTCTGCATTACAACTCCTGGTACGACATCGGCTATTTCAGCCGATACACCGAGAAAGAAGCCCTGTCCGTCGTCGCGCAGTACGGGGAGCAGCTCGTCAAACAGCGCGGCGTGACACTCGATTCGTTCCTGTTCGACGACGGCTGGGATGACCCCAATCGTCTGTGGCAATTCAACGACGGGTTCCCAGACGGCTTCACGCACCTGCAAGAGGCGACGACGGCGCTCGGGGCGGCGCCGGGAATGTGGCTGTCGCCGTGGGGCGGTTACGGGCCGCCGCGCCAGCAGCGCTTGGCGGCGGGTCGGGCCGGTGGGTACGAGGTCGACGATCAAGGCCTCGCCCTGAGCGGCCCGCATTACTACCCCCTCTTCCACGACACCACGTTGGATCTCGTGCGCCGCTACCGCGTCAACCAGTTCAAACTGGACGGTACCGGCAGCCCCGACAAAGTGACCCCGGGCAGTGCGTTCGACAGCGATTTTGCCGCTGCCATGGAACTGATCGCGGACCTGCGCACGGCCAGCCCCTCGCTGTACATCAACCTTACGACCGGAACGTGGCCGTCGCCGTTCTGGCTCATGAGCGCCGACTCCATTTGGCGCGGGGGCGAAGATCACGCTTTCTTGGGTCACGGCACCGATCGTCAGCGTTGGATCACCTACCGGGACGCGGACACCTACGGCGGTATCGTGCGCCAGGGGCCGCTCTTTCCGCTCAACTCGCTGATGCTCCACGGAATCATCTACGCGCGCCACGCGCGCGGTCTCGACCGGGATCCGGGCAACGATTTTGCCGACGAGGTGTGGAGCTACTTTGCCTCCGGCACCGGCCTGCAGGAGCTCTACATCTCCCCGGATCTGCTCAGCGCGGCGCAATGGGACACGCTCGCCGAGGCCGCCCGGTGGGCGCGCGAGCGCGCGGATGTGCTGCGCGACAGCCATTGGATCGGCGGTGACCCGGCGCGGGACGCCGTGTACGGGTGGGCGTCGTGGGCCCCAGAGGGCGCCATCGTGGCGCTGCGCAATCCGGCCGATCGACCGCAGACCTACACGCTGGATCTGCCGGCGCTGCTCGAGGTGCCATCGGGGCACGCCCGCCGTTTCCAGATCACGCGACGCCACGGTCCCGCGATCGAAGGGGCCGCCGCCGTGACCGGTCCGCGTACCGTCACGCTGCCGGCGCACGCGGTCATCGTGTGGGATTTGCACCCGCTGCACTGAGGGCGACTCCCGGCATGCCGACGGCCTTGTACCGTCGCCTATAATTCGATAGATTTCGAAATTATGTGGGACACGGTCTACCGAGCCTTGAGCGATCCGCAGCGGCGCGCAATTTTGCAGCGCCTGCGCCAAGGGTCGCTCACGGCCAGCGACATTGGCGCGCCGCTTGCCATTGGCGCGAGCACCCTCTCCCACCACCTGAAACTGCTGCGCGAGGCGGAACTCGTGCGCTGTGAAAAGCGCGGCACGCAGCGGGTGTATTCCCTCAACACCTCGGTGCTGGAAGACCTCGCCACGGAAATCCTCCGCTTTCGGGGCACTGGAGACTGACGATGCAATGGCTGCGTAACTACCGCCACACCCTCATCACCCTGCTCAGCATGATCGCCTTGCAGGCAGCCCTGTACGGTCACCTGCCCGACCCCATGCCCACGCATTGGAATGCCGCGGGCGCGGTCGACGCGACCTTGCCCAAGCCCTGGGGCGTGTGGATTTTGCCGCTCGTCTTTGCGCCGGCCTCCCTGCTGCTGTGCGTGCTGCCGGCGCTGTCCCCCGCGAATTTTTCGATGACGCCCTTCGGTCGAGTCTTTCGCGCCATCGTTGCCGTGATCGCCGGGTTCGGCCTTTGGATGACGGGCCTTGTCGATCTCGTCGCGCTCGGCACCCCCATCGACATGCCCACCCAAGTGCTCTGCGCCGTGGGCGTGCTCTTCGTGATCCTCGGCAATTGGATGGGCAAGATCTCCCAGAACTTCTACGTCGGCATTCGCACCCCGTGGACCTTGGCCGACGCGACCGTCTGGAATCGCACCCACCGGATCGCAGGCCCGTGGATGATGGCGGCGGGTCTGGCGCTCGTGGTGACGGCCGTGGTCGCGCCGCACTACGCACTCGGTGTGCTGATCGGCGCCGGCGGGGTCGCCTTTTTGGTTCCCGTCGTGTACTCATGGTGGATCTCACCGCGCGCGCCGAACGGCGGCGAGTAAGTGCGATGAGCGCAATCGACTACCTGAACCCCAATCTGCCGACCGGCTTACGCCTCGTGCGCATGCCTGTGGTCGACGCCACCGCCGAGACGCTGACCGGCTACGGTCGCCTGGTCGACACGCCCGACGCCTGTCCCATCGAGATCGTCCGTTGGCCCGCCCAAGGGTGGCGCCCGGTCGACGACGGCACCGGCGATGAAGGCGGCACCACCGAAGGCCTTTTTCACAGCGAGTGGCACGGCGACATCCTCTATGGCCGCAACGATGCGGTCGGCGGCCATTACGTGCTCGCCTACGGCGTCCTGCCGGAACACGCGGATGCGTCGCACACGCGCGCACCGTCGCAAATGTTGCTCTGGCACGCCAACTACCATCCCGACGGCGGGCAACTCTTTTACCCGCTGGACCGGGCGCCCTTTTACGTCCCACTCGCGCTGCCGGGCGATGACGTCACGCCGGCGCAGTTCGTCTGCTTTCGCTTTGACGGCACGCACGGGCTCTACATCCACCCGAACATCTGGCACGAAGGCGTGTTTACCCTGCGAGGGCATCAGCGCTTTCAGGATCGTCAAGGCCGCGTGCACGCCCGCGTCTCCATCGACTTCGCGCGGGAATGCGGCTGTCTCTTGCAGGCAGACATCCGCGTCTGACGGGCGTAGCCGTCAGACGCGGCGCGGATTACTTCTTCATCGCGGCGGCCAAGGCCGCTTTGCGCTGCGCGTCCGCACTCTTCACCGCATCGGCCACGCACGTATCCGGACCGGACGGCGTTGCAAGCGGGTATTGCTGCTTGATGGTGTCGCAGCCTTTGACGGCGGCTTCTTTGATGAGCTCATCGAGTTTGGCGACGTCGGCTTGTTTGGCGAGATCCAAGCCCTTTAAGTGCACGTGGTAGCGCACTTGCAGCAAGTCGACGCTGGCACCGCCGGGCATGCTGGCCTCGTGGTGTTTGCTGACGTGGACGGTCGGGGCGTTTGCCTCGACGACAATTTCCGGCAAGTCCGCGGCCATTGCCGGCAGACTGCCCATCACGCTGGCCAGCGCCAGCACTCGCACCGATGTGTGTAGACGAATCATGTCGATCTCCTGTGGCTTCCATGCCGCGACCCTTACGCCGACGGAACGCCGCGCCACGGCGCCAGAGCCGCGCGCGGGCATCCCAGGGTCTTGCGAAAACGGCGCGTCGTTCGTCGGCGCGCCGCCTAGCCGAACCGTGTGCTCGCCCACTGGCGTGGCGCACCGCGCCACATCGAACACCCGGCTTGGGCTCGCGATCGATTATCCAGAGCAGTCACGGGCGGCCTAGTCGGCGTGGTCGCAAAACGGCGCCCCAGAATTAGGTAATCGACGCAGTCGACCGTCGCCGTTCGCACCCACCTCGCCGAGGCAATCAGTCGACGAGTGCATCCGCGCGTCGACCCGCGCGTTCCCAATGAACCGGCAAGACGCGTCCATACAATTGCTGCGTCCGCTCGGGGCTCCCGACCATATCGGGTAATTCCGCATAACTGTAAATGGCCACGTAGCGCGGACGCGCTCCGAGCAACGGGGCCACCCGGTGCAAGGAGTAGCGACCGCGGAAGATCTGCAGGTCCCCAGGCTCCAGCACCAGACGCCGAATGAGCGAGGCATCACCGTTCAGCACCCGCTCGACTCCCGCGTAGTTCTCGTCGGTGGCCGAGCGCAGCGCGGGGCTGTACTCGAACTCACCGCCACCCTCGGCGTTTTGGATGGCCAAGGTCACGGTGTAGTTATTGGTATCGAAGTGCCACGGAAAGCCATTGCCCGCTTCGGCCATGTTGACGATGACGTCGGCCAACGGATCCCCGTAGCGATGGAACGCCGTTTCGCGCAGCGCCGCTTTGATAAAGGGTGCAAAGGCCGGCCATTCGTACACGGCACGAATGGCGCTGTCCGCCCCGAAATGGTCCGCCGGAATGAATGCGTTGGAGCGATCGTAAAACCGCCGACGCGGATGCGACGCGGGGTACTCGGGGCTGTCGGCCGTGAAATAGGGGTTCGTGCGATTGAAATTGCGGTGCGCCTTGTCGCGCACGCGATCGCACTCCGCGACGAGGTGGGGGATCGCGCTTGGACGCATAAAGTCTTTTAACACCGCACAGCCGCAGTCATCCAGCTCTTCGCGCACGCACGCGAGCAGCGAATCACGCTCCGGACCCGGTTCGTGCAGCGGGTACAAATCAAGATTGATGAGCTCAGACAAGGCAATAGGTGAGCTGGACGTCAGCGGCATAGGGGCACCCGTAAGGACGGTATCGACCGCTGTCAGTATCCCGAGACCCACGCCGATGAGGCTGCAAAGTTGAAATGCTACTATGCAGCCCATGCATACTCCTCGTTTGCCGGTTTTTGCTGGACTGCTCGCTTTCGACGCCGTCGCACGCCTCGGCACGGTGCAACGTGCCGCCGACGAGTTGGGACTGTCCCAACCGGCAACCAGTCGCCGACTGCTCGCCCTTGAAGCGGATTTAGGGGTCACGCTCTTCGATCGCCGCTCCCGCCCCTGGGCACTGACCCGCGAAGGACGCGAACTTGAGGACGCGGTGCGCGCCGGCCTCACCCGCATTCAGGAGGTGGTGACCCGACTGCGCCAGCCCTCCCGCAGCGCACTCACCATCAGTGCCGGTGCGGGTTTCTCGGCCTACTGGCTCATTCCCCGCCTGCCGCGCATGCAGCGGGCATTTCCCGATCAGTCGCTGCGCATCGTCAGCCAATCGCACGACCGCGAAATCGACAGTACCGGCGACCTGCAGATTCGATTCGGCACACCGACCCCAGACGACAGTGAGGTCACGTTGCTGTTCCGGGAGCACGTGTTCCCCGTGGCGAGCCCCCTACTGCTCGGCAAACGCGCCGCGCCACGCTCACCGGACGATCTGGCCCCCTACACGCTGCTCGATATGCACGTGCCGCGCCGCCCTTGGTACGACTGGGCCGAGTGGCTGCGTGCCGTGGGCGGATCGCCGCCCGCGAGCGGACGACTCGTGCAATTTGACAGCTATCCCATGGTCGTCGCCGCGGCCTTGGCCGGCCAAGGAGTCGGCTTGTGCTGGGACGGGCTGCTCGACGATTTTTTGCACAGCGGCGCGCTCGTTCGCGTCGGGCCGACCGTGACCAACGCGGATCGGGGCTATTACATCGCCCACGCGCGCGGTCTGCCGGTCGATCATCGGATCCGACGCGTCGCCGATTGGATCCTCGCCGAATCGCGGCTCGACCCGACCCGCGCCAGAGCGCCGGCGTGACGCCTACGCCGAAAGTGACGCCGAACGTGGCCCCTTCTGTCGGGGTAAACCGCGCGGAATTGTAAGCAATTAGTGCGATAATCGTGCGCACTAGGTTTCCCGTTGACGGATCCATTGAGGAACGACGATATGAGCAGCGAACCGACGATTATCTACACGCTCACCGACGAAGCGCCGTTGCTGGCGACCTACTCCTTCTTGCCGATCGTGCGCACGTTCACGCAAGCCGCCGGCATCCGCATCGACGAATGCGACATCTCGGTCGCCGCCCGCATCCTCGGCAACTTCGCCGACCGTCTGCCGCCGGAACAACAGGTACCGGACACGCTCGCCGCCTTGGGGAAGAAGACGCTGGAGCCGGACGCGAACATCATCAAGCTGCCGAACATCAGCGCGTCGGTGCCACAGTTGCTGGCGGCCATCAAGGAACTGCAGAGCAAGGGCTATGCGATTCCCGACTACCCGAGCGATCCCAAGACCGACGAGGAAAAGGCGATCAAGGCCCGTTACGCGAAGTGCATCGGCTCCTCGGTGAACCCCGTGCTGCGCGAAGGCAACTCCGACCGACGAGCGCCGCGCGCCGTCAAGGAATACGCGCGCAAGAACCCACACTTCATGGGGGAATGGTCACAGGCCTCGCGCACTCACGTCTCGCACATGCATGCCGGGGATTTCTACCACGGCGAAAAGTCGATGACGGTCGACCACGCTCGTGACGTCAAAATGGAATTGATCACGACCTCCGGCAAAGCCGTCGTGCTGAAGGCCAAAGTGCCCCTGCAGGCCGGTGAGATCATCGACTCGATGTTTATGTCGAAGAAGGCCTTGCTGGCCTTTTACGAGCGGGAGATCGAAGACGCGCACAAGTCGGGCGTCATGTTCTCGCTGCACGTGAAAGCGACGATGATGAAAGTGTCGCACCCGATCGTGTTCGGGCACTGCGTGCGAACCTTCTATCGCGAAGCCTTCGAAAAGCACGGGGCGCTGTTCGACCAATTGGGCATCAACGTCAACAACGGCATGGCCGATCTGTACACCAAGATAGCCACGCTGCCGAGCTCGCAGCGCGAAGAGATCGTGCGCGATCTGCACGCCTGTCAGGAACACCGCCCGGAACTGGCGATGGTCGACTCGGCCAAGGGCATCACGAATTTCCACTCGCCGAGCGACGTGATCGTCGACGCCTCGATGCCGGCCATGATCCGCAACGGCGGCAAGATGTACGGTGCCGACGGTCGCCTCAAAGAAGTGAAGGCGGTCATTCCGGAGAGCACGTTCGCGCGGATCTACCAGGAAATGATCAATTTCTGTAAGTGGCACGGCGCTTTCGATCCGCGCACGATGGGCACGGTTCCGAACGTCGGCCTCATGGCCCAACAGGCCGAAGAGTACGGCTCGCACGACAAGACCTTCGAAATTCCCGAGGACGGCATCGCCAACATCACCGACCTTGCGACCGGCGAAGTGTTGCTGAGCCAACAGGTCGAGGCCGGCGACATCTTCCGCATGTGTCAGGTCAAGGACGCGCCGATCCGTGACTGGGTGAAGCTCGCGGTCACGCGCTGCCGCAACTCGGGGATGCCGGCCGTGTTCTGGCTCGATCCGTACCGTCCGCACGAAGCGGAACTGATCAAGAAGGTGAAGACTTACCTGCTCGATCACGACACCGAGGGTCTCGACATTCAGATCATGTCGCAGGTACGCGCGATGCGTTACACCTTGGAGCGCGTGATCCGCGGCCTCGACACCATCTCGGTCACCGGGAACATCCTCCGCGATTACCTGACCGACCTCTTCCCGATCATGGAACTCGGCACCAGCGCCAAAATGCTGTCGATAGTGCCGTTGATGGCGGGCGGCGGCATGTACGAGACCGGTGCCGGCGGCTCGGCCCCGAAGCACGTGCAGCAGCTGGTCGAAGAGAACCACTTGCGCTGGGACTCGCTCGGCGAATTCCTCGCGCTCGCGGTCAGCCTCGAAGACCTGGGCCTCAAGACCGGCAACGCACGGGCCCAGATCTTGGCAACCACCCTGGACGCGGCGACCGGAAAGTTGCTCGACAACCGCAAGTCGCCGTCGCCGAAAACCGGCGAACTGGATAATCGCGGCAGTCAGTTCTACCTCGCCATGTACTGGGCACAGGCGCTTGCCGCGCAAACGGACGATGCGGCGTTGGCGGCTCATTTTGCGCCGTTGGCCGCTGCGTTGGCCGCTCACGAAAGCACCATCATCGCGGAACTGGCCGCAGTGCAAGGGAAACCCGCGAACATCGGCGGGTACTACTGGGCAGACCCGGCCAAGCTGACCGCGGTGATGCGGCCGAGTCCGACGTTGAACGCGGATCTGGCCGCCGTCGGCGCCTGATGTAACGGTGCCCGCGCGTTCCGAGACACGTGCTATCGGCGTGTCTCGGAACGCCTCCCGGACGACGCGATCGGCCGTCGATGGACTTCCCGACTGCGGCAGAGCGTCATGCCTCAAGGGTCACGCGGCAGAGAGGTCGCATGCCGTCTCTCGGGCAGCCTTCCTGATAGACACCGACGCCGTTGGCGAGTAGCAGGTATCACGCGGTGTCGCCTACGGACCGGTAGATATCTATCCGCCCACCGTGCTGACCGCGAAGATCCCCTACGCTGCGCGCGTTTTGGCCGCGACTGCTCAATCGTAGGTGGACTGTAAATTCATCCAAACTCGCACAGACGTGCCCAACGCGTCTGCCCGATCAAGCGCAGCATCGGCGGTAATGCCACGCTTGCCTTTAATGAGTTCGTTCAAGCGGGCGCTAACATCGCGCCGGGCGCCGCTGGACGTCAGGAAACCCCTCGCTGGTCACAGCCCCCAACTTACGTTGAAATGGAGGCCGACGGCCCCCGATGCGAGGACTGCCTCTCACGAGGCCGAACGAATCGCCCACTTTTCGGAAGCGTGAACGTCAATGATTCGGACAATGAGCATGACCGCCACCGTCGGTGCCGTCGAGCACGGCAACGCCATGGAACTCGTGACGCTCGCAGTCCCGGCACGACTCCTCGACCGTCGTCGCATTGATCTGACCACGGGTCTGCCCACCCAGCCCTACCATCACGAAGGCGCGTGGGCGGTCGGTCGATACCTGGAAAGTCCATGGGCCCGGCCCACCACGTTGCCCGAGGCCTTGGAGGTGATCGCCACCGTTACCGCCGCTGCGGCCGTCGGTGCCCGCGACAGCCTCGCACGCCTCGCGTCGTCGCTGCCCACGCCGATCGGCACGATAGCCATACGAGCGTGCCCACCGCTCCCCGAGAGCGTGGAAGCGCGCGTGCGCGACAACCGCGTGCAAGTCATCGCCGATTCGGTGATGTACCGCCTCGCGCTGGCGAACGCCGCCGAGGAGCGCGGTTGGACGGTCGTCTGGTACGACCGGGACCGGGTCCACGCCGACGCCGCGCGTCGCTTGGGCGAGCCTGACATCGACGCCGTGCTCAACGCCATGGGCCGCACCGCCGGCCCGCCGTGGCAGGCCCGACACAAAATCGCCGCGGCGGCCGCGATCGCCGCCGCGCCAACCGACGCTTAGCCCGCTCCCGTCGCCTCGCTGGCCGGCGGCGCGTCGAAATCACTCGCGGAGTGCCGTTCGCGCAGTTGCTCCGACGGCTCGCCCATCACCCGGTTCACCCGCCGGCCACGTTGGACCGCCGGGCGCGCATACAACTGATCGGCCCATCGTAAGACGTGCGGATACTCGTGCACCGAGAGGAACTCGGCCGCGTTATAAGCCCAGCCCTTCACGACGCCGCCGTACCACGGAAAAATCGCCATATCGGCCACGGTGTACGCATCGCCGGCCACGTACTCGTGCTCGGCCAAGCGGCGATTGAGCACGTCCAGTTGACGCTTCGTCTCCATCGCGAAGCGGTCAATCGCGTACTCGATCTTGATCGGTGCGTAGGCGTAGAAATGGCCGAAACCTCCGCCGAGGAACGGCGCACTCCCCACCTGCCAGAACAGCCACGACAAACACGTTGCGCGTGCCGCAGGCTCGGTAGGCAGGAACACGCCGAACTTCTCCGCGAGGTACATGAGAATCGCACCCGACTCAAACACGTTGATCGGTTCGGCGCCGCTGTGGTCCACCAACGCCGGAATCTTCGAATTGGGATTGACGTCGACGAAGCCGCTGCTGAACTGGTCGCCGTCGCTGATATTGATCAGCCACGCGTCGTACTCCGCACCACTGAATCCGAGCGCCAGCAACTCTTCCAAGAGGATGGTGACTTTGACGCCGTTCGGGGTGCCGAGCGAGTACAACTGCAACGGATGGCGGCCCACGGGCAGCGCCTTTTCGTGGGTGGCTCCGGCGACGGGACGATTGATGTGCGCAAAGCGGCCGCCGCTCGCTTTGTTCCAGGTCCACACCTTTGGGGGTTCGTACGGTTCGGTCATCACACAACTCCTACGGTGAACGCTGCCACCAACATTCAATCACGCATCCGCGAGACGCTGCGGATATGGGGGCTCGGGTTCCGTAGCCAAGCCCCGCCACGCAAAACGCTGTCACAACGCCTGCGGGTACAGGCTCTTCCAGAATCCGCACTTGTGGCGCTGCGCGGCATCAAACAGCACCGGCCCGCCGCGATCGAGCAGCATCGCCGTCGGACCGCCTCGGTAGAGCGGCCAGGCCGCGACACCGGCCGCACTGGGCACACCCGAGCGCATGAAGTTCGCCCACAGGACGACCATCTGATCCGCCAACGCCTGTGAAGCGGGTGACAGATCCGGCGCATCGATGCGCGACGTATTCGACAAATTCGGGAACAGGTAGTTCAGCTCAGACGAGTGCCCCGCCCCGATTTCAAACCCCGGATCCGGGTGCGCCGGCATCCCGACGCCGAGTATCGGTGCGTCCCGATCGGCGAACTCGAACACGCGCGTGGGCGAAAACTGCGCATAGGTCTCGGCCGTCTTCAAGTACAAGCAATTGTTGATCCCGACCACCGGCGTGTAATCGGACATGATGGTTCCGAGCGTTGCCGGAACCGACGCGGCGTTCGCGACGTCGTATTCCCTGGCAATCTGCTCGGCGGCGTGTGCCGACTGCGCGGCGGGTGTGGCCTCGTACATCGTGCGCAGATGCTCAAGCACGTTGTCGTGCGTCACGTGCCGCCCCGCCTGCTCGTCGTAGCCCACATACAAACGCAACTCGTCGCGCGTACCGCCCAACAACAACGGCACTTTGACCAAATCGCCCGTCCGGGCGGCCTCCGCAAACGCGCGCGGTGTGACCGTTGAGCCGATCGTTGGGCCGAACGACATCACCGACGCCCCGGCCGCGGTCATACCTGCTTCGAGAAGATCGGCCAGGGGCGCTTTACGCAGACAGGCGAGCGTGTGGGCATCGTTACCGCAGTGCACTATGGGATCGGTGGATATCCGAATACCTAAGCTGCCGCCTTGCGCGACCGACGGCAACGGCTGCATGCAGGCCGCGCTCTGCACGATCGCTTTGCTGAACAGCCCCTTCACGCGCTCCGGTGCCGCGAGGTGCTGACAGACGGAACCGCCACCCGCCGACTCACCGGCGATCGTGACGTTCGCAGGATCACCACCGAACGCAGCGATGTTGCGCTGTACCCAACGCATCGCCGCCCGCTGATCCTCCAACCCGAAGGCGCCGTTGTCGCTCGCCGCGAAAGCCGGGTGCGCCATGAACCCGAACACCCCAAGACGATAGTTCGCCGAGACGACGACGATGCGCTGGCGTGCCAGGGCATCCAAACGATACAGATTGGCGCTGCCCCCTAAGAAGGCCCCGCCGTGGATCCAGAACAACACGGGCAGCGTCTCACCGGCTTTGCGATCCGCCGGCTCGCTGACGTTGATCGTGAGGCAGTCTTCGGCGTCGCTCGCCTCGGTGAGCCCGAAGCGCGCCGTCTGCGGGCAGGCGGGACCGAAGGCGCTCGCATCGCGCACCGCGGTCCAATGCGGCGGCGGCGGCGTGGGTCCCCAGCGGTGCGCGCCCGCAGGCGAACCGGCGTACGGAATCCCGCGGAATTCAACCACTCCGTGACGCAAGACGCCTCGCACCGGGCCTTGATCGATTGTCACCTCAAGCGGCGACACCGACGCGCCGGACACCGCGGCCGGCTCGGCCGAAGCACACGATATCGCTACCCCGGCGACTGCCCAGACAGCGCCCAACACCCATCGCACCGTCGTCATAGCGACTACCCCCTAGCTTGATGGGCTGAGTATAGAGGACGGCGCACGACGGCAGTGTGTCAGGCGCGCCACGGCAAACCGCCAGGAGGCGCGTTCAGGGCCACTCGTGTGGACGCCAAATGCTCCTCGCAGTCGTTACACTCGTGCCTCTAACGGTTCCTGCCGCAGGCACCTCCCTGGGAAGGCGCCGAGGCGACGCGCTCCCGCAGTACAACTCCGTACAGCCCCAACATACGATCGAGGAACTGCGTCCTGAATCCAAGTCAATCGCCACTCCCCCGCCTCTGGCCCGTCAACAAAAAATCGAGGACACGCCCTGGCGAGTCTTCCGTCCCGGGCTACGAGAACAGTTCAGAGTGAGTCCCGCTACGCACGAAAACGACCAAGCCGCTCTTGCCTGAGTCATCGAGCGTGTCGATCAGCAGGAAGTCTCCGCCGATGTGACACTCGCGATGGCCTGCCCAGTCACCGGTCAGTGGGTGGTCGAGCCATTCCGGCGGCAGCGGCCCGTCGTTGGCGATCAGCAGCGTCATGGCCTCTTTCAGCCGGTGCATGTCGTACCGGCCGGAGTGGGACAGGCGCCGCCAGTCCTTGAGGAAGGTCTTGGTGTAGTCGGACGCGCGAGGCAGGTTCGCCCGCTTACTTGCGGCCGGTTTCTTCAAGGTCATTCAGCAGCGCGTCCGCGGTTGCGAAGCGAGCGCGACGGCTCTTGATGATCTCATCGGCCTCGGTGATGGCGACGCGGCTGGTGACGTTAGGTGCCTTGAGGGCGAACGGCAGTTCCCTGTCGGCGACGACACGGGTCAAGAACACGCGAATCGCATCGGAGACCGTCAGGCCCATCGCGGCCAACGTTTCTGTAGCCTGCGCCTTGACGTTCTCGTCCACGCGGACGTGAACCATGGTGGTGGTGGCAGCCATGACGGCCTCCTATTGCGCCTGATTGAGATACAATGTATCGCACATTATGCGCAATCTCAACGTGGGACCCTTACCAGATCCGGGTCAGTAGGTGGTGGGAACAAGACGACCACCGTCGCCAAACCCCGTCTGCGAGTGCAGGCCGGATGACTCGAACCGGCAGCCGGGTTCGACGGCGCGACGTCAACCCGCTTTCAGTAGCGGATTGATCTAGCGTCATTCGGCAGTGGTAATCCCCCCATTGTGTGGCGGGATTACCTTTCGGAAAATTTAGGCCTAGATCGGCTCAATTACAGTCATCTGAGACTGCCGCGACCCCATAAGACCGCCACCCTGCGGAGATATCCGAGGATGATCCGAAAAGCATCTTAAATCAAAGACTTAATGGCGGTGGGGGTGGGATTCGAACCCACGGAAGGCGTTAACCTTCGCTAGTTTTCAAGACTAGAGCCATAAACCGCTCGGCCACCCCACCGCTGGGTTGAACTCCCTGCGCGACAGGGGGTCGAAAAAGCAACCTGCATCCCCATTATACTGAGGCACACCGTCTCTGGAGGACTTCGATGGACCGTAATCCGCTAATTATCGATTCAACCGCCACCCGCCTCGGCTCACGCGCCGATACGGATGCGCAGCGGGTGCTCAAGAACACCTACCTGCTCTTGTCCGCGTCGCTCCTGTTCAGCGCGCTCACCGCTGGCGCGTCAATGGCCTACGGTTGGCCGTACCCGGGCGTACTGATCACGCTGGTCGTGTTCTACGGCCTGCTCTTCGCGATCGAGCGCTTCAAGACAAGCGCCGTCGGCGTCGGCCTCGTGTTCGCCCTCACCGGCTTCATGGGCCTGACCTTGGGCCCGATCCTGTCCTTGTACATCCGCGCCTTGCCGAACGGCTCGTCGATCGTAATGACGGCACTGGGCGTCACCGGGGCGACGTTCCTGTCCTTGTCTGGCTACGCGGTGTTCTCTAAGAAGCGCTTTGAGTTCATGGCGAGCTTCTTGTTCGTCGGCTCGATGATCGCGTTCTTGCTCGGCCTCGTCGCGATATTCTTCCACATGGAAGCGTTGTCGCTTGCCGTCTCCGGCATGTTCGCGCTCGTCTCGAGCGGCATGATCCTGTGGCAGACGGGCGAGATCGTGAACGGCGGCGAACGCAACTACATCACCGCCACCGTGTCGCTGTACGTGTCGATCTACAATCTGTTCCTCAGCTTGCTGCGGATCCTCGGCGCCAGCGATCGCCGTTAGTAAACGAAAGGCCGAGGGGACATTGCCCCCTCGGCCTTTTGCAACCTCACCGGCCGACCGATAGGCGGTCGGCTGAGTGGCGCACCGTTACACGATGCGCTCGAGCCCGCCCATGTAGGGGCGCAACACCTCAGGCACCACGACGCTGCCGTCGGCCTGCTGGTAGTTTTCCAGCACGGCGACCATCGCTCGCCCGACCGCAACGCCCGATCCGTTCAACGTGTGCAGCAACTCCGGCTTGCCCGCCGCATTGCGGAACCGCGCCTGCATCCGCCGCGCCTGGAACGACTCGCAGTTCGAGCAGGAGGAGATTTCGCGATACTTCGCCTGCCCCGGCAACCAGACTTCCAGGTCGTAGGTCTTCGCCGCGCCAAAGCCGATGTCGCCACTGCACAGTGCAATCACGCGATACGGCAGACCGAGCTTGTCCAACACGGTTCCCGCGTGCGTGACCATGGCCTCGAGCGCCTCGTAGGACTGCTCGGGCTTCACCAAATGCACCAACTCCACCTTGTCGAACTGGTGCTGGCGAATGAGGCCGCGGGTGTCCTTACCCGCCGCGCCCGCCTCGGAGCGGAAGCACGGCGTGTGCGCCACCATCCGCAGCGGCAGCGTCTCGCCTTCGAGAATCGCATCGCGCGCAAAATTGGTGACCGGCACTTCGGCGGTCGGAATGAGGAACAACTCGCGCTCCCCGGCAACTTTGAACAGATCCTGCTCAAACTTGGGTAACTGCCCGGTGCCGGTCAGCGTCTCGCGCGTCACCAGGTACGGAACGTACGCCTCGGTGTAACCGTGCTCGGTGGTGTGCAGATCCAGCATGAACTGCGCGAGAGCCCGGTGCAGTCGGGCCAGCGGGCCTTTGAGGATCGAGAAGCGGCTGCCGGAGAGCTTGCCGGCGGTTTCAAAATCCAGACCGCCCAGGCCTTCACCGAGCGCCACGTGATCCTTGGGCTCGAAATCAAAGGCGCGTGGCACGCCACTGCGGCGCACTTCGACGTTGGCGCTTTCATCGGCACCGTCGGGCACCGAGTCGTGCAACAGATTCGGCAATTGCAGCGCGAAGGCGTCGACCTCCGCCTGGATGGGTCCAAACTGCGCTTCGGCGGCCGCCAGATCGGCCCCCAACTGCTCGACCTGCGCCATCAGCGGCGCCACGTCCTCGCCCTTGCCCTTCGCCATGCCGATGGCTTTGGAGCGGGCATTGCGCTCGCTGCGCAATTGATCCGTACGGACCTGCACGTCCTTGCGGCGCGCTTCCAACGCCGCCCATGCGGCCAGATCCAGCGTAAAACCGCGACGCGCGAGATTCGCGGCGACGCGTTCGGGTTCGGTACGGAGTAACTTCGGATCGAGCACGGTCAACCTCTACAAAAATAAGGCCTCAACCCCCGCCGCGGCGGCGAAGGACGGCTTCGCGGATCTTGATCTCCAGTCCGCGCGGGACGGGATTGTAATAGGTTCTGGGGGTCATCTCGTCCGGGAAATACCGTTGGCCGGCCGCATGACCGTCTTCGTCGTGGTCATACCGGTAGCCCGCCCCATGGCCCAAGTCTTTCATCAGCCGCGTCGGCGCGTTGCGGATCGCCATCGGCACCGGCAAGGACCCGAGCGACTCCGCGTCGGCCCGAGCCGATTTGTAGGCGGTGTACACCGCATTGCTCTTGGGTGCGACCGCGAGATAAATCACCGCCTGCGCGAGCGCCAATTCCCCTTCGGGACTGCCCAGACGCTCAAAGGCTGCGAGCGCGTCCGTGACGATCGACAGGCCGCGCGGATCGGCGTTGCCGATGTCTTCGCTGGCCATGCGCAGCACCCGCCGGCCCACGTACAGGGGATCGGCGCCGCCGTCCAACATCCGACAAAACCAGTAGAGCGCCGCATCCGGGTCGCTGCCGCGGACCGACTTGTGCAACGCGGAGATCTGGTCGTAGAACGCGTCGCCGCCCTTGTCGAAGCGCCGTACACCGCCCTGCTCCAGCTCTTGTGCCATCGCCTCGGTGATCACGCTCGAGCCGGCCGCCACGGCCAAGTCTGCCGCCACTTCCACCAAATTCAGCAACCGCCGGGCGTCACCGTCCGCCGCAGCCGCGAGTCGCGTGCGCGCCGCGGCCTCGATGGACAGTTCCCGGGCGCCAAGACCGCGTTCGGTGTCCGAGAGCGCCCGGTCCACGACGGCCTCGAGATCGGCGACCGTGAGGCCTTTGAGCACGTACACACGCGCGCGTGACAGCAAGGCGCCGTTCACTTCGAACGAGGGGTTCTCGGTGGTTGCTCCGACAAAAATTAGGGTGCCGTCCTCAACGAAGGGCAAGAACGTGTCTTGCTGCGCCTTGTTGAAGCGGTGCACCTCGTCGAGGAACAACACGGTCGGCCGGCCGGACGCTGCACGCGCTTGGCGCGCCCGCTCCACCACCTCACGAATGTCTTTGACGCCGGCCAACACGGCCGAGAGCGACTCGTATTGCGCCCCGGCGGCGCCGGCCACGAGGCGCGCCAATGTCGTCTTCCCGGTGCCCGGGGGGCCCCAGAGGATGATCGAATGCAGCGAGTGGCCTTCGAGCAAGCGCCGCAAGGGTTTGCCGGGGCCGAGCACGTGGGCTTGGCCGACGAAATCGTCGACCGACGCCGGTCGCATGCGATCGGCCAACGGGCGGTAAGGGGTAGCACTCATGCGAGGAGTCTAACGGGTTGCGCTCACCGAGCGCGGTGCAAACCCAACCACCGCTCGAGCGTCGCCGCCCATCCGCCGAGGCCGAGGTAAGCCAACCCAAGCCCGAGCCCGGCACCGACGGTGTTGGCCGCTTCGTCCGCCCAATCGGCTTGGCGCGTCTCGGTGAACGACTGCAGGATCTCGATCAGACCGCCGAGCAGCACAGCACCCACGAACACCCAGACGTAGTAGCGGCGCGGCAGCACGCCCACAAACCACGTCACGACCATCCCATAACCGGCGAGGTGCTGCACTTTGTCCGGCACGTTCGCAAGCCCCGGTGCGCCGTGCGGCCACAAGCTCAGCACAAACGCAAGGCCTATGCCGAGCGCACCGATACCGAGCCACAGCGATCGCCAGCGCAGCGGCAGCATCAGTGGGCCCCAATCACGTCGACACCGGGCGGTGGCGTGAAGGTGAACAGCGTGTCTTTGAGCGCCGGATTACGCTCGACATGGGTCAACTCGATGGTCGTGCGTTGGTTCAAGCGATCGACGAACTCCAACCGCCGCAGGTCCGTACCCGAGAGCCCAATCCGGACTTCACGAAAATCCCCGTTGGCGGCTTTCGGCGTGAGCACGGCCATCTGCAGCCCACCGACAGTACCGCCGTCGTGGATCACGTAGTGGTCGCTGACCTTCGACTCCCCCGACAAAATCATCGCCGGCGTCTGAGCCAACGCCTCGCGGACCTTCTTGACCGTCGCCTGTTCCAGCTCCGGGTCGTACAGCCACAGGCGCTCGCCGTCGCACACGATCACCTGTTCTGGCGTCCGGTAGTCCCAGCGAAAGCGACCCGGCTTTTTCACCGTGAACGTGCCCGCGGCGCGCTCAACCGGCGCGGTCTCCGAGCGGCGCAACTCTTGGGTAAAGTCAGCGCGCACCGAACTCAACGCGGCGAGCGTCTGCTCCAGGCGTTGGGCCACGCCGGCGTCGTCGGCGCGTGCCGTCAGCGCAGCGAACGTGAGCAGCAGCGCCAGCCCGGCAAGGACGCGCGTCATCGGTCGCCCGCCGGTTCGGGCATCAGCACTTGGCGGTTCCCGTTGGACTCCAAGGCGCCGACCATGCCTTCCGCTTCCATCTGTTCCACCAGCCGCGCTGCGCGGTTGTAACCGATCTTCAGGCGACGCTGGATACCCGAGACGGACGCCTTACGGGTCTCCGCCACGATACGCACGGCCTCGTCGTAGAGCGGGTCGCTGTCACTGCCGCCGGAGCCGCCTTCGCCGCCGCCCTCTTCGCCCGAGATGCCCGCCAGCGGTCCTCTGGGGCCGTCGAGCACCGACTCGTCGTAGTTGGGGTTTTTCACCCGCAGGGCCGCGACCACACGATGCACTTCGGGATCGTCCACGAAGGCGCCGTGGACGCGCACCGGCAGCGAGGTACCGGGTTGCAGGTACAGCATGTCACCGTTACCGAGCAGCGACTCGGCACCGCTCTGGTCCAAGATC
>Ga0164296_1001071_pt1 | contig 30446 bp, 26 predicted proteins | sample GEODES057metaG_FD_113533 | JGI IMG/M metagenome (GOLD analysis project Ga0164296, IMG submission 113533) | Dystrophic lake water microbial communities from Trout Bog Lake, Wisconsin, USA - GEODES057 metaG | ecosystem: Environmental > Aquatic > Freshwater > Lake | place: USA: Trout Bog Lake...
CCTGACAGTACACATGAAGCACGGGCGCACGCGCCTGCCATCCTGTGCATGGCAGAAGCCGTTCGCTCGGGTTCAGTGCTGGTCTGCACTGGAGCGCTCACAAACGCAGCGCTCATGCTGAGTGTGTTCCCTGAATTGGCGGCTCCCAGCACTCGCATCGTCTTCATGGGTGGCTCTTTGGGAGAAGGCAACACTGGTGCTGTCGCTGAATTCAACATGCAAGTCGATCCGCACGCAGCGCACATCGTCCTCAATAGCGGAGCGGATGTGACCATGGTCCCGCTGCAGGTGACTCACACCGCGCTTGTGACGGAGGATGTATTATCCAGGGTGAGAGGCGGCACGCCTGATGCACCGAGGACTCGCTTCAGAGACACTGTCGCTAATTTGCTGATGTTTTTCGCCGCGACGTACGCCAATGTTTTCGGCTTCCACAGCGGGCCGCCGTTGCATGATCCTGTGGCAGTTGCATACGTCCTAGCTCCCGAATTGTTTGTCACAGAGATGGCGCGCATCGATGTGGAGTGTGAATCTCCACTGTCGTATGGCCAAACAGTGTGGGATAGATGGAAGCAGAGCGGCAGGGCAGCTAATGTGCGCGTCACCCGGTCCATGGATGTGTCCTCATTCTGGCATTTGATGGTATCCGCAATCGCCTCGGCAGACGCAGTCTCCCCTCTGAACGTCGACCTCGCTACTGCGTCTTACACGGAAGGTGTGACGGCGACAGTGACGCGTATTGTGTAATCTATAGCAGCACGAACGTGTGCGTCACGCGGCTCTTGTCTGCTTATGCATAGCCTCAGATCTGCGCGCGCCCCATTCCATAGCCATCAGCAAACCGGTCATCAACACCGCCCCAGCAGCGCCGATGGCACCGAAGCCGAAGCGATAGAGCGTCCACGTGCCCAGAGCAGGGCTAAACACTCTCACGCCGCTGCTCACACTCATGTCGATCGCATTCATCGAGCCCCGGTCTCCCGCCTCAGCTGCCTGGTTCAGCTGCGCGGTGTTCAGCGTTGACAGCACGCAGCTGCTGACGCTGAGCGGCACTAGGCAGAGCAGGACAGTGCTAATAGTGGGCGCTATCGCCATTCCGGTTAGAGACAACGCCATAGCTGCGGCGTTGAAAGCAAACACAGCGCGAGGTTGGAAGCGAGCGATGGCCCAATCGATGACCACCGCTTGTGTCACCATCGTGATGACGCTCATTCCGCTCAGCACTGCACCCGTGGCTGCTGGAGACAGGCCGAAATGCGTGCTGGCTGCAAGCGCAAACACTCCATGGAAGAGTGCCAACACCAAGGACATGATGCTCTTTGCCGCCAGCAATGATGGCACTCCACGCAGCGTTGCAACACGCTTGAAATCAGACAGGCTGAGCTTGCTGTTCCGAGGCGGTGGTGGCGGCGGCGCCGGCGCGGGTGTCAGCGCTGTGTGGTCGTGCACTACAGAAGCAACGTTGCGCGTTGTGCAACATGTTGGGGCCATGCACAGTGCGATGGACGCGGCGGAAAGAAGCGACAGGCCCGATGCGACGAGGGAGACCGTGCGCAGGGAATGCGCCGCCAGAGAGCCGCCCAGCACAGGGCCGATGATGGCACCTACAGAGTACGCGAGGCTGATGTATCCCAGGAAGGCCGCCTGCGCCGCCGGGCTGCTTGCTTTGGCGCTGACTGCTATGCGTGCGGCCAGAGCTGCGTGCTGTGCAGCCGTGGGCAAGCGGCTGAGATAAAGCACAGGCATGCTAGTGGCGATTGCGGTCATGCCGTATGCTGCTGCGCCAGACAGGAAGCTCACGATGAAACCCCAGCGCGGGCCGTTGACGTCCATGAGTGGACCGCAGACGAGGCCGCCAACGAGCTGCATGAGCGCGAACAAAGACATGAGAGTCCCGTACTGCCGCGCGTCCGCCCCAAAGCTGCTCGTGAGAGCAGGCATGACAGGCGCCTGTAGGTTGAAGCACACCGCATAGAGGACGATGTTACCGTAGATCAGCCAGAGCTCACGGTCCTTGAGCACACCAAGGAGGGGGCTCTCCATTGAGTCAGCAACCGCCTCCGCGTTGCACATGTGCAACGTTCGCGACCGACGAGCATGCATGCCCGTGCGGTAGTCGAGTCTCGAGCTCATGGCGCCGAACAGTCGTCCGAGTCCGAGGCCGGGTGCAGGACAACGGTGGTGCGTCGACAGCCTGCAACTTGCTGGGCGCCAACCAGGCAATACAGCTCCCCTCCGCGACTGCAGTGTGACTGCATTGACTCTGTGACACGTGCGCTGTGTCGCCCCCCTTGTGCCATACGTCCAAGGTTGAACGCGGATAGGACGTAACACAGGCATTTTCATGATAGTTGCTCCTACAGCGTACAATCCTCCAGTCAGCGTAAGTGTGAACTGGAAGAAGAGCTAGACCCGATATGAAGCGTCTGCGCGACAATCGAGCAGGCTGGACTCTGCACTGCAGCTGCCAGCTCATCAACCCAGACCTTCGTCGCGATGACTATCTTCAGGATCCTCACAGAGAGAGAAAGACGCTTTGCGGCGAGCACGGCGTGCACAAGCAATTGCGCTGCTTGAACTGAAAAAAGTTGGGCAGTCATGTCTGTCGTGGAGCTGCAGTCTCCGTCGTCGTCGCCAAGGGCACGCCGCACGTCCGAACCTGTTGCAGAGGCGCTGGTTCCCGCTGGAGCGCCTGCTGCTGAGAACGGGAGGCCAGACAGGCTGTCTCGGAGCGCAGTTGTTGCCGTAGTGCTGCTCGCTGTCACCACGACGTTTGTGTTCGCGGACCAGAACCTGATGGCCCCCAACCTGAGTGCGATTGCGCGAGACTTCAATATGACGGACGAGGAGCGAGACCAAAAGCTTGGCGGCGATGTTGCAATTGCCTTCTTCCTTCTAGGGGCACCTGTGAGCCTGCTCGTTGGCGCGCTCACAGACTCGTTCAATCGGCGCAACTTGTTCGTGGCTGTCGTTCTTTTCGGCGAAGGGCCGTGTTTGGCGACTGCCTTCATCAGCAGCTACCGCCAGTTGTTTGCCATGCGGGCCCTGACCGGCATCTCAGTGGGAGGCACAGTCCCTCTGTTGTACAGCCTCCTCGGAGACCTGGTGCCGCCTTCCAGACGGGCATCTGTCAGCGCAGGAGTGGGCATTGCCCAAGGTGCCGGAATTGCAGTCGGTCAAATCACAGCTGGTTACCTGGGCGCACGCTACGGCTGGCGCCTCCCATTCGTGGCGGTGGCATGTCCAGCCATCGCATGTGCGTTGCTGACGTTGGTGTTTGTTGAGGAGCCCCGCCGAGGGCAGCAAGAGCCTGGGCTCAAGGCAGCTGGAGGTGCGGCCTCCGACGAATACTTGGAGAAAATAGACTGGAAGAAAGTGCGCGGCATCTTCCGTATACGGACCAATTTGCTGGCCTTTGCACAAGGCATTCCGGGATGCATACCGTGGGTGCGTCTCATGTGTTCAAAACGGGATTCTGTTCCTGACTCCTGGGGCACACTTCCACTCTAGGGCGTCATCAATACCTATCTTGCCGACTTCATGGCACAGGACTTGCACATGGGCGTTGCTGCGGCTACGAGCATGGTGGCCGTGTTTGGTGCCGGCTCCATTGTGGGCAACTTTGCTGGTGGCTTTGGCGGGCAGGCGCTGTACAATATCCGGGGCCGATGGTTGGCTGTGCTCATGGGCGCCACAACAGCAGCCGGAGCAATACCCATGCTTGTGCTTGTCAATCTGCAGCGCATGACTTTCGCCGGTGGCATCTGGGCATTTCTCGCGGGGGCGCTGTCCTGTGTGACTGGCACAAACGTGCGCGCAGTCCTCATCGGTGTGAATGCGCCGGAGACGCGAGGCACGTGTTTCGCACTCTTCGGCCTTGCGGACAGCTTAGGCAAAGGCCTCGGGCCTGCCGCTGTGGCCAGCCTCATTGGGCGCATGGGGCGGCGCCGCGCTTTCAACCAGGCCATGTGCTTGTGGTTCCTGTGCGGGGCACTGCTCCTAGCCATGGCATGGACACTGGAGCATGACGAGCAGATGCTACAGAACACGCTTGCGTCGTTGAGAGCGGCCAAGAGCACAGCACCGAGGGACGAAGGAGATGGAGACAGCGTGCCGCTGCTGCAAGCCGGCGAGCCCGACGATGCCACAGAACACACGTGAAAGGAGAGTGTGAATAGAGTCCTGCGTCGTCGCGGCAGGCTTCTAGATGGATCCCCGTTTTTGCCATCCATCCATCCGACTCCGGCTCCGCCGCCTGTCCATCCGATCCGACCCGACCGTCCGGTCCGACTGCATTGGGGCGTCCGACTTTTACCCGACCCTGAACTTTTTGCCTCCCGCGGTCGCGCTGCGCCTAAAGCTCGTTGCGCGCGCGTTCAGGCTGTCTAAGAGCGCCCTACCGCGCTGCCGGCAGAGGTCCTGGCGCTGAGTTAGCGGCCGTGTAGACAGAGAAACGCCTTCAGGCACAACACAGTGTACACCGAGGGCCCCGCCTCATAGGCGCTCAAGACTGTCCATCCATCCGACTCCATCCGAGTCGGTAGGGTCCGACCAGGCGAAAGTCGGATCCGACTGGTAGGTCCATCCAGACCCCTGCGTGACGCCTGGAATGAAGGTGAAGTCCCTTCGCCAGCAATGTTGCCCGCTTCCAGCTCCGCCACGGCGGCGCATCCTGCGCCGCTGGTGGCGCCCGCGTCACGCCCGGCAGCGGTCACAGTCGCCGTGCCAGTGGCGGAAATCGCCGTCGGGCCGTCCGTCAAGAGCGTCGGCGGTGCGCAACTCCCACACAGCCTGTGTTTGCGCTCCAGCCACGCCGCGTGCACTGACAGCGTTCACGTGCAGTCGCTCCCATCGCACTTGCAGCTGCGGTGGCTGGCGCTGCGGCTGGCGCCGTGCTCTCTGGCGGCAAGAAGCGCGTGTACGGCAAAGGGCTGTCAAAGCTGCTGCCCAGCGACGCGTCCACCTTGGCGAAGAACATCGCGTACGTGGCCTGACGCGTTCCTGGCTGCTCTGCCTTTCCGCGCTGAGCTTGCTGCACGCTGGGGGGGGAAGCCGCTGTGGGTGGTTGCCATCCTCCTGTCTCTGCCGACCGTCGACTCTGATCACGCCTCGCGCGCTGTGCGTGCAGGTACCACTCCGAGTTCAGCACCGACTCCACCAGCCTGACGGTGACCAAGCAGAAGGTGCGTCCGGGACACGCGCAGGCGCACTGGGCGAGGCGCACGAGAGAGGGCCAACTGTAACTGACTTCCTGAGAGGGACAGCCGTCACCTCCTGCGCACCCGCGCTGCGCACCACAGCTGCCTCTGGCAGCACAAACAACGCGCACACACTCACCCGCGCCGTGTGCATGCGTTGCACGGTGAACAGGTGTACCGCGCGACGGCGGCAAGCGTTCGCGAGCGCCTGCAGGAGCGCTGGGACGAGACGTACGCGCACTTCACGGCTGAGAACCCGAAGATGGTGTACTACCTGTCCATGGAGTTCCTGCAGGTGCGCAGAGCAGCCCAAAGCGTGACACGCGAGGCCTGCAGCGCGTCCACACAGCTTCCCACTGACTCTCTACCACACTTTGTCTGTCAGGGCCGCGCGCTGCTGAACGCAGTCGGCAACATGGGCCTTGCTGGCGAGTACGCGTCTGCGCTGCAGGCGTATGGGTACAGCCTGGAGGACATGGTTGAGACGGAGCAGGACGCGGGCCTCGGCAACGGTGGCCTCGGCCGCCTTGCTTCCTGCTTTTTGGACAGCATCGCGACGCTGAACCTCCCCGGCTGGGGCTACGGTCTGCGCTACAAGTACGGCCTGTTCAAGCAGACCATCGGGGCTGATGGCAACCAGGTTGAGGCTGCTGATGACTGGTTGGATGTGGGCAACCCGTGGGAGCTGCGCCGCAACGATGTGGCGTACACCGTCCGCTTCGGGGGCAGCGTGAGTACACACCCGACGACGGGCGCCAGCGTGTGGAGCGGCGGGGAAACCATCCGCGCTGTGGCTTACGACACGCCCATCCCTGGGTACCGGACGCCCAACACCATTAGCCTGCGTCTGTGGAACGCGGAGGTGGCGGCGGGTCAGTTTGACCTGAAGGCGCACAACGCGAGCGACTACGCCACCAGCGTCGGCCCTGCGACTCTGGCCTTCGAGCTGTGCGCGGTGCTGTACCCCGGCGACGGCACCCGCGAGGGCAAGGCGCTGCGCATCAAGCAGCAGTACATGCTGTGCAGCGCCAGCCTGCAGGACATGCTGACGCGCTTCACGGAGCGCAGCGGCGGAAAGCCGAACTGGGCAGACATCCCGCAGCGCATCGCCATTCAGATGAACGACACGCACCCGACGCTTGCTGCGCCGGAGCTGATGCGTCTGCTGATGGACGAGCACGGGCTGTCGTACGACGCGGCGTGGGGCATCACGTCCAAGACGGTGGCTTACACGAACCACACCGTCATGCCTGAGGCTCTTGAGAAGTGGCCCCTGGACCTGCTTGAGGAGCTGCTGCCTCGCCATGTGGAGATCATCAAGCAGATCGACGCGCGCTTCGTGGCGCAGGTGCGCAAGCACTACGCCGGCAAACTGGACAGCGCGGCGCTGAAGGAGACACTGAACAAGATGATTGTGCTTGAGAACTTCGACTACGACGCCGAGGAGGAGGCTGCTGCGCCCGCAGCAGCTGAGGCGACCACAGCTGCGGCTGTCGCCGCGGAGGAGAGCACAGCAGCGGCTGCGGCTCCGCCGCCGCCGCCGGTGATGGTGCGCATGGCCAACCTGTGCGTGATTGCGGGCCACACGGTGAACGGCGTTGCGGCTATCCACAGTGAGATCGTCAAGGCGGACGTCTTCAACGACTTCTACAAGCTGTGGCCATCCAAGTTCCAGAACAAGACGAACGGTGTGACGCCCCGCCGCTGGCTGGAGCTGTGCAACCCGGGCCTCGCGACAGTCATCACCAAGTGGCTGGGCTCCGACGCCTGGATCGGTGACCTCGACCTGCTTGCCGGCCTGGCTAAGCATGCAGACGACCCGGCGCTGCAGGCTGAGTGGCAGGCTGCGAAGCGCGCAAACAAGGTCGCCCAGACTGCATGGGTGGAGAAGGTGACCGGCGTGCGCGTGTCGCCCGACGTGATGTGGGACATCCAGGTGAAGCGCATTCACGAGTACAAGCGCCAGCTGCTCAACATCCTGGGCATTGTGTACCGCTACCGCCGCATGAAGGCCATGACGCCTGCAGAGCGTGCGCAGCAGGTGCCTCGCGTCTGCATGATTGGTGGCAAGGCGTACGCGACGTACATGCAGGCGAAGCGCATCGTGAAGCTCGTAAACGCGGTGGGCAAGGTGGTGAACAATGACCCGGAGATAGGAGATCTGCTCAAGGTTGTGTTCGTGCCCAACTACAACGTCTCCGTTGCGGAGAAGATCATTCCTGCCTCCGAGATAAGCCAGCACATCAGCACCGCCGGCACGGAGGCCAGCGGCACGAGCAACATGAAGTTCTCCATGAACGGCTGCGTCCTGTTGGGCACCCTGGACGGCGCCAACGTCGAGATCCGGGACTGTGTGGGCCACGACAACTTCTTCCTCTTCGGCGCCCTGACGGAGGACATTCCCCGTCTGCGGGCGGAACGTGCGGCAGGCAAGTTCGTGCCGGACCCGCGATTTGTGGACACGGTTGAGTACATCAAGTCGGGTGCGTTCGGTGAGACGTTCGAGGAGCTGCTGTCCAGCCTGGAGGGCAACGAAGGCTTCGGCCGCGGCGACTATTTCTGCGTCGGCGTCGATTTCCCCAGCTACGTGGAGGCCCAGGACGCGGTGGACGCTGCATACAAGGACAAGACGCGCTGGACGCGCATGAGCATCATGAACACTGCTGGCTCCGGCTTCTTCAGCAGCGACAGAACCATTGCGCAGTACGCGGCAGACATCTGGAAGATCCAGCCGTGCCCCGTGCCGAACCAAGAGGCGTGAGCTCGTGCGCACGCGAGACACGCACACACACAACCTCTCCCTTTATTCGAAGAATTCATTCAGTCACTCCATGTCTGCGCATGGCTCGTCCTAGCGCGCGTGCGAGGTGGACTCGGCAGCCTCCCCTCTAGAGGAGGGAGCTACGCGCAGCCCCTCGCAGGTTGCTTTGCGCAGCCGCTCGCGGCGTTCTTGTGGCGTGTCTGGCGAGTGCGAGCGCAGTAGCGCCCCAGCTTTGGACAGCGCCTCGCCGCCAGCACAGTGTAGTGGTCGGCACCAAGATGGCCTTAACGCCGCGTGCCGGTGCGCGAGCCGCTGCGCGTGCATGCTCGCCGACTCGCCTGCATGGTGCTGACAGGCCGCGACGCTTTCTTGCGTCCCGTCTCACGCAGGCGGAGGACTTGGAGAGTCGGCACCCATCTCGTCAGAGGTCTTTTTGTTCACTCCGCACCCGCGCACGCTGACCGACAACGGCGACTACGTTGAGCGAGGTGGCAAGGCTCCAGTCGCCTTCGCCTTAAGCGACTTGCTGGACAACTCGCTGCTCGCGACGCGCGACAACCCAGCAGCAGGGCGACTGCGCTGCCTCAAGGTGACTTTGGTGCTTGGCGCCCGCGCCGAGGAGTCCTACATCGTGGTGTCAGACAACGGGCTTGGCATGACTACGGAGACTCTGAAGCAGTGGTGCGTCCCGCGGGCGGGCGATGCGGCGAGGAAGCAGCACGTTTTGCGCCGTGCCCTGAGACTCTCCGTGTGCGCTCTGCGCCCCTGCAGGGCGATCATGAACTACACGGTGGCGGACAAGCAGCGTGCTGAGGGCACCGTCGCGGTGGTGACTGTGCAGCAGCAGAGCCATAACCTGTCGCCAGGTGCCAAGGAGCGCTTCCTCAACAGCCAGCTCAGCTTCTTCGGCGTCGGCAGCAAGAACGCGAGCTTCTTCCTCGGTGACGAGGTCACCATCGTCACGCACACCGCGGGCGACGAGCTCGTGCACGAGCTGCGCATCGACTCCAAAGAGCTGCTCTCTCGGTGGCAGGAGAATGCCGAGACAACGTACCAGTCCACCATCGTGCACCGCCAATTGGGTGATGAAAGCACCCTTGCATCGGTGGGGGTGCCACATGTGGAGCCGCTGAGGGCGTGGGTGGAGGCGGAGCGAGCACAGGGGGCCGACGCCTCTTTCACGCGAATCATCATCAGTCGCCTCACCAAGCCCGTGTTCCTGGCGTGCAGCTCGCCCAGCGGCATGGAGCAGCTGGGCCGCGAGCTGGCGCACGTGTTCCACTACTACATCCATGGCGAGAACGGCAATATGCTGCGCCCTGGCAGCAGTGGCCCAAACTCGCCTCGCGGCGGCGAGCTGCCCAGCTTCCAGCCTGAGATGGTTCTCGAGAAGTGGCAGGCCAACGAGCCGTGCGTGCCGATGCCGCTGCGCAGCGTGCAGGACGATTTCGAGACGCAGCTCATCCGCGCAGCCGCCTCCATGTTCACCTTCACCATGAGAATCCCTGTGGAGGTGCTCCGCGCGGCGCGCGCGCGCGCCTCTGATGCCATGCCTGCGCACACAGAGGAGGATGCCACCGTGTTCGGCGTGCTGCGCTACTACCCCTGCCTCTCTGGCCAGGAGACCATGCCCCACGATGCAGCCAGCGGCCGGCGAGCCCGGGAAGTGCGTCGCGCAGCTCGTCGCGCGTCTGCGAATGGAAGCGGCCCTGCTGCAGCTGCGTTGGCATCTGACAGCGAGGCCGATGATGAGGACGACGACGAGGCGTGGGCGGAGAACGCGGGCGAGGAGGGCGGGCCCCTGGGGGGCATGTTCGAGACGTTCTGGCAGGGCCGCCTCATCCCCGACACGATGGCACCTGCGCTGCCGTTCATCAAGAACGTCTTCTCCAAGAGCAGGAGCGCACAGGACAAGGACGAGTTGCCAGACGAGGTGAGCCGCCGCCTGCGTGGCCAGCTCTTTTTCGGCCCGGCGCTGCTGCCGACTCGGAACAAGCTCAGTTTCCGGGACCACCTGCCCAACTTGCTGCCCACCGCGAAGCCAGAGCGGCGGCACCTGGATCGGGACTTCAAAGACTGGGTCATCAAGTGCCACCGCGAGTACGACCGCGGCACGGAGCTGTCCAAGGTGTTTCCTGCCAAAGTGCAGGCCAAGCTGCGCGCGGAGCTCAAGTGCGACAACGTGACGCTGTTCGAGACCGCCACTGGCGTGCTGAGGTCCAACCCGCGCGAGATGGTGCATAAGGGCGAGAGCGTGCTGCTGAAGGAGAAGCAGACCTTGATTGTCGCACGCATCATCGGCTTTGCAGTGGACGCCAAGCTTGAGCCGTCCACGCCGACGCCGTATGCGTGCAGCACCGCCTCCGTCGTATTCGTCCAGCTTCCGGAGAAGCTGTATGGCGCCCCGCCGTGGCGACAGCTCGCCTTGCGTCGCGTTCAACGCAAGCTCAACGAGACAGACATCCAGGAATGGGAACGAAAGGAGTGGGAAAAAGCTCCCAGCTATCTGTCCATTAAGAACAACCCCGCCTGGGCGAGCGGTCTGGAGGGCTTGGAGGCATTCCGGGCGGGTGCACCCGATGCCTTTATCCCAGACTTGAGCGTGGCTGTGTGCAGCCCCACGGGCAAGGGGCTGAAGACGGTCAACATTCGCGGTGAGAAGTACCAGCTGATAGTGACGCAGAAGCTGCTTTATCTGGGCCCGGATGACGGAAGCTCGAGCAGCACAGCCACCTCCGTTGTGCTGTTTGCAACCAGCAACTCGTCGCCTCTCGCTGGCCCCGTGTTCTGGTTCTACAAGAATGCGGGCACTCAGGATGCACCGCTGATGGCGAAGGCTGGCCGCTATGAGCTGCAGCTCATAGCGACACACTGCCCCGGCGTGGAACCTGTCAGCCTGAGCATCCACTTCAAGGTCGTCGCAGGCGATGCCGCCTCCATCCTCGCCATCGGCGCTCCCTTCGGTGGAGGTGAGGTATGCTCTCCACTGCCGCCGCTGCGCCTCGGCTTGCCAGTGCCGCGCGTGGACGTTCGCTACGCCGACGAATTCGGCAATTTGGTCAACACCAAGCTGCCGAAGGATTTCCCCAAGCCGTGCGTTGAGGTCGCTGGCGTCGCTGGCGTCACCGCCAAGATGACCAAGGTGTTGCGCGACGGAGAGACCCCCGGGCTTGCGCAGCTGAAGGATGTCAAATTCAACGGCTCCGGCCACGACGGCATGGCGTGCTTCCTCACCATGCCCAACGCCATCACCAGTGCATCAGCCACCATCTCCGTGTGCGCAGCGGAGTCACGGCCACAGATCACGTGGGTGCAGGGCCTGCTTCCTGGCCTGCCTGCGTCCCTGCGCATCCTGGACGCCGGACCCCAGGGCTTTTGTGCCGACCCCAGCGGCAACGCAGCCACCCCGCGAGCTGTGGCAGGGGGCCCACTCCCCCGGCTGAGACTGCAGTGCCTGGACGCGTGGGGTAATGCGACGGCGCCGGTGGATTCCGTGTCGCCCGGGTGGCATCTGGAGCTGCGTGGCACGGCTATTCCCGGGGACTTCCCCGTGTGTCTGCGCGTGGATGACTCCGGCGTTGCAGACACCAGCTTCCTCGCCCACGGCGTGCGCATCAACAGCGCTGGCATCGCGGACGGCGCGCCCACGCAGCTGGATGTGGCGGTCTGCTGTGTGTGGGATACCCCTGAGACTGGTGGGGCGCACAGTGTGGCGGACGCTGGAGGCGACACCATCATGGCGGACGCAGATGCGGCGCCGGAGACAGCTGTGGCGACGGGCCTGCCGCCAGCCCCGGTCCTGAATCTCAGAGTGTTGGTCAGCACCACGCGGGCCCCTGCTCGGTTTGCCATCCAGAGCCGTGGCCGCCTGTTCGAGGCCATCGACAAAGTGCTGCCCCTCGAGGACGGCGCCGCTGGTGGCGCACCCGTGATGCGCAGCGTCATCAGAGTGGAGGCTGAAGACCTGGTTGCGGGCACCGTGCTGAGCAACCTCGAAGTTGCTCTGCTCGATGCCAGTGGCCGGTCGTGCGCCACCACCGAGGGCGTGCTCCTCGTGTCCTGGGTGTCGCGCAACGCGCAAGAGACTGGCCGTGGGCGCCGAGGCAACAACGCGGCCGTGGAGCGCGCAGTGACATTCGAGCAGGACAGCGCCCTGACAGTGCCCCCAGTCACACTGCCCAGCTCGGTCCTTGATCCGGGGACGCATTTCCTGCGCTTCACGCCGAGCGACAAGTCCCTTGCGCCCATTGATGCGACGGTGGAGTTCTGGGCGCACGCAGCGGAGCCTTTTGCGTGGCGCCTGGTTGCTCGGACAGCGCCATCGTCGCAAGCTGGCTCGAGCGCGGACGCATCTGCCCATGATGCTGGTCTCGCAGTCGTCGCGTGCGACACCGAGTTCATGCTCTGCATCAGCGCGGAGGACAGGTTCCAGAACCCGTGCCCGGAGGATGTGTTGGGTGATGCCATGCCAAACATCACGGTCCGGGACCACAACAACTCGGAGCTGGGCCTTCTTCCAGGTGATGCTGGAGACGAGGGCTCTGCACCGCGCGGGGAGTGGCGCGACGGCGTGTACATGATGCGCGTGCGCCTGCGCGGCCCTGCAGGCGATGTCACACTGCGCGCAGACCCTCCCCACGGTCCATTGCGCCCCGCTAGCCTGACGCTCCAGCTGCAGCCTGGCCCACCGGCGGGTCTGGCTATGAGTGTGGCCTCCTCTGTCGCCCCGGGCATGGAGGTGCCCGGATCCACGCGCACTGTGCTGGAGAGACTCACCGTCCGCCTGGTGGACGCCAGCGGCAATGAAGTCCCGTGTGGGGAGCTGTCCTCGCCAGGGGGTGTCCCGCTGGAGGTGCAGCTGCATGCCATCGCGGAGCCTGTGGAGGACGAGGAGGAGAATGAGGACGCTGACGCGGCGCAACCTCAGCAGCGTAGAGGTGCAAAAGTTGAGCCTGTGGTCGGCCGCAGCATGCAGAAGAAAATCGATGCCGCGGGCTGTGCTGAGTTCGGCAACATCCGAGTGACGTGCCCCGGTAGCGGGCGGTACCAGTTGAAGGCTGTCATGGTGCAGCCCAAAGGCTCCCGCTCAGCAGATGCATCTCTGTTGGCTGCCCTTGAGAAGCTGCAGCCCGCGTTGCTGGTTCTGAAGGTGGTGCCGCTCAACCGGGTGACCAAGCTGTTTCTGTCGCTGGCCGCCACCACCATCCTGGCTGGCGATGCAGCAATCTGCTACGTGCACCTCACCACCGAGGACGGCCAGCCAGTGCCTGACGACGCGCTCGACGGTCTCCGCGTCACGGCGCGCCCCACCGGCGCTGGCAGTCTGAGAGACAGCGGCGTCATCGAACTGGAGCGCTTGTCTGATGACGACGGAGATGACGGACCGCCCGCAAGTGGTGCCAGCCAAATCGTTACATTCGTGCCGCCAGATGATGCCATGCGCATGGCGGGGACCTACGCGCTGTCCGCAGAGTACCGCGAAACGCGCCAGGGGCTGGTGAACGAGCTGCGTCCAGATGACCGCAAGCAAGACGCCAGACTGGATGCGCCCGGCCTCACCGTGCAGCCTGGCCCTGCGAAGCAGGTGTCACTGCTGACACTGAATGCGCAGGACACGCGGCTGCATGCCGTGCTCAGTGGCGGCGCCAAGGAGCGGTGCATGGTGCAGAACCTGAAGCTGTGCCTCCGCGATGAGTTCGGCAACCAGGCGATACCACCGCCTGATTCCGGGCTGAAAGTCCGGCTTCTGGGTCCGGAGGAGGGTCTGTCGCGCACGTCGGAGCTGCCGCAGCTGGCAGCCAGCGAGTCTGGTCTGCGGGTGGCTTTCGACGCTCACGGGCGGTGCACCTTCAGCATGTTGTCCCTCCAAGACGGGACGGGGCGCCTGCCTGAGGGCAGCGACTCCATGAGGCTGCGTCTCATCTTCACGGTTGATCCCCGGCCAGCCACACCTGTTGTTCGCGTCGGCGGCTCCCAGGGTGGAGGTATAAAGGCGCTTCAAGTGCCTGTGGATGTGACTGACACTGTTGCGAAACGGAACGAGCTCGAGAAGCGCAACGCCGAGAAATCCGAGCAGGTTGCTGCGAAGCAAGCCGCCAAGGAGGCCGGCGTGCAGCTGCAGAAGGCGCGCAGGGCGCTGGATACAGTGACCAAGGCGTTCATGACTCAAGCCAGGAAGTGCTTGTCTGCGCGCCAGCTGAGCCAAGACGTGCCGGCCAGAGGTGTGTTGGAGCGCGCATTGCAGGATGCGCAAGTTGATGCGGCGGCGCCCTTCGCGCCTGCTGCCGCTGGGCCGGTGCGGCAGGCCAAGTTCGGGAACAGCACGCACACGGTGGTCAAGTCGCTGCAGCATGTGCTTGGGCTCAAAAATGCGGACGTCATCGGCTGCGCCGCTAGCTTGGCGTACGTGCAGGATGACGTGCTGTGCCGCATGATGAGCTGGCATGTGGGCAGCCGCATGCTGGCGTGTGTGGTCACGTCAGAGGACACCATGATGCGCTTGCGCGAGGCGCTGCGCAAGCAGAGCGCCTTCAAGACGACCGCCATCTGCCCGTTTGTGTCGCTGGACTACCTCACGTCCATCGGGGGCGCCGACATGACGCTTGAGGACGCCATCGCACGGTACTCTGTCGCTGGCGAGTCGTCTGCAGATGCGTCACGCAAGGCGAACTGGCTTCGGGCAGCTTGCGCAGGCACTGACCCGCCGCTGACCATGCAGCTGCTGCACCGGGATTCCGGTCGCAGCAGGCAGCAGTATGTGCCGGTGGGTCTCATTGGTCACGCCATCAACCTCATCCGCCCGGCCATTGGTGGTCATCGCCGTACCCTGTGGTTCGCCCTTATCGGCGATGCGCTGGTGTTCGACACCGTGAAGCATGCGGGCGCGTACCGCAAGTGGTGTGTTGGTGCAAACTTGAGGTGTCCCACACTCATCAGCCTCGACTGCGAGCGGCTTGCCATGAGCGGCATCTTGGAGGGCGGCAAGCCGCCGCCGGCGCGACTGACGGACATGGAGAGCTACTTCGCTTCGGCGCCTGCTCAGGCTGGTGGCTCGAGCGGCGATGATGACGGCGGCGCTGCCCCCGCCGAAAATGCCAACGTGGCCGCGTTGCGCCAGCTGCTGCTACAGTGGGATCACTGGCACGCGAAGCGGCTGGAGGTCGAGGCTGCTGAATCGGCAGTGCAGGCGGCATCGGCGAATAACGACGGAGGATGGGCTGAAGAGGCGCCGAGATCAGCCGGCAAGAGCAAGCGCCGGGCGGCAGATGGCGATGCGGGCGCCGCACCAGATTCAGGTTTAGGGAAGAGCAAGCGTGTCCGCAAGTAGATAAATGAAATCGACGGAAGGACTTGGTGACGAGTCACGTGACGTGGATTCTCCCATTAACCCCCTTCATGTAGTCTATTCCACGACGCTATGCTTACCACTGAGCTGGCGCTGAGCGCCAGCGCCGGGCCTCAGCTCGCTGCACAGGTGGATTCCAGCGCTGCGTCTGGCGTGAGATGGGCCGTGCTTGTTGCGGATGGCACTTGCCGCGTGCAACTCACGGGGCCTCCGTCTCTGGTCGCTTCCGCTGAGGCCTCTATCTGGCGTATGTTTCCAGGGGAAGTAGATGTCGGGCGTTGGACATACCTCGACGCTCGCGGGCGGCAACACGCTGGGTTTGGGACGGACCAGCTCCTTTCCTGGCGCAGAGCCGGCTATTTTCCAGACGCGCTGCCTATTAAAAACGGGCGCAGCACGAATTTTATAACGCTCGGGCTGCTCCTTGCGAGCAGAACAACAGACAGCACCAACAACGATAACATGGACGTTGACGTCCTGTCTGCTGCTGTAGACGAGCTTGCACAACAGCGCGAGACTGGCTGCGATACCGGCGACATACGCGACCTCGCTATGCCGGACGCGGATCCTCTGCCGGTCCCATCGACAGCAATCGTGTTTGTCGTTGACACCTGCACTCTTCTGAGCTCACTGCCTCGCTTGGAACGCGTGTTGGAAGCTCTTGCCGGCGCTGCAGTCGCACTGGTGCCGTGGACTGTCATCTACGAGCTGGATGGACTGAAAAGCAGTCAGTCACAAGAGGTGAACAAACTAGCGCGCGAGGTGACGCACACTCTGGAACGAGTGCTGCGTCAACACAGCAGATGGCGCGCGCAGTCTCCGGCAGAAGACCGCATCGCAGCCGCGGAAGCTGAGCGGCTGAGGCCCAGTGGCAGCAAGGTGACGGCAGACGACAAGGTGATTGCGGCAGCTCTTGTGTTGCGCAAGCGCAGCATCAAGGCACTTGTGCTGAGCAATGACACCAATCTTAGAGTGCGAGCGGGCGTGTGCAGCATTCTAGCGCTTCCAGATTATGCGTTCCCTGGCACAAAGGAGGCTCTCGACAATGTGGTCGCAAGCATGCCGCACGTTGATGCAGAGAACAGCGATGGCCCTTCGATGGTGGAAAACGCGCAGGCGATGACACACGCATCTCGGTCGTTTGCAGACAGATCTGCAGAGGTGTTGGACATGATGCAGCAGGAACCGTGCATGCAGCCGATGAGCAGGGTGTCAACGTCTGAAGCTGTGGACAGGGCGCTTGCGCTTCTGCAAACGGGCTGCTGTGACCTGATGGAGAGCGCTTATCGGGAGGAGTTTGGCGACCAGTTCGATATCGCAGTGCAGGAGCCGCCGCCGTGGAGTGGGGGGAGTTGCGCGAAAATGCTTGCGCGAAACTGGAACGCGGTCTTCAAGCAGCGGTTCAACCGAGATGTGTTGCTGGCAGCTAATTGCGTAGAAGAGGCAGTCAAATCAGCGATGCGCAGAGGCGGGAGCGGCGACCCAGCGGCAGCACTTGCCGTTGTGACACATGCCTACGATTTGCTGCAAGCGCTACCCGCAGATGGTGCCGGCGCAGGACCGCTGCTGCACGCGCGCGGGGACTTGGATGCGCTCAGACGACAGCTGATGTAATTCAGTAGTGCATAAGTACCCAGGAGCGCTACTCTACACGCGTACCCTTCGACTGCTTGTTTAAATAGTACAGAATGCTCACACACTCGTGGAGACGAGCACTTGCTGCGCGGGAGTCGCTGCCGACAGAACCTTGCAGCGTTAACGCACTGTGAGTCAGCGTGCTGGGGTTCAGGCGCGATGAAGAGCTCAACGAGGCTTCGATCGAATGCAAAGAAGCTGTCACTGGGCGGACTCGAGCAACTTCAAGCGCGGCTCACCAACTTCGCCCCACCTGTTGGCGAAGCAACATACGACGAGTTGCTAAAGTTGGTCGAGACGCGCAACAAGTTGAAACGCCTTGCCTTTCAGGACCGAGTTGGCTCGCTGGTGTCCTCGTTCAGCAAGACGTTCTTCCGCTTCCTGCTGTATGACGTGCAATTCTGGACCAGCCAGGCGGGCTACTGCCTGCTCCGCTACTACGCACACAGCACGGGGTGCAGTGCCTTTCCAACGTTTACGCCAGTCTCAGCTGTCGGAAGTTTGTCGTCCTTCATCCTTGTATTCTTTGTGTCCCAGGCCTGGAGTCGCTTCCAGCAGATGTATGCGTTGGCCATGGCTCTCGAAGGACGCATCTTCGATCTTACCTTGCTCATACAGAACCTGCTGCCACAAGCAGCCCGGTGGCGTGTGTGGCGCCACATTAACGCTGCACATTGCCTCACTTATATCGGTGCTTCTGCACATTACAACGATGCAAACTTGCTGATGCCGCTGAACAGCCGGTACAATTTCCTCACGGACGAGGAGCTTGCCCGCATTCGATCCATCGGCCTCAGTGGCGGCGGCGCGACGCGAGAGGTTCTCAGCTGGGTGGTCACTACGATCGAGGAGAACATGCCGCTTGAGCAAGGCCATTACCGCAAGCAAGCGTTGATAGACCAAGTCCTGGGTTTCCGTCGCGCACAGGGTAGCATCATGGACTACCAGGACCTGCCATTCCCCTTCGTGTGCGTCTGCGTGCTAAACACGCATGCTCTGTGCGCTACTCTGACTCGTCTCACAGTTACACAACGTTCGTCAACGTCGTCTGCTTGCTGTACCCCTCTTTATTCGCCCTTTCCACCGCGCTCTCCTTCGACAATGTGCCCGGGAGGCCAATATCGTGGTCCAACGAGGTGATAGGCTACCTAGCCACACTGCTCAACGTCCTGTTCTTCCTCGGCATGCACTCCATCGCCAAAGTGTTTCAGGACCCCTTTGAGCATAGCTACGAGGATCTGAGCGTATTGCACTACTGCCGTTTCGAAGCGGAGGCGAGCGCCAAGATATTGCTCCGAAGTGCAGTCACGCATCTAGATGAAGACGTTGAGCAGACCATGCAGGAGGAGCGTGACTGGGGCAAGCTCCTGGGCAAGCAGTGGGCGCCGCAAAGCTGCAGCGATGCGCCAGACACAGTGCATTTGAGTCCATAGACTAGGACGCATGTGTCTCTCACTCCTGCTCTCGCAATGCCGCGTCCGCCATCTGAGAGTACTCGCCGCCCATGAGATGGAGGACATCAGCCCAGGTCTGTGTTTGTACTTGAGCCTGTCCCTCTAAAATTACGCTAGCGCTAGCCGCTGCCAGAAACCATACGCCGCCATTGACCTCTTCCGCCAGCTGCCCCGGCCCCCAACCCGCATAGCGAGTGAAGAAGCGACAATCCTCAGGCCGGACAATCCCCGCACGGACAGCCTTCCTTGCCTCGTCAAATGCCCCCATGCCGATACCAGGCACGATGCGCGTGCCGCCAATGTGTTCAGGGTGCATGAGATGGATGGTCGTCCGTCCAACATCGCCGCCGAGCCACAACAAATTCTCCGAGAATGCGTCAAACTGGGGCGAGTTTGTGACGTCCCGCAACCGCTTGTCCGTTGAGCGATTGAGGATCAGACCTGCGCTGCCCTCGCTGCTGTGGCTATACAAGAAGATCACCGCTTTGTTGAAATATGTTTGCGAGGTAGAAAAAAGAGTTGGATTTGCAATCAGCAAGCAGCCCTGTGTCGTGGTTTTGGAAGTCAGAACATGCATCTGTGAAAATGATCCGTTTGGCCTTGAGCCGCCACGATAATGGGAAGTGTTATCAACCCTCTATGCACGTCAGACCATGCATCTGCACCGCCCACGTGTCCGCACTCTGCGCACAACACGCACCGTTTCAAGGGACGGGAGCGCGTGTGCCCAACGCTCTGCGGTGGTTACTGTTGACGTGCCGTCTTCACCGCGCTCGGCAGCAACGAGGCGAGCCCTGCGTTGACACCAAGGGGGGTCGCTGTGTCAGAGGCCACAAGAGGAGCGCGGGCTTGGAGCGGGGCCGCAAGCCTTTAAGACGCGCCTGAAATCTCGCCACGCGGTCGCGTCAATCGACGGAGCATTGTCGCCGTCATCAGCATCCTCGCCGTCAGTCGACGCGCGCGTGAGAGACCACCGTCTGTGGCGTTGACGCCCGGAGCTAGAGCAAGCGCGACGTCGGGTCAGCCGGGGCGCGCGCTGAGCACACAGTGGTGATGGCTGTGAAAGTGAAGGCATTGCCAGTATGTGCAGCGGTCTTCAAACGCGCTTCAGAGAGAGGGTTGATTTCCCGGAAATCACGGCGTGACACGGTGGCAGTAGAGGAGCATGAGATTCACCTTCGCCATAGCGCGTCCATTACAGCTACGCGTCGCGCGATTGTCTGAACAACGACAGCGGGCTCTCAACAGATGGCATCATCCTTCCTGGGTTCTGCGCCCCTGAAGGCGCCAAGCCCGAATGCGCGAACTTTGAACGGCCCCAATGTGCCGTGGTCGGGTGCTGAGGGCGAGTCCGTTCCAGACCCGGTGACGCCGGGCGTCAGCTGGGTGGGCGGCCCGAGAGGAGGCACTCGGGTAGAGGCCCTCACCCACGTCCCTGCGGGGACGCCCAACGGTGGCGACGTCGCTGTCGCGCCGCGCAACTTGGTGTTCCGCCAGATAAACCTGCCGGACATGGACGCCGGACTGAGACGCCGCAAGGAGGTCCACGCCGCGCCCTTCAGAGAGGCCAAAGCCCCCGCTCCTGCAGACCAACAGCGGCGCTTGCCGTACAAGCTGGACCCCAACTGGTGCGTCGTCTGCACAACATGAGCATGCATGACACGCTCGAGCGTGAAAAAGACTGCGGAGACGTCTGGCGGTGACACTCTTTCCGTGTGTGCCTCTTCGGTGTCGCGTCAACCGGTTTCATGGTCTCGCCACAGGATACACCCGCTGGAGGAAGCTGGAGGCGACCCAGAGCGCATGCGTGAGCTGACATTCCACGACGTGGTCCAGTGCGTTTCAGTGTCGCGTCCAGCTGTGGTGTGCCACTGCAAACCTTCTGAAGGTGTTCTTCCATTCACTCCGCACAGGTCCATTCTTCGTGTCGGTGAGGAGGGCGGCGTGTACTGCTCTCCACCCGAGAAGTGGGGGGTGCGTGCCATCCCAGTTGTTTCGCTTCGACGCCTGAGTTGTTGATGCGCAAAGATCACATGATCGTGCCTGTGCCTCCGGAACCACACATACAGCATCGCCAAATCGTGATGGATCTTCTCACTGCGCCATGGGTGTTTCCCTGGCGATCGCCGCTGCTGCCGTATTGTTCCTCCGCACGCAAGGTGCGACTCGTGTCGTGGCGCCTCTCTGAATGTCGACATTCTCACTAACGCTATATATGTGCAGCTGTATGCCATGGCGCTAGCCCAGGAATTCAAGTTCCGGGTGCCTGGCCTGCCGGGGCGGATACTCGACCGGTCACAGTTTTTTGAGCTTGTATTCGTGCATCTGCTACCCTCCTTTCCAGATCTGAGCTTCAACGCTAAATTCTTGACAACTACCGGCTTGGATGACTGCTCCCACGTGGAAATCCAGGCGCGCAGTGCCATGAATGGCCGATGCAAAAAAGAAGTCACGCTGACCCAGCAGTTGCAGGTGTCCGGGACGCACACTGGTGCCCCCTTCGCCCCCTTCGGATGGAAGCCGCTGCAGGCCAGCGGCAAGAGGATTGCGCTGCCTCAAGAATTCCTGCGGCTGCGCATCCATGAGATGGCAGTCCTTGCGATGGCTGCTGACCCGCTGCCACAAGGGCAAGAACACCTGGGATTCCCAACTGGTATCTACGTCCTTCTGGGTGGTGATCTGCCGGGTTTTTAATCGACCGGAACACACAGTCTCACCCATAGAGGACACACTTGGGACATCCAGCTTGGGCTCTTACCCCGTCTTATGCAACAAGGGCGTCCCCCGCCGGACCATTGTGTCCTCTGTGAGGCGTGTCTTGTGAACTCATCGCTGCCGCCTCGTAACGTGCCCATCAGCGCACGCGCGTTGCTGCTGTTGCAATGTCCTTCGACCTCTCCCAGGCTCTGGACCGCGACACGGTGTTCGCGCGTCTCTTATCGAAGCAGGACAACAAAAGCTGCTTTGACTGCGGAACAGCCAACCCGAAGTGGTGCAGCGTCCCCTATGGCGTCTTCCTCTGCCTCGACTGCGCAGGCGTGCACCGTGGCCTGGGCGTGCACGTGACGCTTGTGCGCAGCGCCACCATGGACAAGTGGACTCAAGAGCAGCTCGCTCTGTTCGTGACCAGCGGCGGGAACGGGCGCGCGCGGCAGTATTTCACGCAGCACGGGTGGGCGCAGTCTGAACGGGGGGCTATCGAGCAGAAGTACACCAGCGGGGCGGCGGAGCGGTACAAGCAGCAGCTTGCGCGCGAGACGGCTGCCAACTTGGCCAAGGGCAAGGTTGGTCCGCAGAGCCCCGCGTCTCCGCGCTTGAGTAGCGCCGTTGCACCTCGCGACTCCTTCGAAGACTTCCCCGCTATTCAGCTGTCTGGCGACGCCGCTGCTGCGTCAGCAGGCGAGGCGGCGCTGAAAGCATCTGCTGGGAGCAGCGACGCAGGTGGTGGCGCAGCAGCGGCAGGTGCCACTGCAAAGCGTCCCTCCACGCTGTTGCTCGCCTCCAAAAAGCCCGCGGCGGGCGCTAAAAGCGGGTTGGGCGTCAAGAAGCTTGCGACCAAGGTGCGCACGTGTGGGAGGGACGCGCGCGGAACACGCTGCACGAGACGCGTGTGGCCGTGGTCAACTCTTTTGTTGTCGTCTCGGCAGCCCTAGCGCTTGCGAAGTACGTACCGAGGCTGCTCTCTGACGCACCTCCTGTCTGCAGGTTGACGACGCCCTGTTCGACCAGAAGCCCCGCGAGTTCGTGCCCCCGCCACGGACGAGCATCAGCGCCACGACGGGCGTGGATCCGGCTCCTTCGGTGGAGGCTCAGCGCTCCAGTCGCTTCGGCTACTCCGACGTCATGGAGCAGCCTCGCCACGAGCCTGCGCCCACGATGAGTGGCGACTTCTTCGCAGACGCGGCTCGCGGGCCGGCCATGACGCTGGGGCGGGGCAACAGCCAGTTTGGTGGGGGCACCAGTGGCTCGGCTCCTGGAGCGAGCACCGCGTCCCTGGTGACGGATGTCGCGCAGAAACGGTTCGGGAATGCAAAGAGCATCAGCAGCGATGCCTTCTCATCGCGTGATGATAACGCAGACCCAGAGAAACAGGCCCGCCTGGCGCGCTTTGCAGGCGCCAACTCCATCAGCAGTGACGCCTTCTACGGCCGGGAAGAGGCGTCATCACCCACAGGCTTCACCTCTAGGCGCGATAGCTACCGCGCCACCAGCGCAGAGGATGATTTCGACCTGACGGCGGCCGAGTTGGTGCAGCGAATGTCGCTCCAGGCGCAGCAGGATTTGGACCAGCTCAAGGGCATGGCGCAGTCCGCGGGACGCATTCTATCTGGACTGGCGGCGAGCGTCATGGCGGAGCTTCAAGAGCGGTGAGAAGTGCTTTGAGACATGTAAACACCACCCCGCCTAAACACCATGCCTAAACACCATTGAGGCGCAGTATTCGCAGTCTTCGTGTCACTCGATCGCCATGTACGCTGCGGGAACAAGCCCTCGCTGCCCGTCAGACGAGCGTGCTTCATACCAACCTCCGTGCGCTGCGGAGACAACATCCAGGGCGTCGCCTGCACAAAACGAGAGCTCTCGCTCTGTCTCGCCAGCGGTGAAGTCAAACAGGGCAGTCACGCGCATCGGTGCTGCTGATGTCGGCTCTGCATAACCTTCAAACAAAGGCGCAGGAGTGGCGCTTCTCGGACTTGTGTATCCGTCATCGCTGCTGCTCATGCTCTGGTATTCCGGGGCATCTACGGCTGTTGCAGCGAAGTCCATCATGTGCTGCGCACGAGATGTCGACTTGTGAGTGTGGCGAGCCGCATCTGCAGCGGAGATGTACACGAGAGAGTACACGTGAGTGCTACTCGTTGCTGCAGCTCCGCACACCTCCAGCTTTGAAGCCAGGACACCGGCAGGCAGTGCTGCTGTGATGATGGCATGTGCCGGCGGCCGGCTTAAGCGCGTCTCGATTCGTGGGTCTGCGCTGAGCTGAACACGAAGGCTGATGTGTCCAGGCTCCACGATCTCCACTTTCCACGTGAAGGTCTCGGCATCAGGAGACCATTGGCCTGGGTGAGATGTCTTCATGACCGCGAGCGCGCCCTCTCCCACGGCATCGCCGATGTGCAGTGTCACACACACATTGTGCAACGTCGTGTGAAAACATCGTAGGACGACAGCCAGCTCTGCGGCAGTCTTGAAAGGCGCGACCACAGCGCGGCGCTTGATGTTTGCCATCAGCAGTGGCGGTGTGTACTGAGCGCCTAGGATGTATTTGCACACAGCGATGGGCTGGCTGCGCGGCGCTGCGGGTGCATGAAGACGGAAGCCAGCGGCGTTGGTGGCGCGGATCAGAGCAACGGCTCTATCATGGTCTTGCACGATGGCTCTAGTCTGCTTCCACAGCTCCGCGTCCGGTATTGTGCTGCTATCCTGCACGGCCGTTGCGTCAACAGGCAAGAGCTCCACCCGTCCGCCAGCAGAGGAGCTAATGTCGGCGGCAGCACACACTGCGCCTCGCAAAACAACATCAAATGGCTGCTGGCTGTCTGTCGGAAGCGCAAACACGAGACCGCGCGTGCCTGCCATGGTCTGCCGATCAGCTGCCCATTGTGACCTCACTTCCTCGTGCACCCACGCAATGACTGGCGCCGTGTTCTCGTGTCTGTCAGGAGGTATCTCCATGCTTTCAGGCTCGCGGCTTGATGGCGGTGCGTAGCCATGCGCTTTTAGTGCTGATGCGAAGCCTGCCCTTGGCGCAGAGCTGCTCGGCGGCGGAGACAGACGTAGCGCTGGCTTGTCGAATTGCCGCGCGGCATCATCCTCGTCGTTGGAGCCTCGCTGTTGTTGCTGATGCTCGGCGCGCGCAAGGATGGCCTTTAGCGGCGACTCATCGTCAGTCCCACCACCGATCGATGTGGGTGCTGCCGCCTCCAGAACAGGGGCAGCAGCATGTGGTATCGTCAGCGGCATCGCCCACGAGGGAAATGATGATGATGCGCTCTCCGTGATGCCTCGGGGGCTTGCATCATGCACTGCAGCCAAACGAGGGGCAAGAGAAAGCTCGCCAGATACAGCGCGGCCCACAGTCGCAGATGACTCCATCAACGCTGCATTGTACTGCGCGATGCCAATCAAACGGAGGGCGACAGCGAACTCTCGGTAGTTCAAGCAGCCAGGTTTACTCCTTGAAGAGCGGCAGACATTCCTGGTTCCAAGAAAGTTAGATCAGGCCAAGAAGCGAGACATGGCGGCGTCACGTTCAGTGGACGTACCATATGCGGGCCAGAACGGGGCGAGCGAGCCCCGAGCGTGTCATGAAGGCGACGGTCTTGTGCGAGTCCAGGATGTCATCGCCGTCCACGTTCATCTCGTTCCAGAGCTGCTTCACCTTCGCATCTGTCAGCACTGCTGGTGGTGATGCTGATTCCAGCGCTGCACGCAAGGCGCGCTTGCCAGCGCGCTTCTGGCGGCGCAACGCCCGCGCATCTTCTTCCTTTGCTGTCCTCGCAGGGTTGAGACGGTAGTATAGAGAAAGCAAGCCATCTGGTAAGGACGCCATCAGATGGTAGATGAAACGCGGGCGAAGTGAAAGAATCGTTAAGGCGACACTATTTCTGAGTCTGTCCTGTCTCCTGCGTCAGCTGTATAGAGACCCCGGACTCCGCTGTAGTCGCCAACCGTGTAAGTGACACAAAAGGGGAGGGATACACTCGTAGATGGCAACACGCACCTTCTAGCTTTGCCAACGCCGCGTGGAATGCCTTCGTGCCCGGAGCATCGCCCGCGAGCAGCCCCTCCATGAAGAACAACTTCTGCATCTTGCCGTCTAGGAACGCATCCCGCTGCTCGCATTTCATGTCCAACACGTCCACGTCATGCGCGGCAAAGAACTTAGTCACCAAGTGCACGAGCCCCGGCCTGTCCAGGGAGGCGAGCTGGAACCGAGCCGGACGTTGCTCCGCGCGCTGAGCTGCGCTGCTCGGCGCCGGCGAAACTGTGCCCACGGCAGCGGTGCTACCGTCAGGTGTAGTGGTACGCGTGATCAAGTGCACATCTCTCATGAGGCGCTGGTGTTCCGCCAGCGCGACGTGCAATGCGGCGCTCTGTGCTGGATCCACCTCGATGAGCATCATAAGCGTCAAGTCACTGCCCAGCTGCATGGCTCTGCTCTCCACCACATTGCCCGCCTGCTTGAGGATGACCTCTGAGAGCTCGTGCAACATGCCTGATTGGCGCTGCCCTGCTGCTGTGAGCACAATGTGTGTCTTTGTCAAGTCCAGCACCGCGCGGGTGTGCGTCACCAAGCGGCTCAATGCGCGCAGCTGGTTGCCGACTGCATCCATGGCCATCTCCGGGTCAGCCTCCACCTCTGAGCTTGCGCCGCGCATGGCGGACAGGATGCAGGTCCACGCAAGGCTGGTGCTTGCAACCACCGGGATGCGCAGCCACATGGGGCTGAACGCGAAGTTGACGAGCGTGACAGGTACCCAGACTTTCCAGAGCGCCACCATGTCCTCCGCGCAGTTCGCTCGGTATTTAGCCAAGGCTGCCTGCACGCTGCTCCAACTCACGCCGTGCTCGATGAGCTCACGCGTGGCGTAAAAGCTGGGGAAATACAGCAGCGGGTGGTGAACGCACTGGTCAAGCACCACTTGCGCGGCGACTGCGCGCATGCCCGCCGTATCAACCAGCTTATCAGCCAGCGGCTTGGCGGCAAAGCTTGCGGCGTTTGGGAAGATGCGGCCGAAGACTGGCACGTACAGGAAGTATTGCACTCCGCCTGGCAAGGTAGCGAGCGAGATGGCAGCGTCATCGGGTCAGCGTCAGCGTGGAAAACACGGGGTGGCACCAGGCTGTTTGCGGTATGAGGCGCTCCAGATCCAAGAGTTTGGCGCAGCCCGCCGCCCCCTCGTCCTCAACGCCCGGTATCACGCACCGAGGTAGCCCAGGCCAAAGAGGCCGAACGCCAAGTTGCGTTTCACGTCCAGCTCCTCACGCTTCTCCACATATTTCTGAACCAGGAAGTCTGCAAACGACGTCTTCGAGCAGCTGAAGCCCAAGCCGAAGAGCACGGGGCGGCGCTTGGGGAATGTAGCCATGCGCATGAGCCATGATGATGCCATGCGAGCTGAGTGCAGGGGCGGGTCCAGTAGCTAGCTCTATCGACGACGCTGGCCCTCGTCGGATGGGTGCAGGAGACTCACGTGGACACGACTGCGCGGCTCGACATCGGTCCTGCGACTGAACACGATCTGTCGGAAGGGGCGCGCTGTGGCTCCTCATCGATGGGGGGGGGGTAGATGGGATTAAATGCGAGCGCTAGCAGCATCCATGTCGCACAGACCCGCCCGCTCGGGGGCACCGGCGGGCCTGTGCAACTGCTGGTAACGTCTCGAGTCTGGTCCTCCTCCTCATCGATGACGTCACACGTATGCTCTACAAGCACGCGAACCCGCCGGTCTCCTTTTCGTAGATGAGGTAGTCCTCGCTGCAGGCTGCGATTGCGTCATCCAGACCCTCCTCCGTGCCCAAATCCGCGGCAAGTTGCTCCTTGGTTGCGGACCCTTTGGCCCGCAGATGCTGCAGAAGCTCCTCAGCAGTGACACTCTCGCGCGACCGCTTCTGCTGGCCTCCTCCCTCCGGAGCATTCCCGTCATCCGTAAGGACAGGAACGGCGCATTCGTGCACAGACACTGCAAACCGGATTGCGTTCCAGGTCGCGCCCTTGCGGGCAGCCTCGATGCGGTCCGCCTCCTCCTGCGATAGTCGCTTACGCACGTCGCCTAACTTCAGTTTCTCGCCTGGCGGCAACGCTGCTACTGTTGCCACGACCTCGGCAAGCAGCTGACGCAGCGTGAATGTGCACGGCGGGCGCAGCACATCGGCGGCCAGGCGGTTCCAATCGAGGGCATGTCCCGCGCTGCCGGCGTCCAAAAGGTGGCCCAGAACAGTGCCTGGGGTGATTGATCGAGCGCTTGCAATGTCATACAGAACTGCCCCAAGATGGCGCTGGTATTCGTCGTAGCTGGCCTGCTGGCCCGGACTCAGCGCCTTGGGCGGAACGGCCACCGCCGTGGGCTGGCCCAGCCGCACGGTCCCAGCACCAGCCGGCAATGCTGCCGCGTACTGCTGGCGTGCCGCCGCCGCTGCCGCATCAGCAGCGTCCAACCGAGCTTTGCGCTCCGCAGCGGCTTTTTCCATGGCCTCTTTGCGAGCGTCAAGCTTGAGTCCGCGTGCAGCACATCCGCGGGCTATCAGACCAACGATCTCCGCTCCGTAGTTGCTCAGCAGGTAGGCACTCACGCCAGAGACGCCTTCCAGGCCATGCGGCCCAGAGATGGTAGATGGACGAGCCAGCGCGACGCGTCTCAGTGTCGGCTCTTCCACCACGTGCTCTGGGCGCCGCTTCAGGCGCTGTGCTGCATTTGATCTCCAGCCAATCAGATCATTCAGCAAGGCCTCCTCCGCCTCAGATAGCTTCGCATGTGCATCGTCCCCGCCGGCCTGGAGCGGAGCCGCTGTCGAAGCAGCGCCAGGGTCCATGTGCCGAGGTGCTTCACCAGCCTTGGTCTCCTCATCAAGCATATCTTGAGGGATGGAAACGGCCCACGGTTCATCTGAGTGCAACAATGCGAATCCAGCGGGCGAGACGCCGAAGACGCTGTACCGCTGCTTGCCACCAGTCATTAGCCGCGATTGCAAGAAGCCGTGAGTGGCACATTGCTCGAAGAGTGCGCGCCACCACTTCTCAGTGTGACGCGAAGCGGCGGCGCCGTAGACGCTGCACTTCTTCTCGAAGCCGCGCGACAGGACGTCTTTGCTCTTCGACCCGCGAAGCACTGCAAGTGGAACGCCAACGCCAAAAGTATTGCCCGTCTGATCTACCGCTGCCAGCAGCAGCCGCGCCTCGGCTCCCAGATCACGGGTCGTGCGCTGCCGCAGGCAGTTGTCGCAGCGCATGCATCCATCACGCACAACCTCTCCAAAGTAGGCCAGCAGCATGTTGCGGCGGCATTCAGTCGTCACCGCGTAGCGACGCATCGAGTCCATTGCCGCGGCCAACACCTTGGCCTGCTCGTCACTGCCGCCTTGGATGAAGAAGGAGGCCTTCGCGACGTCGCCAGCTGAGTAGAACAGGGTGGCGTTACTTGGCAGGCCATCTCGACCTGCACGTCCGCTTTCCTGATAATAGCTTTCCAGTGACTTCGGTGCGCCAAAATGTATAACGTGGCGAACATCGTGCTTGTTGATGCCCATCCCGAAGGCGACCGTGGCACACACCACACGTGTGGCATCACTGGCAAAGGCCTCGTGGGCAGAGTCCCGCTCCTCTGGGGTTATTGATGCGTGGTAAATGCGATTCGCGACGCCTCCGACTGCCAGTGCATGCGACACAGCCTCCACTTGCGCTTTGGTGGGGCAGTATACGATCATGCTTCCCGTCGGGGCCTTTGCCAGGCTCGCCTTGACAAACGCGCACAGCTCTGAAATGCTGCTGCTGCGCGCCTCGTAGGTGATGTTGGGCCGGTCGAATGATGCCACCGCGATGTGCGGGGAGCTGAGTTTAAGACTCGCGATGATGTCGGACCGCACACGATCCGTCGCCGTCGCCGTGAGCGCGATGAAAGGCACGCCAGGAGCTTTTGCGCGAAGCTGGCCCAGCTGCTGGTACTCAGGGCGGAAGTCGTGGCCCCACTCACTCACACAGTGTGCTTCGTCCACAGCCACGCAGCACAGCCCGCCGCTTTGCAGCAGCGGCTCCCAGAACTCGGACCCTAGCTTCATGGCGCGCTCTGGAGACACGTATAGGAGGTCCAGCTTGCCTCTCGTAGCTGCTTCCAAAGTGCTGGCAATGTCTCCCGGCTTTTCCGTGCTGGCCAGGTGCGCCGCACGGATGCCTTTGGCCGTGAGCGACATCACCTGTGTGTATGAACTTGGCGTCAGTGTGCTCGACGCCGCGCACAACGCTGCTCAAGTCTGTCTGCGCAGTGCTAGAGGGTCGTGGGCACAACTGGTGATCTGCCTCAGGAGTGGAGCCACACACGGCGCGCATCTCGGGCATCTGCGCCGCAGGTGTGCGGCACTCTGGTGTGCATTGCGCCTCCCTCCGCACCTGGTCTTTCATGAGTGCGATGAGCGGCGAGATAACAAGCGCAAGCCGCTTGCTCACAAGGGGCGGCACTTGGTAGCTGGAGCGACGGTAGCGCGAGGAACGTCAGGCACGCAGTGTCGCACGCGAACATGTTCAACACGCCAGGAGCGACCCACCAGACTGATTTCCCGCTACCGGTGGCAAGCACGACGAGTGCATCGCGGCCAGACATTGCGGCGTCGATAACTTCATGCTGCTGCTCGCGGAATGCAGCGAAGCCCCAGTAGCGCTGAAGCACGGCATGAGGCGTGCTCTCCATGCGGTCTAGACCTCGGTGAGTTCCCCGTCGGAGAGGAGGATCATGGTGCCTTCGATGCTGACGTGGTCCACCTCTCGCGCCCCTACGCAAGGGCGCCGCGGCGCAGATGCGTAAAGGCATCCACCCGCTTCAGCGCGCGTTGACGGTGATCAACACCAAGGGCGCGAGTGTGACTGTGTTGTCCACTCTCCGGCCGCCAAACGGGCAGCTGTTTCTGCAGAGCGACACAACCACGCACCCCGCGTGGACAGGGAAGCGCAAGGAGCTGGCTTCCACGGGTCGCGCCGCGCTCTTCAAGCAGAAGTTTGACTTTTCCTTGACAGACTTTAGGGGAGGGAAGACTGCTGCACCCAAGGCGACTGCAGCTCCTGCCGCCGCACCTGCAGCCACGAAGACCGCCAAACCAGCTGCTGCAGGCAAGAAGTGCTGAGATGTCGCGAGGTTGTGGGGCTCTGAGGGCGGTGTGGGCTTCATCACACGCAACAGACGCACGCGCACTGCGAGCAAGGGTCAGCCAAGCCAAAGCAAGTGGTCGACTCGCAAAGAGCGCGCTGTTGGGTGTGCGACAGGACGCCGCGTTTCGACAGGCGCTGAGCAGCCTCATTCTGGCCGCGACTGCTGGCCACTTGCCCGTCCGAAGCTGCGCAG
>Ga0164296_1001073_pt1 | contig 30441 bp, 26 predicted proteins | sample GEODES057metaG_FD_113533 | JGI IMG/M metagenome (GOLD analysis project Ga0164296, IMG submission 113533) | Dystrophic lake water microbial communities from Trout Bog Lake, Wisconsin, USA - GEODES057 metaG | ecosystem: Environmental > Aquatic > Freshwater > Lake | place: USA: Trout Bog Lake...
GCCTACTACAACAACCAGCGCAAGCACTCGGCCATCGGCTACCTCACACCCAACCAGTTCGAAACTCAGCACATCAACCTCAACTAATTAAGCGTCTCTGGTCCAATATTGCGTTGCACCTCAGACCGGCAAAAACGGCTATCCGAATCAGTGGACAACCAAGGTCAGCAAAAGACTGAAGCCACTCCCGAGAATAAGCCAGGTTGGTTCAAGCGACTCATGCAAAAAGTTGCCTCTTTCTTCTCCGGCTTAAGAACATAAACTCCTCGCATAATTAAAAATTTCGCCATTGTATTCAAGGTATCGCAGTAATGCACAGTTTCACACCTCCAACTCCATCGCTTCGACCCCCTCATACCTTGCGCACAGCGCCTCAATCTCCGCCTTATCCATCACCATGAACGCCGTCGATAAAGCATCCGAAAGTGCAGCGGTGGGGGCGAGGGCGTAGGTGCGGCGGTTCTTGATGGGAACGGGCGTGAAGAGGCGCGGATTCATGATGTGCGCTCCCTTGACAGCAAAGCCGGAACCGCTGACGGCACGTTGAGTCAGCGGCAGACGCTTTTCGCCGCCACCGAGGGTGATGGACCAGGCCTCTTTGCCGCTCGGTGCGCCGCTGGCGAGGATGGTGCTGTCTCCGGCATTGAGGACGAAGTTGGTGATCTTCCAGTCTTGCAGCACATCGGCGGCTTGATCGAGGGCGTAGCCTTTGCCCATAGCACCGAGGTCGAAGATCATGCCAGTGGCATGCACGGTCACGCGCATGGTTTCCTCTTCGAGGTCAAAGCGCTGACTGCCGATGATCTGGCGGGCTTTCTCCAGCACGTCCTGGTTCACCTGGCGTGGTTCGCCTTCGGATGTGATGAACAAATTCATGAGCGGCCCGATAGTGATGTCAAAGGCTCCGGACGTCTCCTGATGCATGGCTTTGGCCAGCGCGAGGCAATCCCACGCGGCCATGCCGACGAGGATGCTTTCACCGGCCTTGAGCTGGCCGAGGCGATAGATGTCGCTGGAGGCGCGGAAACGGCTGAGTTCGTCTTCGAGGCGGGCGATTTCTTGAAACACCGCCTGCGCGGCTTGGGCGGCGTAAGTTTCATCGGCATCGTCAAGATTGATGATGACGTCGAACGTGGTGGCCATCGCAGGACTGGTGAAGCGATGGTGCTGCGGAGTGGGTACGCTCACGGTTTGGTGGCTTCCTGCTGCTTGCGAAGGCTGTGCCGGTCCCAAAGGGATTGTTCCACCCAGAGGTTGAGCATCACGCCGGGGCGCAGGCCGAAGAGATCAGGCGAGGTGTAGGTTTTGCCGGCGAATTTGGCCTCCAGCGCGGTCTTCATTTCGGGTTCGGCAATGATGACGCGCGCGTCAACGGTGTCGGGAATGGCGGTCGTGTACTGGACGCTTTTGATGTCGCGCCAGTACCAGGGCAGGGGCCAGCCCGCATCACGATTCACCACAAGCACATTGAAGGCACCATCCGGCGCGGTCTTCTGCAGGTCGCGCACCTGGGGCAGGAGTCGCAGGAGATTGGTGGAGGTGTGCGAGTACACGTAGGGATTGCGTGAGTCGGCGGCGTAGAGGTGGATGGCCAGGCTGGTCTGCGCGATGAGGTGGTACAAACCGAGGCCGAAGGCGATTTTGAACACAAGGCGCGAGAACCTGCCCTTGAGCGCGCCCGATATGGCTGCGGCGCCGACTCCGGCGAGCAGCGTCAGCGCATGCTGGGCGCTTAGGATGCACCAGGGAGTCTTGTAGGCGAGGAAGGAATAGATGGCGAACAGGACGAGGGTGTAAACGGACAGGAAGACGAGAAAGGCCTGACGTGCGGGCTGCTTCATGTGGTTTCCAAGAAATGCATACAGCATGCCGACGATTCCCAGGCCGCCGATCATGGCTTCGCTCCACACTAGGCCGTCTTTACGCCAAAAGATGAGCGTGAGGTAGTAGTGCCAGGGCTTCTCGTGGCCGCTGCCGCTAGAGCGCTCAAAGTAGTTCAGATAGGTCAGGGCGCTGTCTTTCACCGCCTGCCAATCCTTGAAACCGCCGGAGTAGATCGTGATGCTGGTTACGATGGCGGTGATGATGACCCACAGCCAGGGGTAGGCGGCACGTCTCTTTTTGCCACCCATGTCATAGCCACTGCGCCTGGGGGCAAAGTCGCCAATCATCATTTTGGTGACAGCGAATCCGACAACCCCGGCGACGACATTGATGACGAAGGTTTCCTTGGTTGCATGCTGCATGCCGATGGCGAATCCCGCCAGTACCAGCCACCAGCGCCCACCACCCTGGGAGTAGTGCCACAGTGCGGCGATGCTCAGAGTGATGAGCAGCACGAGCGGCACCTCCATGATGAAGTAACGCGAGTAATAGACCATCATCGGCGAGATGGAGATGAGCAGCATCGCGAATCCTGTGGCGAGGCGTCCCAGCGCGTTGCGCAGCAGCAGGGTTGCCAGCAGGAGTAGCAGGCCGCAGATCACTGGGACCGTGCGTAGCTGGGCTTCAGTCCAGGTGGAGGAATCCCCCCAGCCGGCGAGCCGGGACCAGACCCGCGTGATGTAGTGCAGCCCCGGACCATGGAAATCTTTGGGATCGTATTGGAAATGGCCGGTGGTTTGGAACTCGGCGGACTTCATCGCGAGGATGGCCTCATCCGTGTGCATAGGGCGGTCGCCGAGAGATGGAAAGCGGTAATAGGCACCGAGGGCGAGAGAGACGATGGCAAAGATCGTCAGGCCAAGGCGGCCAAGGGAGTTTTTCTGCGGAGGGGGCATTGGGAGGGGCGAATGACGAAAGCAGGATGCGAGCCGGGTGCTGCGGAGCGATGATGAGTGGGATTAGACAAGCTCGCGGCGTTCCACTTGGAGGGATTGCTGGCGGCTGCGGCGGAGATGAAATCGCTCCCGTGTGGGGGGCAAAGTTTCGCTGCCGCCGTGTTCAATGAGCACGGTGATACTCTGCGGGTGTACGGACATTTCGAGAAAACGCAGCACGGGGGTGCCGCGTGTGCGAAAGAAGCAACTCAGGGGGATGTGCGGATGCATGGCATTCCACAGCCAGCGTCCCGGCGGGAAACGCTCTTCATCCATCAGGGCGTACAGGATTTCACGCAGCACCATTTCACCATGCCGGCGAGACCACTTCCAGGCCTCGCGCCGGTTCATGAGTTCGTTGAATTTGGCCACGAGCGGATTGGCGTGCGCCTGCTCCATCTCCTGAATGATCTCGCCTGTATGCACCGCCATTGCGGTGCGGAATTCTTCTCGGGTGATGCGGCCGCTGTCCAGCCAGCGAAAAAGCTGCTGCGGCGTGGGAACTGGATCAAGAGAAAGCATGGCGACTTGCCCAAGATTGGCGCGTTCGCGGGCGTTCGCAAATTCGCTGTTGGTCGCCGCAGTTTATTCTTCGGAGCCTTTGGTATTCTGCGGAATGTCGAGGATGCGGAGCAGGTTGTGGTAGCGGTCGGTCCAGAGGCGTACACCCTGCTTCAATTCGATCTCGTTGCCGAGCAGTTCTGACGGCGTGGCTTTGAGAAAAGCTTCGTTGCGGGTGACGAGGATGTAGTCGGTCGAATCATGGTCGCCATTGCTCTCGGTGGCGATGCGAGTGGTTTTGAAACCCGTCGCTGCGGCGATTTTTTCGATCACCGGAGCCAGCACCAGATAGCTGTTGGTGATGTGAACGGCGATGATGCCATCCGGCTTCATGTGCCGGTCATAGATGGCGAATGCCTCGCGTGTCAGCAGATGCACCGGCACGGAGTCGCCACTGAAGGCGTCGAGCAGCAGCACATCAAACTGCTGAGACGGCTCGCGCTCCAGCGCCAGGCGCGCATCGGAGGTGATGATCTCCACTTTGGCACCGCGTTTTCTGGCATCTTCGAGGTACGTGAAATACTTCTCCGCGATGCGCACCACATCGGGATTGATGTCGTAGAAGCGGATGGACTGACCGCTTTTGACGTAACAGGACACGGTGCCAGCACCCATGCCGACCACGCCAATGTGTGCGCCCGGGCGGTCTTTGAGACTGTCGAGGGCCTTGCCAATGCCCGTGTGGTGGCCGTAGTAGGTCGTGGGTTCCTGACGCAGCGAATCACCGAGGTTCTGCATGCCATGGATGATGCCGCCGTTGCTCAGTTGCCGGTATTTCATGCCGAGGTTGCTGTCGAAGTCCTCCGTCACCGAGAGCATGCCGTAGAAATTGCGCACCCGTTCCAACTTCTCGTCATGCTTGAAGCCAAGATCGACCATCAAGAGCAGGATGACGGTGAAGCCTGTCGCCAGCAGAGCCAGGGAAACCAGCGCCGGCCGCATGAAGCCGCGCTGGTTGATGCGGAAGACCAGTACCGCCAGGCACAGGCCGATGACACCCAGTATGCTGTAAATCACCACGGGCGGGGGCATCTTGTCGTGTTTCATCAGCTCCTCCAGCGCCTCCAGGGTGAGCACGCCGTTTTCGTGCAGCAGCCAGAGCACTCCACCCGTCATGGCCGTGATGAGAAGGGTCAGCAACGTTTCCCAGAAGCGTTTCACCTTCAGCACGCTGCGCAGCAGAATCACACACGCGAGTGAGCTCACCACGATGAGGCTGATCGGCCACTCGGCAAAGCTGGTGAAGACATGCGGAGCACCCAGGCTCACAAACAGTCCGCCCAGCGCACCTCCGGCGGACATAAGCAGGTAAAATTCCGTGAGTCGGCGCGGCGCGGGCTTCAGCCGGGTGAGTTCGCCATGGCAGAGCATGCACGCGATGAACATGGCGCTGAAGGCCCAGCCAAGCTCCCAGATGAAATTCGGGGTCAGGTCGATACTGCTGAAGTTGAAGGCCTGCCCGGTCAGCCGGTTCAGCAGCGGCTCCACATGGGCGTGCATCATCATTTCAAAGTCGCCCCAGGCGGGCTTGCCCTGCAGGCGGCTTTCGGTGCAGGTGATGAACAACACGGGCAGCGCCAGCAGCGCCCACAGCGCGCAGATGCGCGCATACCACCGCTCGTGCTCAAAACAGATGATGAAGGTCAGCAGGTAGAGGCTCAGTGGCACGACCCAGAGGAAGGGGATCACCGCCACGTCCTGGCAGACGTGATTCGTCGCAGAAAGCAGCACGCAACTGGCCAGCGCAGGCAGCAGCACCCACAGCACCCGCCGCCACCAGCCGGGATGGTCGGAGGCGCTGTCAGTCACTGCGGCAGGCTTGGATTCGACTTCAATGGCATGGTGGCGGTCCAGCCAGACACCGGCCAGCGAAAGCACCACGAATGCGCCAAAACCCACCGCCCAGAGCGTCGTCTGTTCCACCACATCCCAGTGAATTTCGAAGAACAGCGGGTAGCTTAGCAGTGCGGCGAGCGAGCCAATGTTGGAAAGGGCATACAGCCGCCATGGACTGGCCCCGTTCGTGGTGCGGGTAAACCACACCTGCACCAGCGGACTGGTGCTGGAGAGCACAAAGTAGGGCAGCCCCACGCTTGCCAGCAGCAGCAGCAGAATACGCAGTGTTGGATCCTCGGTGCCCGTCGGCTTCCACATCTCTCCGGGGGCGATTGGCAGCATGGCGATCGCCGCGCCGAGCAGCAGACCGTGGACCATGCCCTGCCAGCGTCGTGGCAGCAGTGTCAGCGTGTGCGCATACGCATAGCCGGCAAACAGCACCAATTGGAAAAACAGCATGCACGTGGTCCACACCCCTGGGCTGCCACCGAACCATGGCAGGATGAATTTGCTGATGATCGGCTGCACTTGAAACAGCAGAAAGGCGCTCAGCAGGCTCAGTGCCGCGAGGATGAGACCGGAAACGGCACGGGGAGGGGAGGCGGACATGGGAGAGGACGTGAGGCTGGCATATCGTTTAGAATGTGCGAAGAGAAAAGTAAGGACATTGTGCGGGAGCTGCTGGCAATCACCGTCCGCTGCGGCATCATGCCGCATGCCGCAGCCGCCTCGTCGCCCATTCCACCCTCGTCCCTCACCGAACCGTGAGCCGGGTGGTCGCGAACAGGAGGAACGTCAGCAGGGGAATGGTGTGCAAGGCAACCGCGAGTTTGGCAATCGTCCCCAGGGCAATCGTGCCCAACGCAAACTTGAGAAGGGCAATCGTGCGCAGGGCAGCCACACGCACGGCACTTCATGGGAAAAATCCGCCGACTGGTACGACGGCATCATCGGCGAACGCGGCTCAGAACTCTATCAGGCCGTAGTCATTCCCGGCGCACTCAATCTGCTGGCACCCAAGCGCGGAGAGCGCGTGCTCGATCTCGGCTGTGGGCAGGGCGTGTTTTCACGCGCCCTCGCGCAGGCCGGCTGCCAGGTCACTGGCGTAGATGCCGCTCCCACGCTCATTCAAAAAGCGCGCACCTATCCCGTCAAGCCCCCGGTGCGTTATCTGGCCCGCGATGCTGCGCAGATCGAAGATCTCGGCGAGTTCGATGCCGCCTCCGCCATCCTCTGCGTGCAAAACATGGAGCACCTCGATGTCGTCAGCGCCGCCGCCGCGAAAGTGCTCAAGCCCGGGGGGCGCATGCTCTGGGTGGTGAACCACCCCGCCTTCCGCATCCCGCGTCAGACGAGCTGGGGCAATGATGAAGCCACCAAGATTCAGTACCGCCGCATCGATGCCTACAGCAGCACCCTGAGCATCCCGATCATCATGCACCCCGGCAAGGCCGACAGCGAGATCACCACCTCCTTCCACCGCAGCCTGCAAACCCTCACCGGCACCGGGTTCGGTGCCGGATTGGTATTGGCTGGTATCGAAGAATGGTACTCCCACAAAGAGAGCCAGCCCGGCCCGCGTGCCCGCGCCGAGAACCGCGCACGCAAGGAGTTCCCGCTCTTTCTGGCGTTGCTGTGGGAGAAGCGCTAAACACAGGCACAGCGTCGGGGCCAATTTCTCTCAGTGCGCTGCCATGCGCTTGAGTCACTTCTTCTTCGCCTTGGATTTGGTGCCACCGGTTTTGGCCGCGCCGTCCTTTGTCTCACCAGATTTTGCCGTCGCAGCGGGAGGCTCAGTGGCAGCCGAAGTAGTGGGAGCGGCGGTGCTTGCCGGAGGTGCGCCAAGCGGGGGCGTTGTTGCTGTCGGAGCGGCGGCGGGTGTGCCGGGTAGGGCTTGCGGCATGGCGGCGGGAACTCCTGATGGAGGGGCTGCGGCAGGCGGCGTGACGGCTGGCGGCTCCGGTTTCTTGAAGGGGTCTTCCCAGGTGTAAAGCTCGAAGCCTGCGCCCACGCCGCCGACTTCTCCGAGCAGGGCCAGGCATTTCTCCTTCCATTTGACGACGTCAGGCGCACTGCGTTCTTTTTCAGCGGTGCCGGGAAAAATGAGATAGGTGACCTTGAGATCGCTTTCCGGGCGGATGTAGGGCGTGGCCTTGGGATTGATGGTCTTTGCCATGAGCAGAGAGGCTTCACCCATTTTGAAGCTCGGGCCGTAGTCGCCGCAGATGGCGGGATAGATTTTCCCTTCGTGAATGACGGCGGCGTAGTCACCGATCTGCGGCGTGAACTTGTTCTGATCCGCATAGCCACGGAACAGCAGCGAGATGACGATGAAGGGGTCTTTGTCAGCGATGAGGCTGCTGCGGGACTTGAACTCGCCGACTTCAACCTTGAGCTGGTCGATCATGACCTTGAGCTCGCGCTTGCGTGCTGCACTGAGGTTTTTTTGGGAGTAGGCCTCCTGTGCCTTGTCCAGGCGTTCCTCCCATTTGGCGAGGAGCGGGTTCGGATTCTTCGTGGTCTTCGCCCAGGCGTAACTGGTGAAGGGCTGGTAGAAGTCGGAGAGGTAAATGTACTCGTCCAGTGTGGGCATGCGGTCACCATCCGAGCCGTCGGCCACGACATCCATCTCCGACTGAATAAGCAGGGCGTGGCGCTGCGTGGCCGGGTGGGTCAGTTCGAGGATGGTCTCGGTGTCGTAGAAATTGTGACGGTCGAGAATCTTGTTGAGCCGCGTGAGGTCGTTCTGCACGCGGCTGGTTTTATTTTCGTACAACTTGTGGTAGAAACCGCTCACCTTGGCGGCTGACAGCATGGTCTCAAGTCCGGGCAGGATGGCAGGCAGGTTCTTGTTGATACGCGAAAGCTCGGCCAGGGTCTGGTTCGCCTTCGGCACGCGGATGCTGAGCTGGAACTCGGCCTTGTAGGATTCGGGATCAAGCCGTTCGAGACTGGCAAAGCCGCCTTGTTCGGTGATCAGGTTGGTTTTAACCGTGATGCCGTTGAAGAGCGTGGCGACGTCGATGTCTTTGCGCGGGATGTATTTGTCTGGCAGCGGCGGCTGGACTTCGCGGATGACCTCCTTGGTCACTTCTTTGACGACGGGAATTTCTTTGATCACATCGCGCATCACGTCACGTGTGACGATGCGCTCCTTCGTGCCGCGAGCGGAGGCGACGATGTCCTGAATGCCTTTTTTGATCTTGCCAGCCAAGGGGGTGAAAGGCAGCAGCAGTCCGGTCAGGAGGGTGAGCAAGAACAGTATGCGAATGAGCGAGCCGAAGCAGCCGCGTTTCCGGCGCTGCTGTTCTAACCGGGGAGGATTGCCCGTGGCGGGCATGGGAGATTCCGAAGACATACGCGTGCAGAAAATTAACCACGTTTAGCGGCAAGGCGAGAGCATCATCCTTCTTCCAGCCGACCTTCTTTGAGCAGCAGACGGCGGTCACCGCGCTTCGCCAGAGTTTGATCATGCGTCACGACGATGAGGGTTTTTTGGGCTTCATCGACGATCTGCATGAGCATGTCGATGACGCCACTGCCGGTGCTGGCATCGAGATTGCCGGTGGGTTCGTCGGCGTAGATGATGCCGGGGTTGTTGATGAGTGCGCGGGCGATGGCGACGCGCTGCTGCTCGCCGCCGGAAAGCTCAGTGGGCAGATGCTGAAGGCGTGCACTGAGGCCCACCTTGTCCAGCAGTTCACGGGCACGTGCCTCGGCATGTTTCCCGCCGATCATGGCTGGCAGCACCACATTTTCGAGCGCCGTCAGTTCTGGCAGCAGGAAGTAATGCTGAAAGACGAATCCCATGATCTGATTGCGCGTGCGGGCGCGCTCTGCCGCCGCCGCCTGATACAGCGAACGGCCATGTACCAGGACATCTCCTGAAGTAGGCTGCTCCAGGCCGCCAAGAACGTAGAGCAGGGTGGTTTTGCCAGCGCCTGACTGGCCGCACAGAAACACCTTTTCACCAGCGGCGACTTCGATATCAACACCGCGCAGCACGGGCAGGTCATGCCCGGCGAGGTGATAGGTGCGGTGCACATCGTGTGCGGTAAGTGGGGCGGCTTCCTGGCTCATGAAAATTTAGCTGTACGCTCCGCAGATGCCACGCTGCGTCAAGGCATGATGCCCGCGAGTGTGCGCTGTCTGAGCGCCTCATACATCACGATGCCCGCCGCCGTGGCCAGATTCAGGCTGCGCGTGCCCTGCATCGGGATGCGCATGCAGCGTTCGGGCTGGATCAGCGAAGCGGGAATGCCGCGTGTTTCAGGGCCAAAAACGAGATAAATCTCCGGTGCGGTGAGGCTGACGTCCCAGTAGGTTTGCTCGCCCTGGCATTCAATGAAGCACAGTTCGGCTTCCTCAGGCATGGCCGTCCACAGTTCATCCCAGTTGTTCCAGACGCGCACATCCACTTCCTGCCAGTAGTCCAGTCCGGCGCGCTTCAGTTGTTTGTCGTCCATGCTGAAGCCGAGCGGCTTGACCAGATGCAGCCGGGCATTCGTGGCGAGACACAGCCGCCCGATGGCTCCGGTGTTGTGCGGAATCTCCGGTTGAAACAGAACGACATGCAGCATTGTGCCTCAGCCTTTGAAAACGAAAAACTTCCGGCACACAAAATTCACCAGGGTTGACGAAACGATCAGCAGCAGTTGCGCAGAAAAGGTGCTGATGCCGTACATCTTGATGAGCAGCGGCCCTGAGAGCAGGCCAATGGTAAAACCAGTCGTGCTGACAGCTGAGAAATAGATGAACTCCAGCACACGGTGATGCCGCCCAGGTGTGAAGACCCACAAGGAGTTGGTGACATAGGCAAAGATGTTGCCAAAGAAAAAAGCGATGACGTTGTTGTAGGTGCTGTTCAGAGCACGCACCTCATTGGGCAGGCTGCTATCCAGCGCTGGAAACGCCCCCCATTTGGAAAGGGCCACAAAGATCAACGTGGTGATGGTCAGCGATCCCACCCCGCAGATGCCATATTTGATGAACTGGATGAATGGGTGGGTGTCGCGCGTGTTCAGACGCACAAGAATGTTGCGCCAGCTGTTTTCACGAAAAAATTGAAGAGCCTCACCGATTTTGACAATCATCGAGTGAGGCTCTCCGGGGATCGTTGATCTGCAAGCAAATGATGTGCTTAGTAGTTGCGGTAATAGCCCTGCTGCGGAGGCGGGCCACCTTGGATCCAGCGGCCTTGATTGTCATAGTAGCCCTGCTGCTGCGGCGGACCATAGCCATAGCCGTTATTCCGCTGGTCACGGGCATTGCCGAGGGCATTGCCACCCATGGCTCCGAGCGCGCCGCCGATGGCGGCACCTTGCAGTCCGCGATGGCTTTGGGAACCGATGATGCCGCCGACCCCAGCACCGGCCAAAGCACCAAGCACAGAACCAGTCTGTGCATTAGGACCTGAGGCACAGGAAACGAGGGAAAGTGCGGATAAAAGAGTAAGGAGGGTGTTTTTCATAGTTCTTGATGGGATGGGTGATCTTGAGGGGTTGGACAATTAATAGTAATAACCGCGACGGCGGTCTTGGGCATTGCCAAGGGCGTTTCCGCCCAGAGCTCCAAGCGCACCACCGATGGCGGCACCTTGGAGGCCACGACCACTTTGCGATCCGATGATGCCGCCGACGGCAGCGCCGCCGAGGCCCCCAATGACAGCCCCCTGTTGGGCACCCGGTCCTGATGCGCAGGATGAAAGGGTGGCAGCGGTGATGATGGATAGGATGACGTGTTTCATAATATTGTGATTATTGTGATCAAGCAGTAACCTTCGTCGTTAAATAGGCCCGAATTGTTCATAAAGAAAAGAAAATTCCTGCGTTTGGCGGCAAGTTCTTGCGCTTATTTTGTTCTGCGAGTGGCGGGGGGGCTGTCGGCGCGCTATTCCTGGGCGGGTTTCTTTATTTGACGTGGATTCTGCCAGCGGCTAGTAACCAATCCGTCTCCGACTCCAACTTTTTTATGCAAGTGCGTTTATTTCTTCGTTGCCTGTTTGCCGTTTCCCTCTTCAGCCTCACCGTTTTGCCGCTGCATGCGGATCAACTGCCGCTGGATCATCCCTGCGCCGTTTTGGTGAAAAAGTACCTTGCTGCCGTCGTGCAGCAGGACTGGAAGACTGCATCGCAGATGCTGGTGCCAACGTCACTGGAGCGCCGCCAGCGTGAAACGGTCAACATCATCAAATCCGCGCCGACCATGTCCGACGAGGAGAACATGCTCTCCGGTTACAATGTGAAGGGCGTGAGCGATCTGGAAAAGATGTCACCACAGGAATTTTATCAGGTGGATCGCGAAGCCTGGCACAAAAAGCTCAAGCTCACCCCTGAAGCCACCAAGCGGAAGCAGGAGACGCTGAAAATCACGGTGCTCGGTCTCGTCGATGAAAAAGACAAGGGCTACGTCCACGCCACCGTGCGCACTTCGCAGGAAACGCTCACGGACAAGATTGAGGAGCTTTTCCTCATCTCTTTCGTGACCGACCCGGCCAATCCGAAAAATTACCTCATCTCTCCCGAAATGAAAGACCGTCCCGTCATCACCCCGCTGGACGGTTCGGCTCCGAAGGAAGACAAGTAAGGATTATATCAGTGCACGCAGGTCGGCCAGCCGCACTTTGCCGAGTTCGCTGCGGGGGATGGCATGAAGAATGCGAGTCTCGTGAAGGTGCTCAAACGGCCTCAACGTTTCGTTGAGGCTTTTTTGCAGCCGTGCGGCATCCGCCGCGGTCATTCCGCTCACCGCCAGCACGAGCCGACTTTCTTTTCGTGGGTCGGCGACGTCACACACCGCCGCATCCGCCCCGTTCCGTCCGAGTGTAAGTTTCAGCGCTTCGATTTGATCCTGAATCGGCTCCAGCGACACCAGTTCACCGAGGATTTTCAATGTCCCGGATTCGCGGCCTAAAAAGCGGATGCAGCGCCTGCCTTCCACCTGAAGCACTTCCACTTGGTCACGCGTGCGCAGTCCGGTTCCGGCAAGAATGGCCTCCCAGTTCCAAGCACCCGCAGTGCAGGTGGCGTAGCCCTTGGCCAGCGCGTCTCCGCGCACGCAGAGCACGCCATCTGCATCCGTGATCACTTGCCAGATGGGCAGCACCTCCAGCTCTGCACCGGGAGCCCGTTGCGCGGCCACGCCTGAGGCCGTTTCCGTCATCCCATAGGTGCGGCGAATGGGCCAGCCGAGACCCAGAGCAGCAGCCTCCAGCTCGCGGTTCAGCGCACCACCGCCCACCAGTACAATGCGCATGGATTTCGGCGCACTCAGCTTCGCAGCCACCAGATCAAAAATCTGCGTGGGCACCAGCGAGGCGAGCGTGGCTCCCTCCTCCGCACACATCTGCACAAACGCGGCGGCATTCCATTTGCCCGTCAGCTCGGTGACCTGGCTGCCACAAACAAACGAACGGGCGAGCACGCCGAACCCGCCCACATGGTGAACCGGCAACGCCAGCAGCCATTGATCGTGTTCGGTGATGTGAAAATGTGCATTCACAGCACGTGCGGAAATCATGAGCGCTTCCTTCGTCAGGCCCACCCATTTGCGTGTGCCCTCCGTGCCGCTCGTCTGAAAAAAACACCAGTCTCTCACCTGCAGCTCATTCCGTGCGAACTCTGCCAGCGCACGGCCTTCGCCTGAAGGCGCGGGCTCGGCGATCCACACGCTGCCGTCATGCCAAAACTCGGGCCGAAGCATCAAAGCCGTCTCCATGGCAGCGCCTCCAGAATTTCGCCAAATCCCAAACCTCCTCCGCTGCGGTCCACCGACAAATGGCCGCCCAGGGAGGTTACGCGTTCAAAAAACGCATCCTTTTCAAACAGGTGCTCCGTGCACAGTCCGCAGAAGTCGAGGGCCTGCGCCTCGGACTGGGCCACCGCCGCTTCATACGCCGCAAACATCTGGCCCAGCGCATGGTCCATCGCTGAGGTGAGAACAAGCGAGTGCTGCGGATGGGTTTTGGCCACAACCCGCCAGTCACGCCGTGCGGGTTTGACCACCACCGCATCAAAGCCCTGCGTGCCGTCCTGCCAGCCCTTGTCCAGCGCCAGTTTCACTCCCCAGCGCTGGCGCGCTGCATCCCAAGCCGCTGCATCATAGGGAAACGGGTCTTCGACAAAATCCAATGCTCGGCGCACGCTCGGCGGCAGGGATTCGATGAACTTCTCAAATGCCTGCTGGTCCAGCACGCCATTGAAATCCACACGCAGTCGCACCCCCTGCGGTTCAAGCCGATTCGCGCAGCCTACGAGGAAGCGGGTCGTTTCGCCGTAATTCGCCAAACCCTTGGCCTTGATCGCGGGCCAGCCTTCTGCCAGCACGCGCTGCATCTGTGCCTCAGCGTCCGCCGCGAAGCTCCAGGAGTAATGGCTGCGCGGAATCTCCAGCCCCTCAAACAAGCTCACGCCTGCATGCCGTGCCGCACCGTCTATTTCTGCACAGCGCAGCGCCATAGCCGTCACCGGGGTCGTGACTCCTTGGCTAAGTAAACGCAACTGCTCCTCCACCGGCGCATCACCAAACTCCGGCCACGGATGTATGCAGCCGTAGCCGCCATCCACGCAGATCAGCGCTCCGGCAAACACCCGCCGCACCGAAGCCGCATTCAGCGCCACGCCGCTGTGCAGCAAATATTCGTGAACATAAATGGGCGGCATCATTTCGAGGTGACGACCTTCCTTCGTCATTCTGCATTCGTCATTCGACATTTTTCAGCGCATCACGTCCGCGCCCTTCATTATCCCCCAGCACATCAGGGCGGCAAACAGCAGCAACTGCACGCCGCTCATCGCCAGTAGCCGGTTGTGCCCCCGGCTCGGTGGTTCGGCGATCACCCGCCACGCCACAAACAGACCGATGGGCAGGGTGATCAGCGGCAGCGTGAAGGCGCGCGGCCAGCCCTGATGAAACCAGTAAATCCCCGCTGCGTGCGCTGCGACGATGAGCCCCACGATCTCCGCCCGCGCAAACCCCACGCCCAGCCGCACCGCGAGCGTCTTCTTGCCGGTCTGCCCGTCTTCCGCGACATCGCGCAGATTGTTGATGGCAATCAAAACGGTGCTCAGGCAGCCGATTTGAAAGCCCGCCACCAGCGCCGCCTCGTACCACTCGCCTGTTTGCACAAACGCCGTGCCCGTCACTGCCACGAAGCCGAAGAACAAGATCACAAACAACTCACCCAGCCCGCGATACGCCAGTGGCACCGGCCCACCTGTGTAGCCAAAGCAAAAGTACAGCGATGGAATACCGATGAAAAGAATCGGCAGCCCTCGCGCCTCATACAACGGCACCCCCAGCAGTGTCGCCAATCCTAGCATCAACCAAGCAGCGATCTTCACCGTCTTGGCCGATGCCGCACCGCTCGCCGTGATGCGCCTTGGGCCGATGCGTGCCTGGGTGTCCGCGCCCTTGATCGAATCCAGCGCGTCATTGAAAAAGTTCGTCGCGATCTGCAACGCCCCGCAACCTCCCAGCGTGCAGAAAGCCAGCCACCAGTCGAACTGCCCCGAAATCTTTGCCGCCAGCGCGCAACCTACGACCACAGGCGCAATGGCGGCTCCGAGAGTTTTAGGGCGTGCTGCGGCGATCCAGTCGAAGAAGTGGGGCATTGGGGAGGAATGACGAAATCAGCATGACGAATGGCCGCGCAACCGCAATCATTTCGTCATTCGTGCTTCGTCATTAATTCGACATTCGGAAATTCGGCATTCGACATTACTTTGGCATTTCCACCTGCCCATTCGACATCAGGTAAGCGATCAGATTCTTCACATTCTCATCTCCCAGCGCTGTCAGCAGTCCTTCCGGCATCAGGGACATGGGAAGCTGCGCCTGCTTCACGATCTGCGTGCGCTCAATCGTCAGTCGCTCGGCAGGGGTCTGCACGGTCAGGGTGCGCTCGGTCTGTTCGGGGATGACGCCGGTGATGGTGCGGCCATCCTTGAGATTGAGCACGCTCACGCGGAAATCCGCAGGCACAACGGCGCTGGGGTCCAGGATGTTTTCAAGCAGGTACTTCAAGTTGTGGCGGTCACTGCCCGTCAGCTCGGGGCCGATGGCACCGCCCTGGCCGTACAGCTTGTGGCAGGCGCTGCAGGCCGCCATGAAGATCATGCGGCCCTTGGCTGGATCCGCCTTCGCCACCACCTCCGGTTTCAGCAGTCCTTCCCACTTCGCAAACTCCGCCTTCTTCGCTTCCGGTGTGTCGCGAATCTCGCCCCAGGCTTCGGTGAGCAAGGTGTTGAGCGATTCATCGCCCAGGCTGCGAATCTGCCGCGCTTGGAAAGGGGAGATCGCCGTGGCTGGCACCTTCTTCGCCTTGATCGCCTCCAGCAGCGCCTTCGCGTAGCTCGGTCGTGAGGTCAGCGTGGCCACCGTGGCGGCCTGCTGCTCCTGGCTGCGTCCGGGCCAGGGATTGAGCATTGCTTTTGGAATGTTCGGATCGTCATACGCTGCGAGGGCACTTCGGGAGACGGTGCCTAGCACCTTGTCATTGATCAGCCCACGAATCACTGGCAGCAGTTCCGGCTTGGCGCTGCGTGTGAGGCTCTTGAAGGCGTTCAGCCGCGCATTCGCATCGCCCTCGGTATTCTTCACGATCACGATCAAATCATCCGAAGCACGGCCGCTGCCGAAGACGACGGAAAGGCTTTGTATTGTAGTTCCTACTTTGGCCGGTTCTGGTGCTGCAACACGAACAAACTCATCCCACCCCTTCGGCTTCTTCGCGGAGCTAAATCCATCCAGCCCGGAGGCCAAACCCGCCAGTACATCCTCACGCACGTCCTTTTGCTCCGTCATCAGCGCCACCAGCGCATCCACCGGTGCCGGATTAGCTTCAATCATCTCCGCGATCCTCCGCGCCACCAAGCGGCGCACGGTCGGCAGCTTCGCCTCCTTGATCAACTCCACCCCCTTCATCGGGTCCGCCGCCACGGCAGGCTCAATGCCATACCAGATCATGAGCGGTTGCTGGCGGTCATTGGCGTCTTCTTCATGCTTTGCCAAAGCGGTGGCGATGGGCCAGCGCTCATCCAGGGGAAGGCGTTGCATGTCGGATGCGGTTTGCAGCCTGACGAGCCCATCTTTGCTGCTGGCATCTGCCAGCCCACGCAGCGGACGCGGTGCAGGCCCGGTTCCATTTTCAAACTGCTGCTGCAGATCCATGCGTGCCCACCAGTTGTTGCTGGCAGACCGTTCTCCCTTCTTCGGCTCCCCATACACAATCTTGTAAATCCGTCCGCTCGTCCGGTGCACGCCGTCGTTGTCATGGCACTCGCCGCTGTCGCTCCAGTCGGAGACGACCACATTGCCATCGGGGCAGGTGAGGAGGTCGATGCCGCGGAACCATTTGTCCTTGGCCTGCATGAAGTCAGGCGCGTGCTTGCCCACGTAGCCGCAGCCTTTGCGTTCCAGCCGGTCCATGTTGATGCGGTTCCCGTGCAGATTGCAGGTGAGGACGGCGCCCTCGTATTCCTTGGGCCAGAGGCCGCCTTGATAAATGAGCAGGCCCACGTGCGCGTGGCCCCCGCCAAGCTCCGAGGTCTTCGGGCTGGCACTGCCTTTGCGGATGCTGTCCCATTTCTCCGTGCCGGTGTCCCAGTGGAAGTGATCCGCCGTCTGCTCGATGATCTCATACACATGCGGGTTCAGATGCGTGCCAAACATGCGGCGGTAGTACGCACCGGGAATCACATGCCAGAGGTGGCCGATGACGGTGTTGATCATGAACAGGTCGCCGTTTTCGTTCCAGTCATGCCCCCAGGAGTTCGTGCCACCGTGGGCCACGGTTTCCAAAATCTTGAGCGTGGGGTGATAGCGCCAGATGGCGCAGTTCATTCTCACGCGCTTGTCCGCCGGCGTGCCGGGTGCGCCGACGCTGGAGGTGTCGGTGATGCCGTGGCGGCCATAAAGCCAGCCGTCCGGCCCCCAGCGCAAGCCATTCACGATGTTGTGGCCGATGGTCTTCACGTTGAATCCGTCGAGCAGTACCTCCGGCTCGCCGTCCGGCACGTCATCCCCGTTTTTATCAGCGATGAAGCTCAGTGTACCATTGTGCAGCACCCACACGCCGCCGTAGCCGGTTTCCACGCTCGTCAGGTAGCTGCCGCCCTCCCAGAACACCTTCCGCCCGTCGTGCTTGCCGTCGCCGTCCTTGTCTTCCAGGATGATGATCCGGTCCCGCAGCTTCGTGTCCCAGCGCATGGGGTTTTCCGCATACGTGTAGTTTTCCGCTACCCACAGACGGCCTGTCTTATCCCAGCTCATGGCGATCGGCTGCTGCACATCCGGCTCGGCGGCAAACACCACGCACTTGAAGCCCTTGGGCAATTCCATCGTCTTGGCGACCTCCTCGGCGGGCATTGGATCGCCTTTTTCGGTGTTAAAGGGTTTTGGGAACTCATCCGCCCATGAGGCGAGAGTTGAAAAGGACAAGAATGACAGAAAGGCGGCGTGACGTATGCTCATAAACGAAAGTGGACCTTTCCAAACGCCTGGCTCGTACGCAATCTTCAAATCATCCCATGAAACACACTCTCTTTCTTTTGGCCGTGTTTGCCATGTGTTCAGTGGCCAATCTCAGTGCCGCTGCCAAGGGCACCGCCAAACCCAAAAGCCCGCCCGCTCGCACCGCCGCCGAACTGGCCACGACCATTCGTCCCTCGCTGGTCAAAATCACCCAGATCGGCCGCGAAGGCACCGACGGCATCGGCTCTGGCTTTATCGTGAGGGAGGACGGCCTGATCGCCACCAATCTGCACGTCATCGGCGAGGCCCGCCGCCTTCAGGTGGAAATGCATGATGGCAAAACGCACGACGTCACCGTCGTCCAGGCCAGCGACAGCCATCATGACCTCGCTTTGATCAAGATTGACGCCAAGGGCCTCAAGCCACTGCCACTGGGAGACTCCAGCAAAGTCCGCCAGGGCGATCCTATCGTTGCTATGGGCGCGCCGGAAGGTCTGGCCTTCAGCATCGTGCAGGGGGTGCTCTCTGCCACCCGCGATGTCGATGGCCTGGAGATGCTGCAGGTCGCCGTGCCTATCGAGAAAGGCAACAGCGGCGGCCCCTTGCTCGACATGCAGGGGAACGTGCTGGGCCTGCTGACGCTGAAGTCGCTCAAAACCGACAACCTCGGCTTTGCCATGCCGGTGAACGAACTCAAAACGCTCATCGAAAAACCCAATCCCGTGCCCATGTCGCGTTGGCTGACCATCGGTGCACTCAATCCGAAGCAGTGGCAGACCTATCTGGGCTCGCAGTGGACGCAGCATGCCGGTGTCATCCGCTCCGAGTTTCCCGGTGCAGGCTTCGGTGGGCGGGCGCTCTGCCTTGCCACGCAAAAGGTCCCCGAAGGCACTTTTGAAATCGCAGTCACGGTGCGCCTTGATGATGAATCCGGTGCCGCTGGCCTCACCTTTTGCTCGGATGGCGCGGACAGGCACTACGGTTTCTATGCCTCAGGCGGCAAGCTACGCCTCACCCGTTTTAATGGCCCGGATGTCTATTCCTGGACCATCCTCGCCGATGTCCCCAGCGATGCCTACAAAGCCGGTGAATGGAACACGCTGCGTGTCCGCGTCGAGCCGGAGCGCTTGGTCTGCTTTGTGAATGGCAAGCAAGTCATCGAAAGCGACGACACCGGCCTGCGCGACGGCTCCGCCGGTCTGTGCAAATTCAGGACCACAGTGGCCCAGTTCCGCAATTTCCGCATCGGTACCGATCTCGCTGAAAAGCCGCTGCAGCCCGAAGTCGCTTCCCAACTCCGCTCGAAAGTAGAGGAATACATCGCCACCGCAGCCACGGCTGATAAAACTCTGGACGGCCTTCTGGAAAACCCTGCTGCTGCTAAGCGTGTGCTCGTGGAGCAACGCCGCAAGCTCGAAGAAGAAGCGGCAAAGCTGCGCGAACTCGAACGCGAGCTGCACCGCCGCGCGATGACCAAGGAAATCCTCGCCGAACTCGCCAAGCCCGAGCCGGAGATCAATCTATTGCGTTGCGGGCTGCTGCTGGCCCGTCATGACAACCCCGAGATCGACGTTTCAACCTACCTGAATAGTTTCAAGGCCATGGTGCTGGATCTCAAGGATGATCCAGAAATCAAGCAAGGGACGATTTCTGCCGTGAAGCGCCTCAACCGCTATTTCTTCGAAGAGAACGGCTTTCATGGCAGTCGCGGCGACTACAGCAGTCGCTCCAACAGCTACCTCAACGAAGTCATTGATGACCGCGAAGGTCTGCCCATCACACTGAGCGTTCTGTATGTCGAGCTTGCCTCTGCCCTCGGCGTGCAGGGTGTTTTTGGCGTGCCGCTCCCAGGCAAATTCATGGTCGGTTACCGCGATGGTCCTGAAGGCGAACTCCAACTCGTGGATGTCTTTGAGCACGGGAAACTGGTCACGGTGAAACAGGCGGCCCTTGACCTCACCGATGACGGGCATTTTCCAGAGGGAGCCCTCTCTCCCACCACCAAACAGGCCATCCTGTTGCGCATGCTGCGCAATCTGATGAGCAGTGTGTTTGATGACAGCCGCTCTCTGCGCGAATCGCTCCCGTATTTAAACCTCGTCCTCGCCATTGATCCCCAGTCCGCCGCCGAACGCCTGACCCGTGCGCAAATGCGTCAGCGCCTCGGTGAAAAGGCCGGTGCCCGCGAAGACGTAAGCTGGTTGATCGACAACTTCCCCGCCGATGGCCCCCCAGAACTCATGCAGCAGTTGGACCGCTGGATGCAGTCGTTGCGCGAGTACTAACACGGCTAGCTTTTGAACCCAGCCAGCCGCACCCCAAACAGCCACCGGAACGGCGGCTTCAGCGAGATCGCTTTGCGCAGCCCATAGGGCAACAGGTCCACCAGCTTCTCACAAATCACCGCTGGCCATGTAGGCAGCAGCATGAATTTGCCACGTCCGCCGAAGATGATACGCGTCTTGGTGAAACCGACCTCCCGAAAGAGCGCCGCTAGATCGCCCACCGTGTACTCCTTCAGGTGGAAACCCTTCGCTTCACGGTCATAGACGCAGCTAATGTCATGCGGCCCGGTCAGTCGGCTGGGGGTGATGCAGATATAGACCCCACCAGGTGCAAGTGCGGCATACAGATGCTGCAACTGCTCCACGGCATCTTCCGTGTGTAGGTGCTCCATCAACTGGTTGCTGTAGGCCACGTTCACACTGTTAGGCTCCACGGGAATCGTGCTGCCGTCAGACAGCACCAGCCGCAGGTTTTCCGGCAGCACGCGCTTGCGGGTGATCTCATCGGACACATCCACCGCCAGCACCTGGGCCACTTTGGCCGCCACCGTTTTGGCCAGTTCGCAATCTCCCGGCCCGACTTCGAGAAACACCGTTTTCGGCGTTAAAAAGGGCGTCAGGATCTCCATCTTTTCCGCCACATCGGCAGCGAGCCGCTCAGGGGAGGACTTGTTGGTATGCTGCGGATGCTCCGGCACGCGCTTGAAAAGTTCATCATAGACTTCCGAGTACAGCGTGCGGCGTTGCTCCTTGGTCGCGTGGCGCAGCCGGTCGGCGAGTTCGCGCTCCACTTCGTAATGCTGGCGGAGCTGTTCCGGGGTGCGGGAGTCGGTGACGGTGATGGGCATGAGTGCCCAAAAGCTAAGCGCCAGATTGGAATCAGGCAAGGACTCGCACTTCCTTGCTCATTGCCGAAGGCGAATTAGCATGGGAGCCGATGCTGAAACACTTTCTTTTGCTCTGCTTGTTCACGGCTGCGGCCCTGGCCCAGGATCTGGGTCCGGCCAAGGACGATCCTTCCGTGCCCAAAGATCGCGATACCATCCTGCGCATCCAGATTTTCCTCGACAAAAATCTCTTCGGCCCCGGCAAGCTGGATGGTGCCATCGGCGAGTTTACCTACAAGGCCGTGGTGAACTACAACTTCGCGCACGGCCACAAGGATCTGTACAACTGGTCTCGCATCCAAGCAGCAGCGGAGGCCGAGGTGCCCATCGCCTTTGCCGCCTTCAAGATCCAGCCCATCCTGACCCGGTATGTCACCGCCGACCTGCCCGAAGACTACGAGAAGGCCTCGGTTTATCCCTTCATGGCCTATCGCAGCCTGGTGGAACTCATTGCCGAGCGCTTTCATACGGATGAGTCATTTCTCGCCGTCGTCAATCCGAAGAAGGACCTAAACGCCCTCAAGCCCGGCGACATCATCGTGGTACCCAACGTGAAATCCTTCCGCATCGAGGACATCAAGCCGATGCAGAGCTTCAAAACGGACCCCATGCTCAGCAGTCACACCATCGTGGTGGACACCACCGAGCGCATGGCGGCCATTTACAGCGACAAGGAGATGATGCTGGCCGCTTTTCCCATCACGCCCGGCAAGCCGCAGTTTATCCCTGTCGGTACCTGGAAAGTGCTGACCATGATGACCACGCCCACCTTTCGGTACGACAAGCAGTTCCTCGAAGAAGGCGTTCGTGGCGAGGAAGCCTTTCAGATTCCGCCTGGGCCGAACAGCCCCATTGGCGTCATCTGGTGCGGTCTCAGCAAATCCGGCATCGGACTGCATGGCACCGCCATGCCGCGCACCATTGGCCGCACCCGCAGCGCCGGCTGTGTCCGCTTTGCCAACTGGGACGCCATCCGCCTGCCGCAACTCATCCGGCCAGGAACGCGCGTCATCGTGCGTTAATCTCCCACCATGCGCATCCTCATCGCCGGCCTCTTCCACGAGACCCACACCTTTCTCGACGGCCTCACCCCGCTCGCCGACTTCCAAATCCGCCGTGGAGAGGAACTGTGGACCAGCAAAGGCGACTCCTCACCGCTCGGCGGCGTGCTCGCACTTGCCGATGAATTCGGCTGGCACATGCTCCCCGCCGCCGACTACCGCGCGCAGCCTTCCGCCACCGTGGCCGATGAAGTGATCGAGCAGTTCTGGAACGACATCGCCCCCGATGTCGCCAAAGCCGACTACGACGCCATCTACCTCGTGCTTCATGGCGCCATGGTCTCGCAAACCATGCTCGATGTGGAAGGCGAGATCCTCCGCCGTCTGCGCACCCTCACCGCCGCACCCATCTTTGGCGTCTTCGATCTCCACGCCAATTTCTCGCCGCAGATGGCAGCACTCGCTGACTGCCTAGTCGGTTATCGCGAAAATCCGCACACCGATGCGCGTGAGGCCGGACTCATCGCCGCCCGTCTGCTCCATCGCTGTCTTGCTACTGGCAAGCGTCCGCACATGCAGCTTCAACAGCCTGGCCTCCTCTGGCCACCCACCGGCACCGGTACCGCCACCGATCCCATGCTCACCCTGGAGAACAGGGCGCGGCAGTTTGAGGCCGCAGACGATTCCCTCTGGGTCATGAACATCGTCGCCGGTTTCAGTTTCGCCGATACCCCTGACACCGGCGTCAGCTTCGTCGCCTGCACCACCGCAGATGCCACGCCACAGCTTGCGGCACTCGACATGTGCGCCCACGAACTCACCCATCTCGCGCAGATCACCGATCCACCTGCGGATGAAGTGCTCGCCCAATTGAAGACATTTTCCGAAGGCTTGACCGTGCTCGTGGAACCCTCAGACAACATCGGCGGCGGCGCTCCCGGCGATGGCACCGGCCTCCTGCGCGCACTTATCCGCCATGGCATTTCAAACGCCGCCATTTGCATCAGCGATCAACAATCCGTCAGCGAGCTCGAAGCGGGTGCGCGAACGATCAAACTCGGCGGCAAAGGCAGCCGCTTGGATGCAGGCCCGCTCGAACTTGAAGTCGAACTCCTCGCCTTGAATGACGGCCGCTTTGAACTCGAAGACAAAAACAGCCACCTCGCCAGCATGTGCGGAGACGTCTTCGACATGGGCCGCTGCGCCGTCGTCAAACACGCCGGCCTCACCATCCTCATCACCAGCGTGAAGACACCGCCCTTCGATCTCGGCCAGTGGCACAGCCAGGGCATCGCCGTGGAAAACCTCTCCGTCGTCGCCGTCAAAGCCGCCGTCGCCCACCGCCGCGCGTATGACAATATCGCCGCACGCATGCTGTGGGTGGACACGCCGGGACCATGCAGCAGCAATTTGCAGACGTTGCCGTACCAGCATTTGAAGCGCGCCCGATAAATTTCATCCCAAGAGGATACTCAGTTCAGCGTCATGCGGTGTGAATCCACGCCGCCATGAACACGAACGATCCTCATCAGCAGCCCTCGTATCAAGTGCCACCCGGCTGGGAGCGGTTTCAGCCACCGCCAGTCGTTGAACCCGTTCTACAAGCCGTCATGGTGGAGGACTCACCACCGCAGCCGTCGCGGGTCCAACCCCGCACATCAGCATGGCTGCGCTTCTGGCGGCAGATGGGCGGCGGTTCGCTCATGCTCAGCATTGCAGTGCATGTGGGCCTGCTGCTGCTAGCGGGCTTGATCATCGTCGGCTCGCAGATCGCGAAGCCTGCGGTGGATTTCATTCCGGCGGGCCAAACGCAGGCGAGTGTGAATGCCTCTCAGGCTCTGGAGCAACGTGTGAGCATCAAGCATCTGGCCGCCCTGGGGAAGCGATCACCGAAGTCACTCATCGCTGTGGACGGTCCATCGGACACGGTGTTACCTGATGCCGAAGCGATGTTTCTGCCCGAAGTAGGGCAGGGGGTGTCAGATGTAGGTGACAAACTGAGCAATGCCCCTCTGAGCAGCGGCCCCGGCATGAAAGGCCCCGGTCCCTCCGCCAACATGCCCCTCATGCCCAAGATGTTTAATGGTCGCTGCTCGGTGCAAAGCCGTCTTGAGAAATTGAGGGAAAATGGTGGCACGCCGGAGTGTGAGTTGGCAGTTTCGCGTTCGCTGGCGTGGTTGAAGGCGCAGCAAAATGCGGATGGTTCCTGGGGGCGTGCGAACAAAGGGGCGATGACGGGATTGACGCTGCTTTGTTACCTGGGGCGCTGTGAGACGCCAGATTCTGCATTTTATGGCGACAATGTGCGCAATGGCATGCTCTACCTGGTGGAGCTGGCGCGGAAGAATCCATACGGCATTATTGCCGAGCGGGTTGTGTCGGATTCCGCAACTTATGAGCATGGAATCGCAACTTATGCGCTTGGTGAAATGTATTCGTTTTATCGCCTGGGCAACCGCAGCCTGCCCGGATTGCGTGAGGCATTTGAGAAGGGGGTGCAGGTGATTATTGAGCAGCAAAACCCGCAGGGTTCATGGACCTACGGTGGCAAGGGTGCCGGTATGCCGCATGCCTACAACAAGGATAGTCGGGGCGAGGATTTGTCGGTCAGTGGCTGGCAGTTTCAGGCGCTCAAGGCGGCGAAGCATTCGGGTTTGAAGATCGCGGGTCTCGATGCGGCTATCAAACGTTGCTGCGATTACCTGGAGTCCAAGCAGACGAAGGACGGCGGCTTTGGTAAAACGAATCGAGATGAGCACTACAACCAATGGAGCCTCACGGGTTGTGGTGTGTTGGGTTTGCAGACTCTGGCGCACAACAAGGTGACTCCGGTGAAGAAAGGGATTCGCTTCCTGCGCGATTTCCTCACCAGCGAGCCGCTCGACTGGGAGCGTAACTGCAATCTCTACTGCTGGTACTACTACACGCAGGCCTTCTTCCAGGCGGGTGGGGATGATTGGAAGTTTTACAATGCCCAGTTCCTCTCGCAGATCCTTGGCGCACAGCAACCTGACGGCTCGTTCAAACGCGGTCGGCCTAACTGGCCGGCAGGCGACGCGGCTGACGCGATTTACCGTCAATGCCTCTGCACCCTGCAACTCGAAGTCTATTACCGTTACCTCAAAGTCGCCGACCGTGGGGAGAAGTCGATCTTTGAGGAGTGAGATGGCGGACGGCGTAAAGTACTACCGAACTTTAGTTCGTTCTGGAAGGCGCGGGGTCTCCCAGAGCGAGCTAAAGCTCACAAGTACTCTGCTCAATCAAACACCACTGTCTTGTTCTTGAACACCAGTACCTTTTCTCGCACATGCCACCAGAGGGCTTTGGCGAGGACGTTTTTTTCCAGATCGCGGCCCAGGCGCACGAGGTCGTTGACGCTGTCGTCGTGACTGACGCGCATGACATCCTGATGAATGATTGGACCTTCGTCGAGGTCGGCGGTGACGTAGTGGCTGGTGGCGCCGATGATCTTCACGCCGCGCTGGAAGGCCTGATGGTAAGGCTTGGCACCCACAAAAGCGGGGAGGAAGCTGTGATGAATGTTCAGGATGCGATGCGGGAACTCGGCGATCATCGCGGGGCTGATGATCTGCATGTAGCGCGCCAGTACGACGGTGTCGATGCGGTGCTGACGCAGCAGTTCGATCTGAGCGGCCTCCTGCGCGAGCTTGTTGTCCTTCGTGATCGGGAAATGATGGAAGGGAATGCCGAAGCGCTCCGCCGCAGGCCGCAGGGTCTCGTGATTGGCGACGATGAGCGGAATGTCCACGGGCAGATCGCCGGACTCATGTCGGGCGAGGAGATCGTAGAGGCAGTGGTTTTCCTTGGTGACAAACAGCGCGATGCGCTTGCGCTTGCTGGCGAAGCTCAGGCGAATCTGCATTTCATGCCGGCGTGCCAGGGGCTGCAGGCGTGACTCGATTTCTTCGTTTTCGAGCGTGAAGTTTTCCAGGCTCCATTCCAGGCGCATGAAGAAGGCGTTCTGCTCCGAATCAATGTGCTGCTGCAGGTCGATGATGTTGCCCCGATGCGAGAAAATGAAACCGGTGACATCATGCACGAGTCCCGGGCGGTCCGGGCAGTGGATGAGCAGGGTGGCGATGTCAGGGGAGGCCATGGTGAAACAGGATTACGAACGTGAGGCCGGGAAGCGCGTGCAAATGCCGTGGCCTTCGATCAGCTTAGGAATTTGTTCCGCATGGCGACCGGAGGCAATGATGCACTCCACACCGCCGTGCACCGCGTCCTGCACGGCGCGCAACTTGGAAATCATGCCGCCGGTGCCGAGGGTGGATTTTTCCTCTTCAGCATGGTGGATCACTTCATCGACATCATTGACTACGGGAATCGGGCCGTCTTCGGGCTTTTTGATGTCGCGCAGAAGTCCGGGGGCGCTGGTCAGCAGGATGAGCACGTCAGCCCCCCAGAAACGGGCGACGCGAGAGGAGAGCTTGTCGTTGTCGCCGTAGCGCAGTTCCTCGATGGCGACGGAGTCGTTTTCATTGATGACCGGCACCACTTGGGTGAATTCCATGAGACGTTCGAGCACGGCTTTGACACGTGGGGCTCGATCCTCGTTCTCGAAGTCTTCATGGGTGACGAGCAACTGCGCGACATGCAACCCGTGATCTCGCAGCAGCGATTCATAGGCGTGCATGAGATGCGTCTGCCCCACGGCGGCGAGCGCCTGCAGGGTGGTCACGTCGGAGGGGCGTTGTTTGAAGTCGAGCGGCTTCAAGCCGGAGGCCACGGCTCCGCTGCTGACGACGACAACGGCATGGCCGGCGCGTTTGAGGAGAGCGACTGCCTCGACCAGTTTGCGCAGTTGCACGGGATCGGGTTCAGGCGCGTCCTTGCGGGTGAGGATGCCGGAGCCGAATTTGAGAACGATGCGCTTGGGTGCCATGAGTCAGGGAAAACGAAGGGCGGCGAATATGGCGGTTTGCGCTGCGATGCAAAGGGCAAATGGCGGAGAGATGGCCGCAAAAAGGCGCAAAGAGGTTCAAAAAGATGCGTGCGGCTGTGCTAGAGCATGCGAATACGCAGCGTGTTTCAGCGCCAATGCAGAAGAATCAGATTAGATTCTGATTTTTGCTCTTTTTTGCGCCTCTTTGCGGCCAATCCGTATCTTACCAACGCACCACGGAACTGGCCCAGGTGAAGCCGCCGCCAAAGGCGACGAGCAGCACCACATCACCCTTGTTGAGACGTCCGGCCTTGTTGGCCTCGTCGAGGGCGACTGGGATTGTGGCAGCGCTGGTGTTGCCGTATTTGTCGAGATTCATGAACACACGCTCCAGCGGCAGGTTCAGGCGTTCGGCAATGGCACTGATGATGCGGGCATTGGCCTGATGAGGAATGACGAGAGAGACGTCTGCGGCGGTCAGTCCGGCGATTTCCAGAGCCTGCTGGGAGGCCTCCAGCATGCGGGTGACGGCGTGCTTGAAAGTTTCGCGGCCCTCCATGTGGATCGTGTTGGGAGACAAGGCGACGTTTTCGAGGGTGATCGGGCAGGCTGAGCCGCCACCGGGCACTTTGAGCACATCCGCGAGGGTGCCATCCGTGCCCATGACGGTGGAAAGCACGCGCCCGGGGGCCTCGGTTTCCGATGCATCGGCTTTCCGAATGACCACGGCGCCTGCGCCATCGCCAAACAGCACGCAGGTGTTGCGGTCTTTCCAATTGATGAGGCTGCTGAGCTTTTCCGCACCAATGACGAGTGCAGTGGTGCGGTTGCCCGTGTTGATGAAATGACGTGCGACCTGCAGGGCATACAAAAAGCCGGAGCAGGCGGCTGAGATGTCAAAACAGACGGCGTTCACGGCCCCGATCTTCTTCTGCACAAAACACGCCGTGGACGGGAAGAACATGTCTGCCGTGACCGTGGCGACGATGATGAGCTGAATTTCCTCTGGAGACACTCCGGCGCTGGCCATGGCACGGCGGGCAGCTTCAGAGGCCAGGTCACTGGTGGCCTGATCCTCGGCGGCGATGCGGCGTTCCTTGATGCCGGTGCGCGAGGTGATCCATTCGTCGGAGGTGTCAACGATTTTGGACAGATCGTCGTTGGTCAGCACTTTTTCAGGCATGTAGCTGCCGGTGCCAATGATGCTGGAGGCGCAAAAGGTCTGAGAACTAGGAGCGGGCATGGAGAGCGATGGAATGGGCGGTGGCGGCGGCTTCGATGTGCGGCCCCACCTGGTGTTGGATGGATTCGCAAGCCTGCCGTATGGCGTTCTTCATGGCAAACGGAGATGCACTGCCATGGGCGATGATGGTGATGCCCTTCAGGCCCAGGAGCGGCATGCCGCCGACCTCGTCGGGATTGGTGCGGGTGTGGACGCGTTTGAAGGCGGGCTTGGCCAGCAGGCCGCCGATCTTGGTCCAGAATCCGCTTTTGATTTCGCTCTTCACCATGCTGAAGATGGCATGGGAGAGGGCTTCGGCGTTTTTCAAAATGACGTTGCCAGTAAAGCCGTCGCACACGACGACGTCCGGCGGCGAGTCCCACACGTCGTGGCCTTCGACGTTGCCGATGAAGTTCAAGCCAGCGGTTTGACGCAGCAGCTTGCCGGTCTCTTTGCAAAGTGCATTGCCTTTTTCTTCCTCGGTACCGTTGGACATGAGGCCGACGCTCGGATTCTCCCGGCCCAGTACATGGCGTGCAAAGGCGCTGCCCATGATGGCGTTCTGCACCAGATGTGCCGGTTCGCTGTCTGGATTAGCTCCGGCATCAATCAGAACCCAGTGCTTGGTCAACGACGGCATGATCGAGGCGATGGCAGGCCGCTCGATGTGGGTGAGGGTGCGCAGTTTGATCAGGGAAGCCGTCACGGCGGCACCGGTATGTCCGGCGCTGACCACCGCATCCGCCCGCCCATCTTTGACCAGGTCCACCGCCACGCTGATGGAACTGTCCTTCTTTTTGCGGACAGCGTCGATGCCGCTGTCGGACATTTCCACGATCTGGCTGGCGGGCACGATTTCCAGTTTCGGGTTGGAGATGCCTTGGCGTTGCAGTTCCTTCTCAATGGCGTCAGGAACACCCACCAAAAACAACTTGGTGATGGCGGGCAGCGACTCGAGGGCGAGTTTAACGCCAGCGATGGGATTTTGCGGGGCGAAATCGCCCCCCATGACATCCAGTGCGATCTTCATTCCTGCGGTTGCGTGAGAGTCTTCAAGAGCATCGGTTACCAAGTCTTAAAGCGTGCGGAGGCGGGAATGCAAACGGGAGTTTTTAGCCATAGACGACAAAAACAAACCGGGAGCGCTTTGGTTGCGCTCCCGGTTGAAAAAAGGCAGTTCGAATTGGGCTTTTAGTACACGCCTTCCACGATGGTCTTCTCCATCGCACCAAAAGGGCGCACGTCGGCGACGCCATCCCAGGCGTAGGGCGCGCGGGGGCGGCGGCGCATGGCTTCGTCACGCTCCAGGAAGCGGGGCATGAAGAATTCCTTGGTCAGTGTGGTGAGTTCCACGCGGCCCCAGGCGTCGTATTCGACGGTGTTTTCCGTCTGCTTCGGATCAACCACGCGCAGTACAGCGCGTGGCTGCGGCGCGTAGTAGGAGATGGAGAAGTTGTCCTCCGGCGTCAGTGGCACGCTGGCGGCCAGGCCCATGAGGGTGTTGCCGTAGGTCGGGTAAAAGCCGATGCGGTTTTCCAGCACTTCTTCGACAATGAACCGCACATATTGTGGCGTCATGGTCGTTCCACCCACGAAACAGCCGCGGATGCCTGCAGAATAGAGATCCACCTTTTCAGCCAGGGCTTCGAGCAGTTTGGGCGTGGTGAAGATGGCGGACACCTTGCGATTCTTCAAAATGAGCACGGCCTGGTCGATCACGTGGTCCATGTACTGGCGTGCCACGTCGAACTGCTTGTTGGTGATCGCTTTTTTGACGAAACGAGGATCAAGATCCACAAAGTAGCAGGAACTGCCGCGATAGTTGGCCAGATGCTCCACGGCGAGGCGCAGGCGGCGCGGGCCGGTGGGGCCAACCATGATCCAGGCTTCACCGGGCGGGAAGTGCTTGTCGTCGAGCTTGTGGCTGAACTCTTCGTAATCAACGCGGAAGTCATTCCAGCCGATGCGCTGCTTGGGCATGCCGGTGGTGCCGCCGGTTTCGAAAATGTTGAAGGGCTTGCCTTTGAATGCGGCAGGCACCCAGACTTCCGGCTGGAGATCGCGCAGCCACTCGTCCTGAAAGTGTGGGAACTGGGCCACGATGTCCTCATAGTTGTTCACCTTGCCACGCGGGTCGAAATTCTTTTGGGCCCAGTCGAGCCAGAAGGGGCAGCCGGTTTCTGGGGAGAAATGCCAGTTGATGATTTCGCGGACTTGGGTGTCGAGTTGGGTTTTGGCTTCGGCTGGAGTCATGGACGGGGCAGGGGATGGGAGCGGAGACTGTGAAACGGGAGGCAATAAACGAAAGTGGAAATCGCAGCCTTTCGGGCATTATTGAGGCTTGCATAATAGCCTGACAGATGTTGAAGTTTGCTGTATGATGCTTGGATGAGCAAGGCAAGAGACCACCAAGAAATGGAAAGACGGCGATTGAAGGCCGCGAGGCACTTTGA
>Ga0164296_1001074_pt1 | contig 30432 bp, 31 predicted proteins | sample GEODES057metaG_FD_113533 | JGI IMG/M metagenome (GOLD analysis project Ga0164296, IMG submission 113533) | Dystrophic lake water microbial communities from Trout Bog Lake, Wisconsin, USA - GEODES057 metaG | ecosystem: Environmental > Aquatic > Freshwater > Lake | place: USA: Trout Bog Lake...
AATAAAAGGGATCGCCATAGTCATATGGCAAGAGTTTGCAGCGTGTAGATGTGATACGACTCCCCAATCCTTCAAAACATTGAAAGCTGGGCAGAAGGGAGACGGTAGAGGTAAATCGTAGATGCCGATTGGCAGAGACTGAAGAACAAATCCGGGACCCTCGTGGCGAAGACTCATGCTGCGCCGCGACAAACAAGACCAAGTTACGCCCTTATTGGCTCTATGTCCACATATATATGAAGTTGCAGCTGAAACAGCATGATCCGCCCGATAATTGTTATATTCAGGCGTAACCGGACCATCCGTGACCCACCTGTATGCGAGAAGAAGGTAGGTCTTCAAAAACAGGATCATTTTTTGAAAAGAGCTCCTACCTTTTGTTTGGGCCTTCAATGGCGCGAAGCCCGCTTCGTCGCTCGAGCAATCTTCATCTGTCTGCTGTTGCTGTCCTCTATGACCTTAAAAGCTGCGTCAGCACAGCAGGATCAAGTCACCGTCTACCTGCGTGGCGACATTAAGAATGCGAAACCCAGCATCGCCACCATCAACGGTGTCTATGATCTCAACACAGCGTGGGGAACGCTTGAATCGGCGGCACGTGTGGGCACCTACAGTGATCAGTTCGGAACCTGGGGATACAAGCTAGAGGCCTTAACGCCTGAGTTCTCAGGCAAGCACCGGTTTGCCGTGCGCGTAGTCAAAGACAATGACTATCAGCAAAGTGGTACCACTCAGAGCACCTATTTCGCAGAGCGTTTTATTGGATCCTATAAACCTTTGGCATCCTCAGGCTTTATGGAGGATGCGGGCGTTAATCTCGAATTGGGGACGGCCCAAAGTTTCATGAATGCCGCTGGCAATAACGTTTTACCCAAAACGTTCGGGTCAATGAACCTTATCCCGCTCTGGGCCCTCAAGCTGAAGCTCCCTGATACGGGGACAACCCGTCACTATGTGCTTTCTTATAGCGATTTCGACGTATTTGATCCCTACCCTGCCTCACAGCCCTTCGTTCAGGCTGAAGTTACGCAGAAACTGAATCAGGTTACCTACTACAGCTATGTGCGCTATCGATGGGATTATTCCGTGACACAGTTCTATAGTCTCTATCTGGCCATTGGCGCCGAGTTCCCTAACTGAACGGTTAGAATCGACGGTCATCGAAATCATCATCCGGGACAAGACTGCCATGGGCCACGGTTTGAGACGGTTCTCCACGACGTTTCTTGAGTTCATAGGCACTCAGGATACCCGTTGCGGTCACATTGAGTCCGGTCATCTCTTTGCCATCGCGTTCCCAGATCGAGAATTTAGCTGAGCCAGATACTGAAATGCTGTCACCCACGACCAAACGACCCAGCTTTTCTGCTTCTTCACCGAATGCAATCACGGAAGCAAACACCGAATCGGGTTCATTATCTTGGCTGGCTTGAATTGGGACCCTAACCGATGCCGTACAGTACGATTGCCCCGTCCTTGAGGTACCCGGCTTTGGAGGCTTCATCAGCTTTCCGGTGATCAATACGTTTAAGCTCATGTGTTACCTCATTACCTTGAATTGTGTGCGCGGTTGATGAGTCACCCTATCACGAGATGCCGAATTCTACGCCATTGGAATTGATTCTTCATTCGATATCGCCTACTAGATCCCCATATACAGTCGTGGTCTCGAGCGTGTAATGCCACCATTCAGTGGGTAGATTTTTAAATCCACCCGCGGCCATCAACTCGAGAAGGAGAGCTCGGTTCCTCTGTGCCACCAGAGAGACAGCCTGACTCAAGGTATTCGATGTGGGGTCAAAATAATCAAATGGCGTCCCAAAATCTAAACCCACTAAGCCAATATCCACAGTCTGCCCTTTGGTGTGATTGGATTCCAAAGCGATGTATCCTTCCTTGAATAGCTGCTCTTTGAGCACATTAGGGTAATAAGTTTTTTTTGTGCGCTCATCATCTGATCTCGCCCACTCAATGAAGGCGAGCACGGCTTTTCTGGGTCGATAGCAGTCATACACTACGAGACTCAAGCCACGATCAAGTGCTGTGCGGTAGACCTTGGCCAAGGCTATGGCGGCTTCGTCTCTGAGCCAACACTCAGACTTACGATAGCCCGCTATCTCATGGCCCGTAAAGTTATTGACCGACGCATAGCGGATGTCTTCCTGGATACCCGGCACTATATCTCGAAGCTTTACGACGCCATAAGGCAACTCAGAACTGTACGCACCTCCAGCCGCTAGGCCGATCCATATCATATAGATACCCCAGCGTTTTCTCATGAGGATTAGCCTTGTCTTGGTACTACATAACATTCATTCGCACCCATAATCCATCCAAGAAATGACGATCGACTCTGTTCAATGTCTCTTTGCAAGAAACTGAAAGCTAGTCTAATTTATAGGGGGTCAGTGTCCTACGCACCCACCTATCGCTATCCAATGGATCCCATTCAAGTAGCTGTATTAATGTAAAAACATATGAATGATACAACCGGCGAAACTCCAGTAAATCAAGACACCCTGTTCCTTGACCAAGAAGCCTGTGCAGCATTTGGAAGAGCCAATCGAGACACCCTCTCTCGGAAGGATTTATCCGTTTGGAAGACCCATAAATTAACCCGTGATCCGATTGGCTGGCTTTTAGCTCAAGAACGCTATCGGATCGGGGAATTTGTCCCACTCCGTCATCATCGCATGGCACAAAGCCCCCTCTCCTTCTATCGTGGATCTGCGATCATCATGGCGAACGATCTTGCAGGCGAACGGCCGAGAACAGATCTTATCGTACAACTCTGTGGCGATGCGCATCTAGCCAACTTTGGCTTATTTGCAGCACCGAACCGTTCCGTGGTGTTCGACATCAATGACTTTGACGAAACCTACAAGGGGCCTTTTGAATGGGATGTTTATCGATTAGTCACATCCTTTGAACTCGCTTGCCGAGAACTAGAATTCAGTACATCAATTACGTCTAAGATCACCTTACGCGTTGGGCAGTCCTATCGGGAAAAGATGCATCAACTTTCGCAGTTGAACGAAATCGACATCTGGTATGAATGTGCGGATGAAAGAGCCCTAGAAACAGAAGTAAACGCTTTACGCGGACAAAAAGGCGTTCAACGCCTTAAGGGCCATCTCGAAAAAGCGCACTCGAGAGAACACCGATCTGCGATTGAAAAACTGACTGAGGTTGTGGATGGGCAGCGGCAATTCGTTCATAACCCACCACTATTAATACGGGTCTCTAGCGATGGTCATATCTATGACTCGACACATCGTCAATATGAGGAATACCAGGAAACCCTTGCAGGTTCCTCACGGGAAGTCCTGCAACGATATCGCGTGGTTGATGTTGCTCACAAAATTGTCGGCGTAGGCAGTGTCGGCATGGCGGCCTATGTCTATCTCTTACAAGGACGCCACATCGATGATGTGCTGTTATTCCAGACCAAAGAAGCGACAGAATCGGTCTTGGCACCCTTTGTACCCTATGAAGGCCCCGCGCATCAGGGTCAGCGTGTCATCGTCGGTCAACGATTGATTCAGGCGGCGAGCGACTTGTTCTTGGGTTGGGTAACCGGCGTACCCGACAGCAAAGGGGTCAGCAGGCATTTTTATGTTCGTCAATTACGGGATATGAAATGGGCACCCGATCTTGCAACACTCGATGCAAAAGCTTTGTTCACCATTGCTCACCTTGAAGGGCAAGCCCTTGCACGAGCGCATGCACGTTCAGGCAACTCCATTGCCATCAGTGGCTACCTTGGCAAAAGCACTCGCTTCGAACGATCCATGCAAGCCTTCGGGAACCTGTATGCAGGTCAGGTAGAGGGTGATTACGAAGCCTTCATGAACAAAATTGATGAAGGTGAGATTGAGGCACTTGACGAAAACGGAATCGATACACCTGACTTGACGTTAAGAAAAGGCAAAAAACATAAACTCAAGCTTCGAGCGCGCGGCAAGACATTTTAGCTAGCCCCGCAGTGGACTGAGCATTAAACCATCTTGGATCTTGTCTCCTGCGATCATTGCACGGCGTTATAGAACCTTACTGACAATAAAGCGCTACAGGCGGGACACCTGATTCGTAGTTAACGACATCATCTAAAGGTTGCACCGTGGCTCCGTACCATTTAACGGCTACATCAACAATGCCCTCTGAACCTGCTTCAGACACCGATTTCAGTTCAATTTTTCCGCCATTGCCCAGTACCTTGAACGATCCTGTATTAAATAATGTGGTTTCCTTTGTAGACTTAGACTGAACTCTGAAGCGGATTCGTATCACGTTTAAACTGATATTGGACTGCGAACTATTGAATGTATTGATCAGCTTTTTTTCCGTATTCGCTTTCAGTTCAATCCGTTCACCCATCACTGCAGAAGCGCGACCACCTTCCTTTTTGGTCAGCAAGGTACTGGTCAGTGTTATCCGCTGCGGATCGCGGCATAAAAAACCGGATTCAAGTATGATCGCCGCGTCTTCGTCCACACCGAATGCAGTTTCATACTCGAGTATCATTTTTTTGACCTTTTCATCTTCGAAGAGCTCATAGAGCTGCTCAAGTGTGACCTTCAGCTGTTCAGCCACTTTTTGCATATACTCAGTTTTAGGCGCCATGAATTCAAATAAACCTTCATTGATTTCACGAATTTCTTGATTGAGAAATGCGCGCCTTTTATTTTCTTCAGTGATGACTAGTTTTTTGGCTGTGTATTCTTGTTGTTGTTGTAGATGGGTATTCCCCATCTGAACCTTTGAAGCGATGATTTCCTCTCTAGAAGTCGTCCATGCTGTAGCCAGACGATAAGCGAGCTGATTCGTTGCTGAGTTTGCCCTTGGGGTAGTGGCTGATAAATGCAGTGTGGCTGAAGCAGGATCGATCAATCTTTTTTTCAGTTTCGTGGCGATGGTTTGGCTTGCATCCTGATTTAAAGAGTCTTTACCGAGCAACCAAGCGATCGCCTGCTCCAGTTCATCTGCTTGACCCCCGTCAACAATTGTTCTCAATCCAGGCACACAGGGCGGTTCTTTATGGGGGGCGAACAATGCCTTCAGCGCTTTTAATTCATTGGTCCTCTTGAGCCAATCATCGAACGCGTTGATAGCCTGCGAAACCCTCACTCTCCTGACTTCATAAGGTTCTTCGCTTGTATTCACTAATTGAGGGGCAGCGAGTATTTCTTCTAAATCCAACTCCTCAAGTGGTGAATAGTTCCATTCAAGGGCTTCTTTCAAGTCACTAAGGAGAAATGAAGCTCCAAAGGAAATACCCGTTCCTGCCAACGAATAAGAAGCAACCTCCTTGGGACGCGCACTAGAATCAGCGGCACCGCTCCCCTCCCAGTAAGGATGTATCTTATCTTTCGATGCCCAGTATACGGTCGTCGTCACATAAGACATTTGGCGCTCACCGTACACCTTAGATTCGATATTCTTGGTTTTGTTGATCAGCGTACCGATGTTCGCATTGTTCGTTGAATTCAGTAACTGAAAACTCCACGAGCGATAACAGATGGTCGTATCTTGCGTCATGACGACGAACATAGGGTTACTGGATGTATCTTTCGCTGGATAGGCCGTCTGGAATCGGACATAAACCGGCCGATAGGACGCGGATGTATTGCCTATGACATTGCTCGTAGTAACACCACCCTGATAACCCATGGCCTCTGCTGTCAGACTCGCTTCAACAGTAGCCTTTGCCTCTCCCTGTACCTCGCCGGTGAAGATCCTGATACTCGTGACTATTGAAGGTACGGTATTCTCTTTGTAGGTAGTGAGATTTCGTCGGATGATTTCAGCCTGTTTCTTTATTTCTGGGTTACCCTCGCTTTGAAGCCCCTTATCAATGTACTGCACCAATGCTGAAGTCTCTATATTGCTCCCTCGAAGATAACTATAGAGCGTCGTGTTTTTTTTAAGCTCCAATTTCTTCTCAGCCCAATTTTTGTCGTTGATCAGATCGACGGCGGGCTGTTTTAAGAACTCCTTAAATGAGTCAACACTCAGTAATATGGGTAACGTCCTTCTTAAATCCGAGTTTTGACTGAATGGAAGGGGGATTATGTTCTCCGCATAAAAATAATCACCACTGATCGCGCCTCTTGCCTTTCCGCTAATCTCTAAGTTCGCGTTCGCCCCCGCGATCGATGTATTGGTATTGAAGGATAAACCTACAAACAATCGAGCCTCTATTTCGCCCCGATACTGCATGCCTGAGCAAAAGTTAAGCATCTTTGGCGCGATCACCGTGAGGTTTCGACCCATACTGCTTGGCGTTGCGGGCTGCGTCAGTGTGTTCTTTGGGCCAATCTGACAGACCAAAAGAGCCTTATGCAGCCCCTCTACCTTACTGGCGATGGTAATCTCGGACGAAAACACACCTGCCGTATGTAATTTCAGGGGATCAATACTGAGTTCAGTACTGAGTTTGGCTCCGAATGCGCTATAACATGATTGATTTTGGCCCTTATAATCTGTTCCAACCGATAAAAAATACTCTGCCGCATCCCTTGGAGTGATGTCTTGTTTCCCCGAAACCTTAGCGGCTGCATTGACTAACGATTCAAACCTAACTTTCGCCATTGATCTCATCCTAACTATTGTCTGATCGAACGATTAATTGCATCCGTTTGCACTGTTTCACGGATTAAAGCCCTTGATTCCGTATTGGGTTGAATTCATGCTAGGTGGGCAAAGGGCTTCCGATCAACCACAAGAATGATGCTCTACTAAGGCTAAAGACGCGTCGAGGTATGCCCGCTCAGTCATCAGATCGTATAAAAAGAGCCTCATAAGATTGAGCCATATCCTAAGGCCTCAAAGACCAAAGTTAGATAGCCTTTTTCAGTTACTGTGACGTTGACCCTTTCTGACACAAACGAATGAAGTCTCGATAAGGCGCCGTATCGGGCTCAAGAATGAACCACTCATCGGAGGTAGTCGTTTCATAAACGATCCGCCCCTTGCCCATCGGTTCGGCATAATAAATCGTATCCAATGAGCGGGCTATGCCCTTATGGCAGTGATATTCGGTTTGATCCCGAATCGATCGATAGCTCATACCCTCTATCTGCATGTCCTTAGAATAGGATGTGAGCTCCCACTCCTTGTAGCCTCGAGGGGTCTTCTTAGGCGTACTGCTCGAATGATAGACACCCGAGCCTGAAAACGATTCACCATATATGGTTTCAGGGTAAGCGACTGATCCAAAGCCGGTCAGTAGAAGCGTAAGCCACACGGTTTGATACTTCATGTCGATCCTTATACCAAATGAGAGGGATTAATCTGTCTGATCGAGACACGCCAGATCCCTTCCATCGCCGAGCACCGATAAAAAAGATCATGAAACGCCGACTACTCTATACCAAACTCCAAACAGATGGAGATGATTCCTGAGGAGATCTGAATTCTCTGTTTATAATCCAAAGAAACTTCGAGATTGACGCTCACCTAGGACACGCAATCACTCCATGGACCGCAACCGCAAAGCGCAGACACGACGATTTAGGCAAGCTGCCCACCAGTGTTTCTATTGGCTGGTGGCCATGATGAATGCGATTTTAGAAGATGGCCTTCTCTATCGCTCGGCAAGTTTAGCTTACACTTCACTGTTATCCTTTGTACCCGGTATGGCGATCTGCTTCTCGCTCCTAAAGACCTTTGGAATACACAACCAACTGCAACCGTTTCTCCTGGATTTCCTAAAGCCTATAGGCAGTGAAGCACCCGTACTAGTTGATAAACTCTTACTGTTCATCGAAAACATTAATGTGGGTGTATTGGGGTTCTTCGGCCTGATCTCCCTCCTCTACATGATCATATCAATGCTGGGTGGCATCGAGGCGGCATTGAATGACATCTGGCGCGTCAAAGCGCCCAGAGGCTTAGTGAAACGCGCGGGAGATTACCTCAGCATTGCCCTATTGGGTCCTGTACTGGGGTTCTCATCCACAGGCTTAAGTGGCTTCATTACTTCAAGCAGGCTCTATCGGGAAATCAAAGATCACTCACAGATGGAAGAAGCCTTGATGATGGTCGACCCCATCTTGACTTTTATTCCGGTGGCCTTGGTCTTCGCGCTTATCTATGGGTACATCCCAAGAACACAGGTGCATTGGAAGGCTGCGCTCTGGGGCGGATGTTTAGGAGCCCTAGGCTGGAAACTGTCCGGCTTTTGGTTCAGCCACTTCATTGTCGTATCGGCCACCTATCAGGCCATGTACTCCTCACTCCTGATTTTCGTCTTAATCTTGATGTGGGTGCAATGCTCCTGGCTCATTTTGCTTCTAGGTGCAGCGGCTGCTATGTTTTACCAACACCCGCACCGAATCAGCACACACTATGAATTTCGAAATCTAGGCGCAGACAGTCGCATCAACATCGGATTGACCCTCATCACCCTGATCGCAAAAGCCTTTATTCAGCGTGAACCCGAATGGTCGGTAGAGAGATTGGCGAAGTGGATGAAGGTTCCCCATGATGTGGTGAATGAAACGCTGGGCCTGTTGCTTGATGCAGGACTCATCGAAGCAACGGCCCGAGAAGATCTTACCTATATCCCCGCTGTAGATCTAAGCAGCATCAAGATCCAAGACATCATCGAAGCCCTCAAAAACGGGACTCGAGATCCATTCCTAACATCTGGGCATACATCCTTTGGTCTTGAGGAGGTCTCTGATTTTTTGAGACAACAGGCGGAAGCGCAACCCCATCCGGGCATGAGGTGCTCATTGCGAGAGTTCTCCACGCAATATAAGCCGTGATTTTCACTCTGGCCGGCTGCGTTACGGATGATTTTTGATATAGGTATGCAAAGCTTCGTATGAATTCTTCAAAATCCTTATTTCTCCCGAATAAGGGTTACCGTATTGCCAGACCAGATAGATATTCAAAGAGATGACCAACGTCACTAATGCGTTCATAACGAGTTGTATGAACACTCGGTCCATAACGAAGAAGAAACCAAAGAAAATGGTGACCACCCCACCCACGACGAGCGCAATCCACTCAAGTCTTGGAATGTTGTATGCCGAATCATCGATGCGTTGTCGCCGCATCTTCCAGACATCCGAAAGATTGTCATGGATCTTATCGTAGATCGTTTTTTGACCCTCTGTAACGGGTTCGACCTTACCGATGAGCTCGGTAACCTTGACCAACTCATCCCGCGCCAGAGGATCATGCACACCATGAGTCATGGTGTCCCATTCGTAATTCAATACGCGATCCACATAAGCGGCAAAATGCTTTCGAATCTCCGTCGAATAAGGGTTGGGTAAATTGCCTGCGTTCACATACAAAATCATGGCTGAACTGGCCTCTGTTTCTAAATTGTTTTTGGACTCTTCAAAGCGCGACTGCGCATCAAAAATAATGAGCCCCAATAACACGGCATAAAAAGTACCGACGACAGAGAAATAATCCGACCCAACCTCATGGCATTGCTTGATGGTTTTTTCCCCAACCGCTTTTCTGAAGAGCAACTGCAAGGCACAAGACAAGACAATCACGCCTCCAATCAAAAGTGAGCCACCTATCAAAAGATCAACTTGCGGAAACGTCATCACTACTCATCCTTAGGCTGTTGCATGATGGGCCGCACAGCCAATGCGACTCATCATGAGAAAAAAATAAAAAGGAAGCGAGACTTACGCTCACATCCGGTTTTGTTCAAAAGATATCGCATGCTTAGAGGCAAAATCAGCGATGTTTAGAAACAGTGCATCACAAAGCTGAAGTCGGATTGATTCATCCGCTTCCGTCATACAAAAATCAATCAGTAGTTCGTAGCCATGTCCCGTGATGTCGCTGACGACCACGCGGACGGTTTTAGGTTTTAAGGAAGGATGCGCCTCCAGCAAAGTCCGAACATCGTGCTGGAAGGATCGAATGTGTGTCACGGGGGTTTTAGTAGCCAGATAAAAAAGGCGTTTGATGCGCCAGAATTTCCGTGTAGATAAATTTTCAATCGGGTTATTAATGAGCCCACTGCTCGGAATGCTCATCAGGGTATGTTCGGTCGTTCGAATACGGGTACTTCTAAATCCGACCTCTTCAACACGACCTTCAATGGATCCCGTCTTGATAGTCTGACCGATTCGAAACGGCTTCTCGAACATAATGATGAGAGAACCCAATAAATTGGCAAGCGCCTGTTGCCCCGCTAGGGCCGCCGCAAGACCGCCAATGCCCAGTCCTGCCATGATGGAATAGGATGGAAGGCCTAAACGATTAGCGCCTTCCATCAAAATGGCGAACGATATGACTGTGGTAAAGAGCCTCAGGAACAGACGGATCAGTTGGCTATCGGTGCTATTGGATTGAAGTCGCTCTATACCGATGACCCATTCAGCCGTGATTCGTCCTAATACCCAGACAAACCAAGTTAAGGAGAGATAAAAAAGACCCCAGAGCAAAAGCGGTTGCCATTGAAATAAACTAGGAGAAACCCTGATAACTTCGCCCATAAAAAAATCGACCGTGGGCGACATGATTAACATGAAAGAAGCCGGTAATAGGTTCCAAAACTTAAGACGTTCCGAGTGTGGGCCTTGATATCGAAAAGCCATGGCAATACACAGCCATAAGCCTCCGAACAGAAGTGAACCAGCCAATAGGATTGCAAACCAACGCCATATAGGTTGATCGAGAACTAAGCGCTTAGTCCATGAGGGGAAGCCATAAAACCATCGGGGTGGAATGATTCGGAAGAATGCCAGTGCTACCCCGGAAGGTTCATAAAAAACATGGTCATACATTGCTTCAGAAGCCCCTGGCTTATAAGGGAGCGTCTTGATGCGGTCATAAAATGATGTAATTTGGGCGACGGTGTCTTGAGTAAACAAATACTCCCCTGCTCTTGGACCCACTTCAATCAGGGCAATTGCAATCTCAGAACCTGGGACAATCCAGCGTTTTTGTCCCGATGCCTTCATCATGACCGCATCAGGGACCTGATCAAGAGGTGGTAGATCAAGGCGGTCTAGGACTTCTTTGAGTTGGATGGTAAGTCGCCAAGCTGACTGAGAGAGAACTGCTCTCGGAACCGCGCTTAGATCCAGAAATTTAGCGGTTTTAATTCGGTCGTTCCGGATAGTGTCGATCGCTGTAAGCATATCTTCATTTTCGGGAAACAACCGCCCTGAATTAAGGTAGGTAGGTACAAATCCCTTAGGGCCCCACACGTTGCTGTAGCCTTCGCCCATGGTTTTGTAAAAACCCGCCAGCGTGCTCCTTGGACTCGATGTATCGATTGGATCCAGAGGGTTATGGGTGATATCCGCGTTGACCCCACTGGATTTCAACACTAAAACCAATAAAAGACAGAGGTATGCTAAGAGATCCGTTACAGACCCGCGCAAGGTTCTAGACATCGTCAGGGACACTTAATGGAGGGTTGGACCCGGATCATCGAATTGGATGATCTCCTTAAGAATTTCGTAATCGGTCGTCGACTTATTAGGTATATCGATTTCAGCCAAGGCCAAAAGATCCTTGGCTGTTTGTGGACGTTCAGCATCATTCAAAGAGTCCACATTGGGTATCAGCAAAGTCCAAGTTACTTCATTTAAAGCAGCATCCAACTCCTGGGCCTCTTCACAGACTTCAGGTGATAGTTTTAAACCGATGAAGAAGAAAGACACCCCAGAATCATCCACTTCAGGATCAACGGTTTGTTCCCAAAGCTCTTCAAATTGAACACAGTCCACAATCTTACGGGTTGCTACCGCCTGTTCGATCGCAAAAATGAGATCTTCAGGTTCTTCAGCACCTTCAGCATCGTGCTCAATGGCACTGACCGTGATTTCTCTTAGCAAAGATTCTAGATCTTCTGGATACATTGGTTTTGATCCACGTTATGAAGAACGAGGCGCTCCAAGATGCCTCGGTTCTCTGTTTGGAAAAAAAGAATAAAACTGCATACCAAGAATACCGCAATCTCACCTAGGTGTTCCTATCGGTTTTATGAAAGACGTCTGAACACGGGTTCAAAGAATGGGTTGCTACGCACCAGAATAGGTGCTTATACCCAATGGATCTATGTTCATAACGTTTCTGCCCCTTAATTTTATTGGCTTTCATGGTTGGCATGAAGAATGCTGCAGAGATAGTGCGACTTGTGTATGGCCACCTGCAACCGGAGGCCATTTTGGGAGCTACCTGAAAAGTGGTCTTGCTTGAGTCACACAGGTATACAGCATTAAAAACCTTTTATGAGGTGCCAATGAAAAGCCCGACAAACCGTACTAAGACATCGACAATGTCCCATCATATGACCGCTAGCGACTGGAAGTTCGTAGGCATCTGGGTTGTGGCCATCCCAGCCATGTATTTTATCGATCGATTAGGGGCATCGATTCATTAGATTGTGTGCGCGTACTTGATCCCAAATAAACACAGTGATCAGGGCTCACCTCTCAATAACATGGGTTTTTAAGCCAACTTCGTATTCAACCCACAAGGCAGCCTAGAACATAAAGCTCGTCAGGAATGCTTGCATCCTCGGGCTTCCTTTCAGGGTGATCGGAGTCAAAACGCCCGCAGGAAGATGAGCTCGTCTCATGAATCCACGCTCTGCCGTCATACCTGAAAATGAGACTCGCACCCACGCCTTCAGGACCGTTCTTGGCGGGTTGAGGTAGGTTTATTTCACCCATAACAACCGCCCATCGTCCGGAACAACGAACATCCCTGAAGTGGAAACGATTACCCAAAGCGCGAACATAGCGTTCAGCGGCCATTCGAAGCGCTGACTGATGACACGCTTGAGACCGTTCCTTCGGGTTGGGTTCGCTCAAAGGGCCTGCCAAAATCCGATCATATGTGCTCAAACAAAACAGCAGAAGAATCACTAAAGCGTGAAGAAATCGAATCATCATCGAAAGACAGACCTAAGGTACCAAAAGACACCACTTAGGGCTACGCCCTCAAGTAGGAAAACCCTAAGTGGCCAGTGAAACATGAGGAATTAGGGCTTTGCATTCGGCGTAGCGTGTTGCATGCCGTTCATATTGCCCATACCACCACCCATTCCACCTTGCTGCATCATTTGCATCATGTGATGCATCATCATCATGTGGTGTTCCGCCTCAAACGCTTTCAAGAGATTAAACTGCTCGCTCTTCAGCTGCTCTCTGGTTTTATCATCGGTTGCGGCGAGGATCTTGTTCGATAAATCATGGATCTTCAGAATGTGCTCCTGCTTTTTCTTGAGCGTTTCATCACTCATCATGCCTCCCATGTCACCCATGCCCATCATTTGATGGTCCGGTGCGGGTGTTGCGCTTGGCGTTGCTGGGGCATCCGACGGTGGCTTATGCATCGACATGCCTTCAGCTCTTAAAGACCCAGATGCGACTGCGGCAAGCGAACTCAAGAGCAAAACACTGGCTTTGATTTTCATATTGGCTCCTTTAAATAATGTTCTTATAGGGCGACGGAAAGAGACTCTCCGGCCGCCTCGGCTAAGAGGCATGGCAAGCATAACAGAATATTAAGAAGATCTTATGGAGTATGAATGAGCCCCGTCAGAAAAAGCCGCTCTGGGCCAGATAAAGAACACCCGTGACCGTAAAGAAGGAGATCACGGTCGTCGCCACCAAGGCGGCTGAGCATACCCCTTCATAGCCGTATTTCTGCCCAAGCAATGGATAAATCGTCGCCATAGGCATGGCCGCATTAATGATGGCGGACTGCGTGAGAGTGGGATCTTCTAATGGCAGTAAAAGAAAGAGCAAAAACACGCACAAGGGGTGAAACAATAGTTTCCCGATCACAACGCTCGTAATGTCTGTGACCATGCCCTTAAGGGTCAATCCAGCCAAGGTGCATCCGATATAAAACAGTGCAACCGGCGCAGACGATCCTGCCAACAGATCAATGGTTTTTCCCAGTGGCTTTACGATCGGTACATCCAATAATGAACAGATCACGCCTGAAAGGATCGCGAGAATCAAGGGGTTTTTGATCAGCCGGACCAGTATTCCACGGATCACTGGGGCCCAGTGACTGCCTGATTTTCGCCCTAACTCCGCACAGCCTATGAGGATGGGCAGCATGAATAGGTTTTCAACCATGACATAGACCGCTAAAGCCGCACTGGCCTTGGCGCCTATTAATTCTTCTGCAATAGGAAACCCCATGAAGGCACTGTTAGAGAGCACCATCCCCATGGCAAAGACGGTAGAGGCCTGAAGACCTCGACGTTGAACGAAAACACCAAAACCAATGCCTAGACCCAGCATTAGAAAGGAGCCTAAGGCATACGATAAGAGTAGATCGGGGTTCAATAACTCAAGATTAGAGCGCTTCGATAACGCCCTGAAGAGCAATGCCGGCAACGCGAAATCTATGACAAATACGCCGAGCGCCCGCGTGTTATTTGGCTGAATAAGTCCCAGACGCACGGCCACGTACCCGATCGCGATCAGCATGAAAATGGGGCCAGTAATGGACAGAACAGTCAGCACGGCAAACCTGGGACATCAACTAAAATCATCAACAGAAACCACTCTAATTGTGATCAGTGTAGAAGGCAATGCTTCAAAAAACGATCCGGCTATAATCTGAGCATAAGATGGTATGGATAGATCGTGATGGTGATGTCAATTCAAAGGCCCATAAAAAAAATCAACTTGCTGTTGGTGGATGATCACGAAGTGGTTCGAATGGGCAATCGCATGATCCTCTCGAGTGAAGAGGATATTGAAATTGTGGCTGAGGTTGAACGTGGTGAAGATGCCATTAAGACGTATCTTGAGCTTCGTCCTACGATCACCTTGATGGATCTCAGTATGCCAGGCATGGGTGGGCTCGCAGCTACCAAGAGAATCCTTGAGCTGGATCCTAAGGCTAAAATCATCATTTTCAGCATGCATGATCAGCCCGAATACATCCGAAGAGCTCAAGAGATCGGTGCGCGTGCCTACGTCAATAAAAGTGATGCAACCGAACGTCTCGTCACTACAATTCGTGAAGTGGCATCCAAAGATGATCTCGAAGCGCCCCTCGTAACCTCACCCCCGCTTCAAGAGGATCTTCGTCTCCTTCAGACCTTAACGGATCGAGAGTTTTTAATGTTTGAACTGCTCGCACGGGGCCTCAGCGTTCCAGATGCGGCGCAAGAATTGGGTATCACCAGTAAAACCGCTTCCAACTACACCACCATCATCAAGGACAAGCTTCAACTAAAAACCACAGGTGATATCGTCTTGTTTGCGATTAACCATCAATTGACACTGAGTGGCTTAAAGCTCTGAAGCTAAGGTCTCGGGGTGCTTAGACCAAGGGACTGTGATAGAAATACGTGTACCCTGATTCGGGCTTGAATGTACATGGATCTGACCCGACAAACTGAGGATCCGCTCACGAATACCCAATAGACCAAAACCTGTGCCTTTTAGAGAGGGATCAAACCCGATCCCATCGTCTAGAACGGTAAGATCCAATGACACGCCCAGAGCACCGTCAATCTGGATAAGGACGTTGTGCGCGTGGGCATGTTGAGCCGTATTCGTAAGACATTCCTGTATCACACGATAAAGAGGCAGACTCAGTTCCGGGTCCAATTGATCAACGACCTCAGCACAGCGTATCTCTATCTTTAGGCTGGGCCTATTCTCGGCCCAGTGAGCCTTGAGGGCCTCAAGCGCCACACTGAAACCAAGTTCGTCAAAGCTTGCAGGACGAAGCTGCTGCAACATCCTTCTAACCGTCAACATCATACGATCGAGCAGCACACTGATCTCCACGATCACCGAATGCTTTGGGTCTACGTGACTGTTGATTGTCCCCGCCATCATCTTGATCGCCGCCAGATATTGACCGAGTTCATCATGGAGTTCCCGAGCCAGATGACGTCGTTCAGCTTCCTGTATTGATAGCGAATGACGTGTGAGTGCTTGAACTTCTTTACGGCTGTTCAACAAGGCATCAGCCATATGATTGAATCCTTCAGCCACGCGATTGAATTCCGGCAGAGAGAGTCTCGGCAATCTTTTTTCATAATCACCCCGCTCAATGAACGACAAGCCATCGAGAAGCAACTGAGTCGCTCGCACCATGCCTCTTAGAGCAAGATTCGTAAAGATGAACACCAGGATCAACAAAGAAATCTGGATCAGCATGAAATCGATCAATTCATCCCAGGCTTCGACAATCTCATCCATGGGCCAGCCGATGATGCTTATGGTGTAAGTACCCGCCTCTGACGTTGTGATTTCCCTGACAACTTGAATCGGCTCTTTCGGAGCCACGGTCCGATAAAACCAGCCAGGCACTTCATTAAGGTTGGGTACTGGATCCGCCTGCAGATTCATTGGCGCAGAGACACCCTGAAGTTCGACCCTCAGGTGACGAATAGACCCAAGACGACCCAAGTGCGCTCTTAAGGCATCGAGATCTTGCGGGCGCGTCTTGAGATTGATGAGGGACAGTTCAAGCAGCTCGCCTGCTAACTGAACGGTGGACCAGGTTTCACTCCGCACCGAAAGACGTGCTTCTCTCATGCCATGGAGAAAGCTTAAGATGGCCATGAAGCCGATCACGGTGGCCATGGTGAGATTCACGCGCCGCTTGAGCGGAAATGACGACTGTATTCGGTTTTTAAATCCCATGCAGAGTGCCTCTATGATGGTTTAACGTCACGGCCTACAGATGACCCAAGGGATGATCGTTCAACTTAAATGGGCGATTATTCCCAATGGAAACGAATGCCTGCATAGGCCGTGGCGGGAGCTCCAGGCCCCAGGAAGGTGGTTGGGCTGTTGCCTTGAAAGAAGTTTTGCCCGACCTGACCATAAGAATAATATTGTTGATTGGTGATATTTCGACCCATTGCGAAGATCTCAATCTCTTTGGTCACGAAGTATTTTGCATTGAGGTTCAAAACCGTATAGCTGGGTAGTTCACCGTACTGATTAGCGTAATCACCCCGAGCAAACTGGGTCCCTACATACTGTAAGTCACCGCCTAGGAAAAGTCCTTTCAAAAACTCATATTCCGATCCGAATTTGATCGTGTCCTGCGGAATACTCGGGATGTGATTACCGGGGGTCACGTTCACACCGTTCGCAGACTGCCCTGTCGGGTCATTCAAGGCCATCGCCGTCTGGTAGGTCGCATTCACAAAGCCATAACTCAGATACCAATTGAGTTTTTCCCAAACAAGCCCACTGATACCGAACTCAGCCCCCATACGCTGCGTGATACCTACATTACTGAAATAGCCTTGTGCCGTTCCGCCATTGACCGGTAGGTACTGAATATCGTTGTAAGACCTCGATTGATAAATGGCTGCGTTCCACTTTAGGTCTTCAGTAATTTTACTGCGGGCACCAATTTCTAGGGTCTTGGTAATGACGGCTTGCAAAGGCGGATCTGAGACCATGACATTCGGAAGTGAACACGGTGCATTGGGATCTGCACAGCTGAGCTCCATCGCAGTCGGTGCTCGGAATCCTTCGTTATAGTTGAAATAGGTGGTGAAATCCTTAAGGGGACTAGCCAACTCAAGGGCATCCAGAGGCTGAAATGAAAACCCTGCCGATGGATTGACTCTGGAATAGAGATTACTACTCGCAAGCGCCCCAGGTGTTGGAGCATCAGGATTATTGGGATCTACGGGCGTATTATCATAAGTATTGATCTGAGCCTGCATCCAATTTAGAGATGCGGTCAAATGTAACCAAGACAGTGGGGAAAAGGTATCCGTAGCGAACAGATTGGTATACGCATTGGATCCAGATACCACTGCATTCGGGACTGAAGGTGACACACTCACCATATAGGGAAGCGGTGAAAAGATCGCATTACTCTGGCCTTGACCATAGTTTGTGTGGCCATAATTAAATCCACCTCCCGTGACTAGCTGGTTATCCCCATTAAAGACTTCATAGTCAGAGGTCAACTGGACATTAATCCCAAGACCATTTTGTATGAGATTACTGGACAAGATCTGTCCCGGGTAAAAGGGGCCCGTTGGATTACCATTTGCGTCTGTCCCACTGCAACTCGTAGGATCTCCAACATAGCCGTTATTACAACTTTCGGCATTCACATTACTATTCAGATTGGTACTGGTGTTACTTCGGTAGTAAGCATTACCACCCATTTTGAGTTTGTCCGTGAATTCATGCGTTCCTTTGAGCGTTCCAAAATAAAGGAGATTAGTCATCACATCAGGGGTTGTATAGATCGAGAAATAATTCTGATAAATCTCACTTTGAGGCGTTGGCCCCACACCCTGCATATTGTTATTGGCATAGGTAAACGAGAAATCGAGATCTGTTGATTCATCGTTCCAACCCCATTTACCAAATACCTGATTAACCGATGTCGGTGAATTTGGACGCCAGCCGTTGTCCCGAAATAGGGCTCCCGCCATGTACCAATCAAATCCACCTTCAGCGCCGCCATATTCAGCCTGGTAATTTTGACGCCCATAGGATCCGCCATAGGATTGGGCATGGAAGCCTTGATGGGTCGAACCGCTTTTGGTGCGGACCGAAATAGCACCGCCCAGGGTGTTGAGTCCATAGAGCGGGTTAGATCCTGGCACCAACTCCATATTAGCAATTGCTATCTGCGGGATGAGATCCCAATTGACAGTATCACCAAAAGGTTCATTGATCCGGACACCATCTTGATAGACCGAGAGACCGATGGGCGTGCCCGCCAGGGGCGATGCAACAAAACCTCGATAAGTGAGGTCAGGTTGATAGGGATTATTCTGAACGTCGTTTATGTTGACACTTTCGAGGCGACGATTCATAAAATCACTGACCGCGAAGGATTCATGACGATGGATTTCTTCATCCTCCGATGACTGGACATTCCCGGCCACCTTCTTATTGGAAAGTCCCGTATTACCGATTGGTGTTGTGGCTATGACATCAACTTCCGGTAACTCAAAGGGATCCAACTGTTCTTTGAATACCACCGCCTTTCGAGTCGAAGCATCATCGGTCGCTGCGCCATCGTTGTCTTCGGTGTAGGAGCGTGGCTTCTTTTTGGGAATGAGCGGTTCGACTAACGCTGTGCCTGATGAGGAAATGGCATTCTGAGTGACTTGCTCAGCTTCCGAAGCACGTGATGGACTCGTCTCGAAGAAAAGAGTCAAAAGCACCAGGAGAAGTTGGATAAGAAAACTCATTGAAAACATAAAAGGAAACGACACTATTCCTCTTATGTTCAGTAATTAGGCGCCGTCCTACAAGGGAAGATTTCCCGGAAGCCGCTAAAAAAGGTCTGTCAGTCTTCTTCCGCAGTCACAGTCAGCCCATCAAAATCGTACTCGACTTTCCGCTTCTTTCCATTGAGCTCGAACTCAACTTCGTACTCTTTCTGACCGAACTTGGACTCGACGGTGAAGATCGGGTGCAACGCTTTTGGATAGGTGAGCTTGAAGAGCTTCAATACCTCTAGAGGCACTTCATCTTCGGAAATTTCACGTTCCGTGCAAGCGCTTAACGAAAGGCAAAGGCCAATAACGAGCAATCTTCTCAAGAGACCCATTGTTCAGAGCACTCCGTTTTAAGTTAAAGACAACGACTAGAGCCCCAACTTCCTGAGCTCTCGCTCTAATTCATTTTTACGGAGAAAGTCGACATTTCGCTTAAACTTTTCCTGTGAAGGAAGTTCTTTAGGCGGAGGGATCTTAACTGGCTTTTGTTCTTTCACGGACACAGTTTCCTCAGACGAAAAACAAGATACTAAGCCTAAAACATGTAAGCATTGTGTAAGCTAGTTAACACTATGCTGAGTGAACGTTGAAGTCGGTTAGGATGCGCTTAAAAAAAGAACACCAAAAACTTTAACTAGGACGTCACGTATTGATCATGACACAGAAACTGCCCTTTGGTACGAAATCCCTATGAAAAGTCTCAATACCCGCATTCTCATTGGCGCTCTATTTGGGCTTTTGGTCGGTCTCGCTCTCAACCATTCAGCTAGCGACGTTCCCTACAAAGGGCCGATCGTCAGTCTTTTATCGATTGTCGGCGGGGTCTTCATTGATCTCCTCAAGATGGTTGTTATCCCTCTAATCTTCACCTGCGTTACCTCTGGAGCTGGGAATTTAGGCGGAAAACGAGAAGCAGGACGCATTGGGCGCTATACCCTCCTGTTCTACCTCGTCACAATGATTCTAGCCGCCACCGTTGGACTCTCTTTGATCAATCTATTCCAACCCGGCAAAGGAGTCGATACTCAGTTCCTTCAATCCTCCCTATCCAGCGCAAAGATCGTACAGTCACTCTCTGTTGACGATTTTTTTAAGAACTTCCTACATGGGCTCTTTGTGAACCCGTTCAAATCCCTCGCAGAAGCTTCCATTCTTCCCACAGTGGTATTCGCCTTGATCTTGGGTTTCGCGATGTCGCAACTCGGGGACCAGGCACGTGTACTAAAGACGCTGATCGACGAAATACTTCGCGTGATGCTGCTGCTGATCGATTGGATCATGCAATTAGCGCCTGTTGGCGTATTTGCCCTCTTAGCTCAGCTCCTAGCCACACAAGATGGAACTCTGCTCAAGCATCTTGGGTTATTCATGGTGGTAATCATCGGCGCTACCTTGATCCAAGGACTGGTGATACTCCCAGGGCTCCTATGGCTCTTTACACGGAAACATCCTTGGGCTTTTTTCAAAGGAATTCAGGAAGCTATGGTGACCGCCTTTTCTACTTGCTCCAGCGCTGCCACATTAGCTATAGCACTCAAGGTTTCAAAAGAGAAGCTCGACGTATCACCTGAAATTGCTCACTTTGTGTTACCACTGGGCGCAACCGTCAATAGTGATGGTACGGCACTCTATGAAGCAGGGGCGGCACTCTTCGTCGCCAATTTGGTTGGCATGGATTTGAGCCTTTCTCAGCAGATGATCGTTTGCCTCATGTCGGTCATCGCGGCCATTGGCGCGCCGGGCTTACCAAGTGCAGGAATGGTTACCATGATCATGGTATTGCAGTCAGTGGGGCTTCCGATTGAGGCCGTTGCGATCCTTCTACCGATGGATCGACTGATTGATACAGTTCGAACAGCCGTCAATGTAGAAGGCGACCTCGTCGGCGCTGTTGTAATCGACCATTACGTGGAACCAGCCGCTGAATCCATACATCGAGAGGCCTGAGTCATCAGGCACTGAGTCCTTCTTCGCTCAGTGCGGCCTTAACCGCTGGGCGCCCACCTACTCGCTGCTGGTACTCCACGAGATTCGGCCAAGGGGTAAGATCTATCTTGAAGTAATGGGCCCAGTTCATGACGGTAAATAGATAGGCATCGGCAATACAGAAGCCATCACCTTGCAGGTAACTCTTCCCAATCAACTGACTCTCTACATAATCAAAACGGTCTGATAAACGTTCCAGCGCCATTTTTTTGATCTCTTCGGAGATCGAACGATTCCAAAGTGGTCCAAATCCCTTATGAAGTTCTGTCGAGATATAGGCCAGCCACTCTAAAGTTCGATATCGCTCGAGTGTGCCAAAATCAGCGATGAGATGCGTTTGAGGCTTTTGATCTGCAAGGTACTGGAGGATCACCTGATTCTCCGAGAGCGATTCGCCACACTCAAGCTCAAGGAAAGGGATGTACCCCTTAACATTGATCGCTTTAAAATCGGCCCCCTCCTCGGTTTTCTTGCTGGCAAGATCGACCTTGATAAGATCGATATCAAATGCAGCCTCTTTGGCAACAATGTGTGCGGCTAAAGAACAAGCACCGGGGGTGTAATAGAGTTTCATAATTGTTAGTGGGTTGCGTTCAAAATAATTAAGGATTTTATCGCATAGTTGGTTTAAACAACCAAAGGTTTACAAGGTGAGGGTGGCTTGCTTTATAAGCTAGGTGTACTCTATTGGGATAACGATGTAATCCGGGTTTCCTACAAGAACAATAAAACGGCCAAGGTTATGTTTCACATCATCTACCTCAGTGAGTCTTCTACCGAATGGACCAAAGAGGACCTCCACAAGCTGCTCATAAAATCCAGACACAATAATCACTACGCGGGTATCAGCGGCATGCTGATCTACAAGCAGCATTGGTTTGCTCAGATCTTGGAGGGGCCAGACGCTCATGTTCGTCGGCTATTTGCCACCATCAGCGCTGATCCTCGTCATCACCATGTTGAGATTTTAGCGTCGGGCCCCATCGATCAGAGGGACTTTCCTGATTGGTCCATGGGCTTCCATGACCTCAATGAAACGGACGTTCTCGGGATGTACGGCGACAAAAAAGATCTCGGCAGAATACTCAGCATTGAGTCGTTTCGGCGTCATCCAAGCGAATGTCTGCATGTGCTTCGCTTTATTCGAGATCTGCATCTGACCAAACGATGAGATCCAATCCATGTTTTACAGCCAGGTTTCAAGTGCTCGCAAGGCCGTTATCCGAGGCGTGCTTTATGAAAAGCTTAGAATCATGATCTAATTCGAATCTTACAAACTCACTCACCACATTCAATAGGTCAATTGATGATGTTCGATATGGGGAAATTGGTTAGAGGCCAGTCTAGACGGTTCATACTCTTAACAGGATTACTCCTGAGTCTTTCATCTCCCAGCAGTTATGCCATGAAGGATGGACCAGAGGGCCCATGGGATGGGTTTCCAAGAACACAACCGACGCCGCGCTATGAGAGTGACCCCAGTTCCGATCCAAACCACACATTTGGGGTCACTAAAGCCTTCTCCCCTTACAAAGACCCTGATATCGCTCCAGCACGAGACCTGCCCAATCCATTGGACGACTCTGATTTCGATAGCTATAACCTGATTGTCGTCATCAGCAAGGCGGATGATCCGTTCTGGGGCCCAGAACAAACCCTACGCGTCTATCAGCGCGGAAGCGGACTGATTTACTACTGGCTGGTTTCAACCGGTATGCAAGGACATGAAACGGCCTCTGGGTATTTTTCACCTAAAGAGTTTTCATCGAGACATTGGTCATCAGAATACGATGCACCGATGATGTGGTCTGTCTTTTTCCATGGCGGCATGGCGCTCCATTCATCATTGGATCGAGGCTCTATTGGTGATATGGGCAAAGCCGCTGAGTCACACGGCTGTGTGCATGAAGAGGACTACCGAGCTGAAGAGATGTTTCACTTGATCGGCCACAGTGGCTTCGGTCCTGTGAATCAGATCAACGAAAGAACTGGGAAAAAGACCGGTAGTGTCATCAACGCTTATAAGGCGCTCATCATCATCGGCCCAACGACCCGCTGGGATTCGAACAATCGTCAACCCATCCCAGCCACTGCCCCCCTAGAAGCTTCGACTCAGGCAACATCCGATGACAACAGCCCATTGAGCAGTGACGACACCCGTAATGGAACGGTGAGCAAGAGTGCGCCTTCTAATGGCAGTGATACGCCCTTAACGGCGCCTGAAAATACCTTGTACTACAACGATACCCAACACTGAATAGGCAACCGCGTAGGTTCTCACGTTCGAAATGAGCGTGAGAGATCTCTGCAAGATAGCACTTTTGACAGCCCATTTTAATGAAGGTGGCGTATTGATGTCTGGACTCTTTTCTAAGGCCCAAAAACTAAGTGCTCGGGGTTTAATCTGTACTTGCTTCCTCATGTCGAGCAACGTTCTATCTGAAACCAGACCCCCATCTCATCCTCAGACGTGGCCAGGAGAAGGTGTCCTCAGAGATGATCCAAATCGTCCTGTGACCGCAATCAGTCGTGATCTGGGCATTACGCCCGATCAGTTTCGACGGTGCTTCAACGATGTTCATCCTGCTCAACAGGGGACAAGACCTGACCCAGAGCGGGTACGTGCCAATAAATCCGTACTACTAGCCTGCATACAGGGTGGAAACCCTTCCATCACCAACGATCAGCTAGATACCGTTATGGATCGATACCGACCCGGCGGTCATGCAGCACAAGAACCCAACTGAAGCGAACTCACTTTCCCTTTTTCTTGGAAACGGGGAGATTCAAATCCCAACGCTCCATGAGTTGATCCATGACATCAGCGTCTAGTCCCAATCGTTCGGCAATGGAGACCGTTGGCCAACCTTGATCTAGATATTCTTGAACAAGTTTAGGCGTAACACCCATATCAAGAGTGCGTTTTAACCATGCGGGTCTTCCTAGCTGTTCTGACATCTTAATTCCTCGTGCTTTGGGGGAGTCGACTGAGTCACAGCCTGCATCGAGATTCAATCCTGAATCTACTGGGCAATGGCAACGAGTGCTCCGGATAAAAAAGGTTTTTTTTGGATTTCAATGAAACGTCATTGAAAGCAGACATATCGGGCTAAGTACACGACTCAGTAAGCAGCAGTCAGAGTCGATTGCTTATGGTCAATGAACCCCGTAAAACTGAAGATTATCTTGAGGCTTTAGCCGTTCTCTATGGATGCAGCAAGCATAACATGAGCAATGCCAAAGGAACGGTTCCCAATTCGTGTAAATGAAAAAAAATTTACTGTTAGATCGTATTCAAAAAAAGCTAATATGACCCAAGGGTGGATAAGGCATCTCTTGTTTGGTATCTATTATTTGTGAATCCGGCTCAAATCAAACTTTCTCTAGTCTTCCTAATCTTCGCCATTATTGGCTTTGGGCCTATCTCTCTAGGTTGCCTGACCGGGATTTACATCGTGCTATTCCGCCCCGCTTGGTTCAAAGAACTCGTTCTAGACTTATATAAAGATAAACCGGTACAGCCACGACCATATCATCAAAACCTATTGCGACTAAAATGGCTATTCTCTTTAGCGACACTCTTCATTCTTGACTTGGTTCCTTATCCTGTAACACCAAGCATCGCTTTCCCCATCATCTTTTTGCGTCCAAAATGGTTTTTTCGAAATGTGCAGGGCATCTATCAAGGCGTTTGATCATCGGATCGGCTTAATGTTTTGAACTCCTGTAGGGTTTAAACCGAATACCTTGGTTTCGGAGAAGATCTAAGAGTTCCTCCGCGTGACACCCAATGATGGACGCCAGGCTCTCGAACGTCCAAGTAGCCCTTCCTTCGTGAGTCACTGTATCGGCACCCGGGAGATAGCCTGCACTGATCATCTCGAAGACTTTTCTGTCTAGTTCGCTCGTGGGTTTATAGTCACTGGGTTTGGGCGAAACGAAGCGACGTGAGAGGGGTCTTTCTTTATCCATGGCATATTTCCTTTGAGGAAGAATCACTGACTTATTCAAGATGTGAGGCAATTGAGCTCTTTTTCAAGCCCAAATAATTAGAGGACATCCTTTGAAAAAAAGTGGACACCCATAGAGAATAAGGATTTACTGATGGTTTATGAGCGCAATCTTTTGCCCACGCAATCTAGGGAGCACCCTCCATGCCAAAATTCATTATTGAACGTGACATTGTAAACGCAGGGCAATTGTCGCCTGAGAACCTACAAAATATTTCTATGTCTTCCTGCTCTGTTCTCAAAAACATGGGGCCATCCATCCAATGGGTCGAAAGCTATGTGACGGACAATAAGATCTATTGCATTTACATCGCGCCCTCGGAGGCCCTCATCCTAGAGCATGCGAAACTAGGGGGCTTCCCCGCTAACAGTGTTCAGGAAGTCAAAACACGTATTGATCCCACTACAGCCGAGCAGTCGCTATCTCAATGAACTCGGAATTGATGGACAAGAGTCTTTGGATTCAGATGTGGAAAAATGCCCAGACGGGTTTTCACCTGGACCAGGTCAACCCACTTTTAGAAAAGCACGCATCGTCACTCGAACTTACTCCGAATGACCGAGTCTTTGTGCCACTTTGTGGCAAAAGCCTGGATCTTATTTATCTACTCAAAAGTAATTTTAAAGTCATCGGAATCGAACTAAGCCCCTTCGCGATAGAGCAATTCTTCAAGACACACGCACTGAATCCGATTAATAGGGTTACGGGTGAACTCATAGCACATGAATGCGGGAATCTGACCATCTTTGAAGGCGATTATTATGCTCTTAACCCCGAAACAGCAGGACCTTTCGAGGCCATTTATGATCGTGCCGCTTTAATCGCGATGCCACCCAATGCACAACAGCACTACGTGGATCACCTGCTGAAGCTTTCGGATAGAAAAACTCCAATCCTGCTGATAACTTTAGATTATGAACCTTTAGCCATGGCAGGTCCTCCGTTTGCCACTCCTGATACACAAGTACGTAGGCTTTTCAGTGAAGGGTATTCTATCCAACTGCTGCAGAGCGAAGACGTTCTTGAAAAAAACCTCAAATTCAAAAGCAGAGGTTTAACCTGGCTAAAAGAGAATGTCTGGTTAATCACGCCAGAGTGAAGCTTGCATCATTCACGTGAACTTTTCATAGCACTAACAGTCTTATTGTTAGGTCGATTGACAGTGACCTGTTGTGCTACTCCTTAATCGAATCTGGCCCGTCTTCTTGACGGGCTTTTTTTAAGCCATAGGCCAAATGTTTGACTTTAATTAATTCCCACGATGGTAAATCCAAGGAAATCAATCGTAGCCGATCTCGATCAAGCAGCGAAAATATTTTGTTTACCGGAATGCACGAAAAGCCCCGTCGTTCAGGACGGGGATGAATAGCGCGGACACGATAGTGTCCTGATTGTTAGCGAGGTGTTTGTTGCTGCTCAATGTACTGCCGAATGATCTCAATCGGCGCACCGCCGCAGCTCCCGGCAACATAGCTGGGCGACCATAGAGCGCCACCCCATAGCTTCTTCTTAATGCTTGGATAGTTCTTTTTCGGATAAGAAGACTCGACACGGCCACCTTGGGCGGATATTCCACTAAAAGATGCACATGATCATCCTCGCCGTCGAATTCCACCAACCCCGCTTCAAAGTCGGTACACACGCTGGCGAAGATTTCTTGGAGGTCTTCCAGAATGGCTTTTGTGAATACACCACGGCGGTATTTGGTCACAAAGACCAGATGAACGTGCATTTAGAAAATACAGTGTCTACCGTGCCTAATATCGTTTTCATTGCTCATAGACCTGAGTATTATTGCATCATGAAACGACTTCAAGCCTTCAAATACGAACTCATGCCGGACGGCGAACAACAGCGCAATAGGCGCCGTTTCGCCGGGTCTGCCGCTTTGTATTCAACAAGGCGCTGGCGTTGCAACAAGCCCATTATGCAGAAGGCAACAGGCCTAAAAAAACTTCTTCGAGAAACGCGCAGACTTCCCGCGCTTCAAGAAGAAGGGCCAGTCGGATATTCCTGCCAAAACTGGGTTGGGTGCGCTACCGCAACAGCCGGGTAGTGATGGGTGTGTTGAAAAACGTCACCGTGTCCGGCCAACAAGGCAAGTGGTTCGTCTCGATCCAGACCGAACGCCAAGTCGAGACGCCGATTCATCCATCGACCGCCATTGTGGGCATCGATATGGGTCTCGCCCGCTTTGCCACGCTGAGCGACGGCAGCTATTTCGCCCCGCTCAACAGTTTCAAACGCCAAGAAAAAGCCTTGGTGAAGGCTCAGCGTGCCATGAGCCGCAAACAGAAGTTCAGCAACAACTGGAAAAAAGCGAAAGCCGGCGTCCAGAAAATCCATGCTGATCTTAGTAGACCGGGGCTATAAGGGCGTAAATGCTACTGGCGTTCAGATATTAAGATCAGGCAGTCCCGGGGGGGGGCACTCGAGGGCTCAAGGCGATGATCAAACGGCGCAGCGCGATTGAACCAAAAATCGGTCACATGAAACGGATGGACGATTAGTGAGGAATCCGTTGAAAGGCGCCTTGGCTGACGCCCTTCATGCTGTTTTATGCGGTGCCGGAGATAACAAAGAAGCTAAAGCCTCTTTGGACTCAGATATTAGAGTGGCTGAATGGTCGCTCTCGGATTCTGGGAATTGAATACGCTGCCGCCTGAGTTTAAGCAGAGTTGTTCAGCGCGAACTAACTATTAGCATGTACACGAAATGGGTTCTACCCATGAACAAATCAGCCCCCTCACTGAGACAAGAGGCCCGTACGATGAAAAACTTTTTCTTTTTTAGAAAGCTAGCAGGCATTCTTAGTCTTGTTTCATTATCCTCAATTGCTCCCGAAACCTGTGCTTTGGGTTCTCACCCAATAGCCCCTCTGGAGACAAGCAGCCCTCGTTCTACATTGAGAGGGTTCATAGAGGACATGTCGACTCGTTACGATGCTGTCCAAGGACCCCACGGTGTCTTAACGGACTATATGGCTTCCAGCCAGCTTTTCCTTAGCCCAGAACAGCTGCACAAAATTAGAAGCTTTGGAAAGGATGCTATTGATACCCGTGGATACCTAGATCTCAGTCGGCTACCCGAATCAACCAGTAGTGATCGGGCATGGCGCATCACCATTCAGCTCAAAGAAATACTCGATCGAATCGACATCCCTCCCTACGAGGAAATCCCCGATGCCAAAACCATGGAGTCTGCCGATACCAATCAATGGGCACTGCCCAATACGGGCATAAGAATTGCGCTTGTCGAAACAGGTCCACGAAAAGGCGAATATCTATTTTCACCAGCAACAGTCGATGCCATACCTACCTATTTTGAACGACTGAAAGAACTCCCTTACAAGCCCAATGCGAGTAGGAACTGGTATAAGAATACGTTTTATGAGCCTTCGGGATTATCCATACTGCTAGCCCGACTAATACCTACGCGATGGTTTATTCATTGGCCTGATTGGACTTTGATCGTCTTGCTTGACCAACCCTTGTGGCGGTGGATCGGAATCTTGATCGTGTTAGGCGGTCTCGTTGGTATTTTTACGATCGCAAGTGATCTATCCAGACACCGCAATAGCACCGGGGAGCACGCTAACAGCGTTTCTATACTTGTCGCGCCTACCTCTCTTGTTCTTTTAACACCCTTGGGTATCTGGTTGCTGAGCTCAATCCTACGTGTCTCCGGTTCAGTGCATGAGGTTCTGGTCCAAGGTCTTTGGAGTTTGTTTTATCTTGCATTGAGCTGGTTAATCTGGGTTTCTGGGGAGACGATGGCCAGCCGCCTCATCTCCTTAGAGCGCATAAAACGCTCGAGCATTGACTGTCAGTTAGTCAGGCTGGTTTTTAGGCTGATTTCTATCTCTGCCGCCATGGGATCTCTGCTAGCGGGTGCCAATCATATTGGTTTACCCGCCTATTCCTTGATGGCTGGTCTCGGAATTAGTGGTCTCGCCGTTGCGCTTGCCGGACAACAAGCCCTCGCTAATTTAATTGGATCTCTAATTATCATGTTGGAGAAGCCGTTTAGGATTGGCGACTCAATCAGAACAAAGGATGTTGCCGGTATTGTTGAAGAGGTGGGATTCAGGAGCGTACGTTTACGTACATCAGAGGATAGTTTGATCAGCCTCCCCAGCAGTGAATTGGTCAACCGAAGCATTGAGAATCAAAGTATTCGAAACCTTCTAAGAAGCAAACTTTCCATTACGCTGAAGTACGATACAGAACCAAAGGCTCTGGAGTTATTGATAGAAGGTGCAAAAGTAAGGCTCAGCGAACACTCAGCGGTCAAAGGTGATTCCGTTCTGGTTGAGGTGAAGTCTTTTAGTCCTAAATCAGGCATCTATCTCGAAGTCTCTTTCTCTATGACCCGGTCTAATCGACAAACTGAGGCCGATCAACGTGGCCAAATCTTAATCACAGTCAAAGACCTACTCTCGTTAAATAAGGTCGAAGCTGAGATGTTGGAAATCGTTTCTTAAATCACAGGTTCAGCGATACGTTATTCACTTGTTCGTGTTGTATTAGTCGCTTCTGTAGCCCGATTGATAACGCATTCAATAACTAGATTCTAGGGCGTCACCGATTATGTGTACCTAACAGGAAGAGTTGGACAGGCCCGGACCTTAAAGACGCAACGAACGGTAACGGAGTCCGTTGACCCACTTGAGGGCTCTTTGGGTCAACCAGCCCAAGACCAATGCTAAGATGGGTCACCCAAAGAACAAAAAGAAAGTTTTTAGCCTAATTTGGGTCGGACTTCAAAACACATCACCATTGAATCACCCACAGTCATTAGTACCGAATAATACTGTCCACAAAATCTGTGGATAAGTCTGTGTGTGGTCCTGTGGAATGACCCAACTCATAAGCGCTCCATTAAATCGACCAAAACTTCGACATCATCGTAAGTGATTGATTCTCAATGATTGATATCGAGTGCTCACTATTTCGCACCAGAATTCATAGGCTTAGAGTGGATTGTGCATAAGTTGGGCAACATCACACACCTGATTTAAGAACACCATCAGCTTTGTCAATAACTTTGTAGTATTTTTTTGGAATTTAGTTATGTAACAGGTTGCATGGAATGAGGCAGCTTCAAGGATAATAGACTAGGAAACCCACTATCTATTTTAAACCCAGATAATTCATTTGGCTGATTGAGCAGCAAGAAATAACAAGGATCTTATCGTTCTCGGTTTGGTAGCATAGGATGCCCTAATGGATGTCATTAGGATAAAG